>WNGC01011200.1_pt1 | contig 10917 bp, 8 predicted proteins | sample 5400051 | NCBI WGS metagenome assembly WNGC01 (sample SAMN13153368, study PRJNA577476) | soil metagenome | isolation source: 20 cm soil or saprolite under grassland replicate 2 | place: USA:California | collected 2016-06-15 | reverse complement strand
GATCCGAGCCAGTTGACGGTGTCCGAAGCCCTGACGCTCGCGGTGCTCCCGCAGAACCCGACGCGCCGGGCGCCGGGCGCGGGGGAAGGAGCGGGCGTGGCACTGCGTGCCGCGCGCGCAGCGTTGTACGCGCGCTGGCAGGCGATACATCCTCGCGTCGAAGGTGAAGCCGATCTGATGCAGCTCGCCATGCAGATCGGATCACCGGTAGACCTGCCCTTCCGGGCGCCGCACCTGGTGAACGCGGTGCTGGCGGAGGCCGGCGGAGCGCCGGAAGTCCACACGACGCTCGACCGCCGGTTGCAGGGCTTGCTGGAGCGCCAGATCCGAGGCTACGTCGCCGCGCAGGCCCGGCTGGGCGTGCACAACGCCGCCGCGATGCTGGTGGACTCGCAGGCTCGGCTCGGCGTGCACAACGCCGCCGCGATGCTGGTGGACTCGCGAACCATGGAGGTGAAGGCACTGGTCGGGTCGGCGGACTTCTTCAATAGAGAGATCGCCGGCCAGGTGAACGGCACCGCCGCCAAGCGCTCTCCGGGCTCCACCCTCAAGCCGTTCATCTACGCACTGGGGCTCGATCAGGGTGTGCTGCATCCGATGACCGTGCTCAAGGACGCCCCGTCCGCCTTCGGTGCCTACAGCCCGGAGAACTTCGACGGCCGATTCGTGGGACCGCTCACCGCCAAGGACGCGCTGATCCGCAGTCGCAACGTGCCGGCGGTGTACGTCGCCGCGCAGCTCTCCCAGCCCGACCTGTATGGCTTCCTGGAGCTGGCGGGCGTTTCGGGGCTACGGTCTCGTGAGTACTACGGGCTGGCGCTGGTGCTCGGTGGCGGCTCACTCACCATGGAGGAATTGGTTTCGCTGTACGGCGCGTTGGCCAATCGCGGTGTGGCGCGCCCGGTGCGGTATCGGGCCGACCAACCCACGAGCGCCGGCGTCCGGCTGTTGAGCGCCGAGGCGAGCTACGTCACGCTGGACATGCTCAAGGACAACCCCCGGCCCGGCGACGTTTCCGCTGCCACGCCCGGCCCGCTGCCCGTCTATTGGAAGACCGGCACATCCTATGGCTTCCGCGATGCCTGGACCATCGGGATGTTCGGTCCGTACATCCTAGCGATCTGGGTCGGGAACTTTGACGGATCAGGTAATCCCGCGTTCGTCGGCGTCCAAATGGCGGCCCCGCTTTTCTTTCAAGTCGTGGACGCCGTCGAGGCGATGGAGCCGTCGCTGGCCGAGCCCGTACGCACGTTCCCCGCGGGCTTGACCACGGTGAATGTGTGCGCGGCCTCGGGGGACCTTCCCAATGCCGACTGCCCGCGGGCCGTGCCGACATGGTTCATCCCCGGCAAGTCGCCGATCCGCGTGAGCACCCTGCACCAGGCGGTGCTCATTGACGACCGTACCGGGCTGCGGGCCTGTCCACCGTACACCGGCGGGCCCGCGCATCGGGTCGTCTACGAAATGTGGGGCTCCGACCTGCTCAAGCTGTTCCAGCAGGCGGGACTGCCGCGCCGGACGCCGCCGCCGTTCGACCCGAGATGCGAAACGCACGTCGCCGAGTCCCCGGGGGGTCCCCGGCCGCAGATCACTTCCCCATTGCGTGGCGTGGTCTACTCGCTGCGCGCCAAACGACTCGGCCAGGAGATCATCACCCTGCGCGCCACCACCGGCGCGGGAGTGCGGGAGGTCTACTGGTTCGTGGGGAGGACCTTCGTGGGCAAAGCGCCCCCTGGCGGGAGCCTCGCCTGGCGAGCGGACGCACCAGGCTCATTCATGGTACGAGCGGTGGACGACCAGGGGCAGGCCGACTCCCGGTTGATCGAGCTGGCGGTGGTTCCGTGAGGGCGTGAGGGAGGCGGAGCCTCGCGGCCATTTTCACCAGGTCGGCGAGCGAGCCGGCCTTCATTTTTCGCATGACCTTCCGCGATCGAGGAGTTGCCAATCTTGGCGATTGTTCTCACCTGGAGGCTTTGGCGTGCTTGTTGTAGTTCAGCGACAGGCGGACCCAGTAGGCGAGGTCTCGCTTGTTCTTCACGGCCGCCTCAGCGACGTACACCCACCCGCGGTACTCTCGCCCTTTCATTACCACTGTTCGGGCTCCCTTGCGCTTCAGGGCGGCGTCGTGCCGGGCCGGATCGATCCGACACATGATCCGGCCCTTCCCGGCGCTGACGCACATCTTGCCGCGGACCATGAACGTCACGCCGCCGAACATGCGCTTCTCTTGGAGGCGGGGGGCACCCGCTAAGGCATCCTTGAGTCGGTGGACGAGCGCATCGTTCGGCGACACGAAGATGATCTTACGCTTGCTCCATACTCACTGTCCAGGCAGGTGTGAGCTCCACGCTCGCGATCGTGTCTGCTTGTCAGGTGGTGGAGGTAAACCTGAGCTGGCTGATGGCCGGGGGGCGTTCCGAACGAAGCAGGTGTCCGGTCGACGTGCCCTTGCGACCGACCCGATCGGAAGCATATTGCACCGTTACTCAGATGCACTGATCCCCGAGGCGCGAAGTCGTGCGGCTCGCCCATGCCTCGAGGGGAGCAAATCGCGAAACCGGCTGAGCGAGGTACCCGCTTGGCCGGTCTTTTTTTAGCAGCGAGTCATGGGTTGGAACAGCTCGCGCTGGACACACCAAGCGGTTCAACCAGAGCACCTTGACGCCAGGGCCGACACCGACCAGGGCGTTATCGTCGTACTGGCAATTCTCTCTCGGAGTTTCGCGGCGTGGGAACAGCCGGAGCTGTTGTCGGCCGAGCTGCGCGCGGCGTTCAAGTTGTTGCGATCGCTCGAGACCTATGACTTCACGTCGGCTGATGACGCTCCAGGTCGTCGTATCGCCGCCTCAAAAGCTCGGCGCGGTGCCGCATGGAACACGCGTCATTGCGCCGATCACGAGCGGAACCTTCGAAGGCCCGCGCCTGCGCGGCAGGGTCTTGCCGGGCGGAGGTGACTGGACCCTCTTGCGGTCCGACGCCGTTCTCGAGCTCGATCTGCGAATCACGCTCGAGACCGACGACAGGGCTTTGATCAGCATGACGTCCTTCGGCCTCCGGCATGGCCCGCCTGAGGTGCTCGCGGCGCTCGCGCGAGGCGAGGCCGTCGATCCGTCCACGTACTACTTCCGGACCGCTCCCAAGTTCGAAACGAGCGCGCCGCAGTATGAGTTCTTGAACCGATTGATCGCTATCGCGTCGGGCGATCGCCGCGCGACCGGACCGATCTACACGATCGACGAGATCCTCTAGCCATGACCATTCGGCGCAGGGACGTGCTCAAGCCAGTCGCTGCGACAGCCTTGACGTCGCGACCACTGATGACAGTGACAATCGCCGCCGCGCCGCCGCAAAAGCTCGGGACGGTGCCCCACGGCATCCGAAGCATCGTGCCGGTCACGGGAGGCGACTTCGAAGGCCCGCGGCTGCGCGGCAAGGTGCTGCCTGGAGGAGGTGACTGGCTGTTGCTGCGCCCCGACGGCGTGCTGGAGTTGGACCTGCGCATCACGCTGGAGACGGACGATCATGCGCTGATCTACATGACCTTTCAGGGGCTGCGTCATGGCTCCTACTTTCGAACCCTGCCGCGCTTCGAGACCTCGACGGGAACATACGCGTTCCTGAATCGCATCGTCTCCGTCGGCGTTGGTGAAGCTCGCCCGGACGGAGCGGTGCACCACAGCCATGGCCTCATCGACCAGCGTGTACACCACCCGCGGGTTCTGGGAACGCCTGTGGCGTTTGAGCGGCATCAACTTCGTCGTCTTCGCCATCATCGCGTACGTCATCTACGGCTATCAGCCGCAGGTCGGCGCATCGGCCGACGCACTCGCGGCGTTCTACGACGGCCATCGCACGCGGATCCTGATCGCTGCGGCGTTCTCCGGCCTGAATGTCCTCAACCTCATGTGGTTCGCGGCGGCGCTCAGGTGCACTTTGGCGGATGCGGGACAGGACGGTTGGGGCGCGGCGGCGACCGCCTCGAGCGCAGCGGTCGCCGGACTGTTTCTCGTCCTCCTCACGGTAAGCGCAGCCCTCGCGTACTCGATTGCCGGCTCCGGAAATCAGACGGTCACGGCGGGACTGAATGACTTCGTGTGGGCCCTGGCCGTGTTGAGCTCGTTCCCGCGCGCGATGCTGATTATGTCCGGATCCTTCGGATTCTGGCGAGCCGGGCTGATCTCGAACGCGCTGTTCGGGACGTGCGTCGGAGCTGTCGTGCTCGGCGTGCTGGGCGGCACCACGTGGCTGAGCGGAGGATTCTGGGCCCCGGACGGCGCCTATGCGCGGTTCGTCTGGCCCATCATCGGCCTGGTGTGGGTCGTGGTGGCGAGCCGGGTTCTGGCCCGCAGTCCTGCGACGCGTGCTGGATGGTGAAAGGAGAAACGATATGTCAAAGCCGCCTGATTTCGATCGCCGTCGCTTTGTCGGGGTTGCAGCAGCAACCGTTGCCGCTGGCCCGCTCGGACTATTCGGTTTTTCCAGGAGAGTTAACGCCATGACGCAGGCACTGAGTGACGTCGCGCAAGCGAGGGGTAGTGATGGGACCGACATTCGTCCATTTCGTTTCAAAGCTGCGGACGCCGATCTGACCGACCTGCGCCGGCGCATCAACGCGACGAAGTGGCCCGAGAGGGAAATCGTCAACGATCAATCGCAGGGCGTGCAGCTCTCGACAATGCAGAATCTCGCGCGTTATTGGGGCACGCAATACGACTGGCGCAAGTGCGAGGCGCGACTCGCCGCCCTGCCACAGTTTACAACGACTATCGACGGCGTTGACATTCATTTCATTCACCTGCGTTCGAAGGAAAAGAATGCGCTGCCCGTCATCGTCACACACGGATGGCCGGGCTCGATCATCGAGCAGTTGAAGATCATCGATCCGCTGACGAATCCCGCCGCCTATGGCGGGACCGCGGCAGACGCTTTCGATGTCGTGATTCCGTCCCTGCCGGGCTACGGGTTTTCCGGGACGCCCACCACGCTCGGCTGGGATCCGATCCGCATCGCGCGCGCGTGGGCAGTCCTGATGGATCGTCTCGGATACAAACGATATGTGGCACAGGGCGGCGATTGGGGGAACGCGGTTACCGAGCAAATGGCTCTGCTCCAGCCTGCGGGATTGATTGGCATTCACACAAACATGCCTGCCACCGTGCCACCCGACATCGACCAGGCGGCTTTTGCCGGTGCGCCCACGCCATCAGGCCTCTCAGCCGACGAAAGGCAGGCGTACGACCAGCTTGCCTATTTCTACAAGCACGGCCTGGGCTACGCACAAGAGATGGCGAACCGCCCGCAGACGCTCTACGGGATCGGAGATTCGCCGGTCGGGATGGCTGCCTGGATGCTCGACCACGACGCGCGCAGTATGGCGCTCATGTCGCGTGTCTTCGACGGTCACCGTGAGGGGCTTACGCGCGACGACATCCTCGACAACGTCACACTGTACTGGCTCACGAACACCACGGTCTCTTCAGCTCGCCTGTATTGGGAAAGCAAGCTCCCGTTCTTTGCGCCGAAAAACGTCCCGATCCCCGCCGCAGTGACCGCGTTTCCGGACGAGCTTTACCAGGCGCCGAAGAGCTGGACCGAGAAAGCCTATGCCAAGCTCATTCATTACAATAGGGTCGACAAGGGTGGCCACTTCGCCGCGTGGGAGCAGCCGGAGACGTTCGTGACGGAGCTCCGCGCCAGCTTCAAGTCTCTCAGGAGCGCGTAAATGCCAAACACAACCAGAATCCTCATTACCGGGCTGATTGTGACGAGCCTGGGCCGCAACCTCCCTGCTCAGGCGGCCCTCGCGGCATCTGCCAAGCCGACGATCGTGCTCGTCCACGGCGCATTCGCGGACGGCTCGAGCTGGCAGCGCGTGATCCCCATCCTCCAGCGCGACGGATACAACGTGATCGCGGTGCAGAATCCGCTCACCTCGCTGGCCGCGGACGTCGAGACGACGAAGCGCGTCGTCGATGCGCAAACCGGACCAGTGGTCCTCGTCGGGCACTCGTATGGCGGGGCGGTGATCACCGCCGCCGCGGCCGGGAGCTCCAATGTGAAGTCGCTCGTCTATATCGCGGCGTTCGCGCCCGAGGTCGGCGAGGCGATCGGCGCATTCGGCGACAAGTATCCGGCCCCGCTCGGCGCGGCGCTCCGGCCCGATAAGGCCGGGTTTCTGTACGTCGACCCCGCGCAGTTCCACACGGTCTTTGCCGCCGATCTGCCGGAGGTGGAGACGCGCGTCTTTGCCGCGACCCAGAAGCCGATCATCGGGAGCGTGTTCGGCGCAGCGCCGGACCAGGCCGCATGGAAAACGATCCCGTCGTGGTACCTCGTGTCACAGGACGACAAAGCCATCAATCCCGACCTCGAGCGGTTCTACGCGAAACGCATGAACGCGCGGACGACCGAGATCAAGTCGAGTCACGTGCCGTTCATCTCTCACCCGGCAGATGTCGCTCGCCTGATCGAACAGGCGGCGAGCGCGGTGAAGTAGTGCACGCCCGGCGCGACCTGGATCGCCGCCGCTTCCTGGGCACTACGGCCGCCGCCCTGGCGGCCACTCAGCTCGGCATGCTCGGTTCGGCGAAAGGACTGGTACCGCACATGGAGGGCGAGCTGTCCTCGCTCGGCAGAGCGACCGAATGGCTCAACTCACCGCCATTGACGGCGGCCGGGCTGCGAGGGAAGGTCGTCCTCATCGACTTCTGCACGTATACCTGCATCAACTGGCTACGCACCCTGCCCTACGTCCGCGCGTGGGCGGCGAAATACCGGGATCAAGGACTGGTCGTGATCGGCGTGCACACGCCGGAGTTCACATTTGAGCAAGACATCACGAACGTTCGCCGAGCCGTGAAGGACATGAGGGTGGATTATCCGATCGCGATCGATAACGACTATGCGATATGGCGGGGTTTCAACAACGAGTATTGGCCGGCCCTCTATCTCGTCGATGGGCAGGGGCGCATTCGACATCATTACTTCGGCGAGGGAGAATACGAACAGTCGGAGCGGATGATTCAACAATTGCTGGCCGAGGCCGGAGGCCGCGGCGTCGGTCTCGAGCTGGTTGCGGTCGACGCTCGTGGTATCGAGGCTGCCGCCGATTGGGACAGCTTGCAGTCTCCGGAAAATTATGTCGGCTATGAGCGCACCGAGAACTTCGCGTCTCCCGGCGGGGCGGCATTGGACCAGCGTCGGGTCTACGCCGTCCCCGCCCGCTTGAAGCTCAATCAGTGGGCGCTTTCCGGTGATTGGACGGTCGGGAAACAGGCCACGGTGCTTCACAAGGCGAATGGGCGGATCGCGTACCGCTTTCACGCCCGTGATCTTCATCTCGTCATGGGACCGGCGGCGCGAGGAGCGTCCGTGCGTTTCCGCGTACTGAGCGATGGACAGGCGCCGGGGGCGGCTCACGGCATCGACGTCGACGACCAGGGCCACGGCACGGCGACGGAACAACGGCTGTATCAGCTGATCCGACAACCCAAGCCCATCGCCGAACGGCAGTTCGAGATCGAGTTTCTCGATTCAGGCGTGGAGACCTTTGCGTTCACCTTCGGCTGACAGGGAGATTCTCAACGAGCCTTGAAGACCACCGTCTGAATGGAGTGTCGCCGCGAGCTGATCTCCACTGACGCGGAGCCGACAACAAGATTGTATTGCCCGGCGGTTGGGGTCGGGTTCATGACGACGACCGCGACCGTACCGTCTTGGTTCACGAAGGCCGTGGTGAGCAGCATGCTGCGGCTCGGGGACGCGAGGATCCGTCTGGCGCCGGGACGGATGAACTTCGAGAAGTGGCCGATGTAGTAGTACGAATTGGTGTAGATGAGCGCGCCGGTACGCGTGTCGGCGTGGATCGGTGCAAAGCAGAAATTCCCCACGTGGTTCGGGCCGCCGCGTTCATCGAGCAGAATGTTCCAGTCGGTCCATCCCTCGGTTCCGGAATTGAAATCGTTGATCATCGACCGGCCGTACGCCTCTCCCAGGCTCCAGCGGCCATACCCCGTCGAATCGAAGCTCGCCGGTGTGCCCTCGGTAAAGAGGATGTGCTTGTCGGGGTAGAGCCGGTTCACCAGCGCCACGTTGCCGTACATCTGCTGTCCGCCCGACCAATCTTCATACCAGTGAAATCCGATCCCCCACACGTACTGCGCGGCCTGCGGATCGTCGAAGATCGTCTGTGCCCGCTGGATGATCAGGTCGCGGTTATGATCCCACACGATGATGTTGACGTCGCGGAGCCCCTGCTGCACCATGACCGGACCGAGGTGGTTCTTGAGAAAGTCCCGCTCGTCCCCGGCCTGATAGACACAGGACTCCCACCGCTGGACCGCCATCGGCTCGTTCTGGATGGTGATCCCCCAGACCGGCACGCCGGCCTTGCGATAGCTCTGAATGAACTTCGCAAAGTAGAGGGCCCAGGAATGCGCGTAGTCGGAGCGCAGATGACCGCCGTGCAACATGTCGTTGTTGTCCTTCATGAATGCCGGCGGGCTCCAGGGGCTGGCGAACAGCTTGAGCCGGTTACCGCTCGTGGCCATCGCTCTCCTGATGAGCGGGATCCTGAACCGCAGGTCGTGCGCGATGGAGAAGGAGGTCAGGTCCTTGTCACCCTCGTCGACGTACGTGTAGCTCTCGCTCGAGAAGTCACAGCTGTGGATGTTGGTCCTGCCCAGGGTGTACCCGATCCCCCGGTCGGCGCTGTAATACGCCTGCAAGAGCTCTTCCTGACGTGCAGCGGGGAGCTTTGCGAAGGTTTCCGCCGCGGCATCGGTCAGCGCCCCGCCGATTCCAATCATGGGCTGGAACGTTTTGCGCGGATCGACGAAGACGTACACCTTCCCTTCGGAGGTCGGCTCGGACGGCTTGAACATCGTGAGTCGACAGGCTGAGTCAACAGGAACAGGGTAAAAACGACTGAAATGGTTCGCATGTCGATCCTCGTGACTACGCCTTCGGCGCCGCCGGCTTGGCGGCGTAGATGAACTCGTAGTAGTCGCGCATGGTCAGGCCGGCGGCGGCCTCCTCATCGACCACGATGATCGCATCGCGGTGCAGCTGGAGCGCACTCGCCGTCACCATACTGGTGACCGGTCCCTCGATGGCCTGGGCGATCGCCTTGGCCTTGGTTTTCCCGCTCGCCACCAGCACGAGCTTGCGCGCATCGAGGATCGTGCCGACGCCCATGGTGATGGCGTACACCGGCACGTCCTCCCGGCGCTCGAAGAACCGCGCGTTGTCATCGATGGTCTGCTTGGACAGCGTCTTGAGCCGCGTGCGCGAGCTCAGCGAGCTCGTCGGCTCGTTGAAGGCGATGTGGCCATCGGAGCCGATGCCCAGGATCTGCAGGTCGATCCCGCCGCATTCCGTGATACGCTCCTCGTACCATGTGCAAAAGGCGGGGTAGTTGCTGGTCGTCCCCGAGGGAATGTTGATGTTCTGTCGCGGGATGTTGACGTGCTGGAAAAAGTGCTCGTGCATGAAGTAGTGGTAGCTCTGCGGGTGATTCGCCGTCAGGCCCACGTATTCGTCGAGATTGAAGGTGGTCACGCGCGCGAAGTCGAGCTGCTCCACTTTGTGCAGTCGCACCAGCTCCTGATACAGGCCCAGGGGCGTGGACCCCGTCGCCATGCCGAGCACGGCATTCGGTTTGGTGTTGAGCACCTCGGCGACGATCCGCGCCGCCACTTTGCTCATCTGCTGATAGTCGCGTTGGATGATGACTTCCACGGCTCAGCCCTCCGCTTCCCACCGCCGCGCGCGGTCGAGCGCCTTGCGCCAGCCGGTCTCGAGCTGTTTCCGCTGCGTCGCTTTCATCGCGTGCGTGAAGCGGCGGTCCACCTGCCACTGCGCGGCGATCTGTTTCTGGTCCTTCCAGTAGCCCACGGCCAATCCTGCGAGATATGCCGCGCCGAGCGCCGTGGTCTCGGTGACCTTGGGCCGCACGACGGGAACGCCCAGCAGGTGCGACTGGAATTGCATCAGCAGGTTGTTCGCGGACGCGCCGCCATCGACGCGCAGCTCCTTCAGCTTGATCTTGGCATCGGCCTCCATCGCCCGCAGCACGTCCGCGACCTGAAACGCGATCCCCTCGAGCGCCGCGCGCGCGACATGCGCCGCCATCGTGCCGCGCGTGACGCCTACGAGCGCACCGCGCGCGTATTGATCCCAGTGCGGTGCGCCCAGCCCGGCGAAGGCGGGGACCAGATACACCCCACCCGTATCATCCACCTGCGCGGCCAGCGCTTCGACTTCGGACGACGACTTGATGATGCCCAGTCCGTCGCGCAGCCATTGCACCACCGCACCGGCGATGAAAATGCTGCCTTCGAGCGCGTACTCCGTCCGGTTCCCGATGCGCCACGCCACCGTCGTCAGGAGATTGTTCTTGGACACGATCGGTTTCGTGCCGGTGTTCATGAGCATGAAACACCCGGTGCCGTAGGTGTTCTTGACCATGCCGGGCTGGGTGCAGGCCTGGCCGAACAGCGCGGCTTGCTGGTCGCCCGCAATGCCGGCGATCGGGACGGCGCGACCCCCCGCGAACAGCGTCGTTTCGCCGTACACCTCGCTCGACGACGCAACCACTGGCAACACCGAGCGGGGCACGCCGAACAAGTCCAGCAGCTCGTCGTCCCAATCGCCGGTGCGCAGATTGAAGAGCATGGTGCGCGAGGCGTTGCTCGGATCGGTCACGTGCACGCGGCCGCCCGTCAGATTCCACACGAGCCAGGAGTCCACGGTGCCAAACGCGAGCTTGCCGGCCTTGGCCTTGGCGCGCGCGCCCGGGACATTGCGGAGCAGCCACTCGAGCTTCGTGCCGGAGAAATAGGCGTCCACCGCCAGGCCGGTTTTGCGCTTGATCACTGGCGCCAGCCCGCGGGCCTTCAACTGGTCGCACCGGGCGGC
>WNGC01005542.1_pt1 | contig 10917 bp, 13 predicted proteins | sample 5400051 | NCBI WGS metagenome assembly WNGC01 (sample SAMN13153368, study PRJNA577476) | soil metagenome | isolation source: 20 cm soil or saprolite under grassland replicate 2 | place: USA:California | collected 2016-06-15 | reverse complement strand
GCTTGAGAACGTTCCAGGAATTGGCCCATCCATCGCCGAACGCATCATCGAGGCGCGCCCATTCAAAAGCGCCGATGACCTGCAACGCGTCAAAGGAATCGGCGCTGGCAAACGATACGAAAAGATTCGCCCATTTTTTAATTAATTAAGGCACACTAAAAAGACTAACCGCGGATTTCGCGGATGTGCATGGATGAAATTCCGGAGGCTGATAGCTGAGGCTGACAACTGAGAACCGTTAACGCGCGGAGATGCTGCGTCCGATAACACGAAGCGATGTTTCGACCTACCACGTCACAGAGGCGGCACGATCACTTCACTACTAAGCCCGCTATTTGTCGTCATGCTGTAAGCGGTCACGGCGACATAATATTTAGTTTCCGAAAGAGTGAGGGACGTCGCCAGCACATTTTTCACGTCGCGCACATTCTGGTAATTATGGCTGCCGGTGCCCCAAAAAATCTTATATCCTACGACTTCAGCTGACGGCGAACCATTCCACGCGAACTTGACGGTTCGCGTAGCTGCATGAAGCGCTTGAGTTGAAATCAAACTTACGAGGATGATCAGCACATGGTGGTAGAATCGGGATGGCATGAGATCGGGAATAGGCGGTTTGTGGTGTTGGCATGTTAATCTGGGACGACGCCGCCGAACCTAGCGACAACAATTTGTTGCACAATAAGAATTTTAATAAAATTGCAGTTTTCACATACTTCGCATAAATATGAGACCGATAGTTATGGTAATTCGAAGATGATAGGTCAATCTCGACCGGCTTTATCCCACCAACACGCTTACCCTGTATAAAGCAAAGGTCCCGTTATGAATATTATAAGCGCCTGCTCACTCTTGCCGAGCTTCCCGCTCCATGCTTCGTTCGAATAATTGATAACGGACCGACAACTGAAAAGGTGGTGTTACCGCACCGCCTTTTCATACACCGCCTGCGTCTTTATCTTCTTGTAGCCTAGAGCTGGGTAGAAAAGGTGGGCCTCGATCCGTTTGGTATTGCTTCGCACTGAGATCGCGTCCGCGCCGATGTTTTTTGCCCAGGTTTCCGCTTCTTCAATCAACCGGCGCGCAATCCCGCTGCGACGGGCCGACGATGATACGACCAAGCCGAGAATTTCCACCCGAAAACCCACTTCAATAATGCAAACCCGATGCGCCTGGATAAACCCGATTGCCTTGTCGCCCGCGTCCACCGCGACCAGCAGCAAATCCGATTCGCCAATCGCTCGAATACGCACTCCAATCGCTTCGGTCTCGCTAGGATAACCCAGCTCGGTCGCAAGCGCCGCCACCACTTCGGCATCCGTCTCCGCCATTCGTCGAATTCTTAATGTCGCGCTCATGATGGAACAAATAATTGATGACACTCAACGCAACCCCTCGCGCCGTCGGGCATCTACCTCCGTTGCCGCCCGAAATTTCAATTTGCCACTCACTGCTCGCGTTCACATCTCGCAGTCAAAGCTCAACTCCCTGTCTCTTGCCCGAACGCGCTGAGATAAGAAAATGAAAACGCCTGGTAGTGAGAATATCTCGACTCACCAGGCCAACGCCGCGCCCTTGGCCTTGAACAGCAACGAAATTCGGAACGTCGCGCCACATTCCTGCGGCACCGAACGGCGGCAGGAAATCAATCTCCCGATCGTCGGCGGCAAGTTTCCGGCGGCGCACGGATCCTGCCGCGAGTTCATCGGGATAATGGTGTCTGAGTGGCGGCGGGTCAGCCTAAACTCGCGCCTTCCGAATCTGACTCTTGCCAGCAGCGCTTTCTTTTTTATCGAAGTGACGCCCGCGAACTGAGCGATCGGTGCAGTTGCAACTTTCATTTAACGACAATTGGAAAAACATCCTCGTCCATTAAAGAGAGCCTATCTATATCTATGTTTAGATGTAGATTATGGACGCGATGCCTATTTACGTTTACGAAACTAGCGACCTCGCAAAGCCGGTGCGGCGTTTCGAGCTTAGACAAAGCTTCCACGACGAGCCGCTCCGAGTTGATCCCAAAACGGGTGAAGCCGTGCACCGCATCATCTCTGGCGGTTACGGAGTTCTCGTCCGCGGCGGATGGACTGGGCCGTCAGTCGGCACCTGCGGCTCGCATTCGGACTGATCTGCGCTGTCGAACTTTAATATCGACTCCTTGCTCCACACTCTTCGCCGCGTGGGATAATTATCAATGGATAGCAGATAAACGATAACGACATCGCTCGAAGGCGTGCCCTTAAAACAGAAAAAGCCGCCGAGGCGTTCCTGCGCCCCGGCGGCTTCTCGTTAATAGTTTAGTTTCCCTTAGCTCATCCCGAGGGAATCGAGCGTTGGCTCGTCAATCGCCGCCGTTGTGGCGAGCCCCTGATCAGCCTGATAGGCGGTGAGCGCTTCCCGGGTCATCGGCCCGAGCAATCCATCCACTTCACCCTTGTAGTAGCCCATCTGCTGCAGCTCAGCCTGAACGTCCGCGATCACCCGGTCCGGCGGCTCAGCACGATGACCCACGTAGATCGGGCCATCGTAAGCATAATACTGGGCCCCAGAATCGTAACCCCAAGCCGGATACCAGTAGCCGTTGTTCCAGTAATAGTAACCGCCACCGATCAGCTCTACCCGGTTGTAACGCGACCGATACCAACCCTGGTCGTGCCATTCCGGACGATACGAGCGGAATACTTCATACTGCGGACCCTGCCACTGATCACTTCCTTGAATCCGATAGTTCTGGTTGTAGGTAACTGCCGGAACCTGTTGCGGTTTTGGGATCACTTCCTTGAATCCGATAGTTCTGGTTGTAGGTAACTGCCGGAACCTGTTGCGGTTTTGGCTGCGCACGAAAATTCGCGTGCTGCGCCTTGATCTGCTGCACCTGCTGCGGAGCGGGCTTCTTCGCCGCCGCCGCCGCATTAGCTTGTCCCCTCTGTTGGCCGGTTGCTGACACTGACGGAGCTGCACTCGCAGCCGCCCCCGGGGTAGCCCTCGCCGCCGCCGCCGCCGTCGCTGCCGGAGCAGGGGATGTCTTCGCGGCATGCCCCTTCATTCCCTTTTTCTCCTTCTCAGCGGTGGGCGTTGCGCTGCCAGCCGGTTGACCGGAAACATTAGCTTCCTGCGCGGTCGCAGATTCCTGATGGGCCTTGCGCCCTTTTTCTGCACCCGGCTCGTTCATCGCTCCCGGTGCGTTTCGCGGTCCATGTTCCCTCACGGCTGTCGCGTGAGGCTTGGCCGCATTCGCGCCGGGCTTTGGTTGGGCTGGTTGAGTCTGTTCAGCGCCCTGCTTTTTCTTCTTTCCTGGTGATGCTTCCTCGTTGGGCTGTTGCGCCACGGCTACTCCAGCCAGCGCCAGCGAACAGCCTATCAGTAAACTGGTAAACCTTTTCATATCTATATTTCGTCGTTGTACCTCCGCGATTTATTCAAGCGTTTTCTGTCGTTTCCTTCAAGCCGCGTAAGGCAAACGCCCTCTACGCGACATTGATCGCCTAATAAGACTTCGTGCGATCGCTCACATCCGGACGGCTCCGTCTTTTACTTCTTCCTTTTTGCTTTCTTAATTCTTACCTCTTAATTGGTTTTCCATGCCGCTATCCGCCTTCTCTACTTAGCGGTGTAAGCTTTCAATTTTTTAACCCACTCGTATGACTTCACTTCTCAATCCTTACTCCTTCCTTCTTACTCTTCTCGCTCTGTTCGCCGCGGCCGCGCGCGCACAGACGCCTGTGGGCGATCTTGCTAAACCGCCCGCTGACGCTGAACACTTGATAATTAGCTCGACCGGCGGAAAGCACGGCGACAGCTGGATCTGGCAGACACCAGACGGCACCCGGATGGGCCGCGAAAGTATGAATCTTCGCGGCCAAGTTTTTGAGACCGATTCCGCGACAAAATTCGGCGCAGAAGATTTGCCAACGAGCGTCACCGTACGCGGTTTCACTCCAAACGGTGATGCCGGCGAAAAGTTCACCATCGCAGACGGCAAGGCAAACTGGAAAAGTCCGATCGACGCCGGCGGCGCGCCTTATTTAGCGCCGTCGTTTTATATCGCCTTCGGCGGGCCGATGCAGCTCAACGCCCAGTTCGTTGAGCGCTTGATCGCAAGTCCGGACAAATCGCTGCCGTTGCTCCCGGGCGGCAAGGCCACCGCCGAAAAGCTAACGAGTCTTGAGATCGGCAACGGCGACAAGAAAAAGACTGTGACGGCCTGGGCCGTTTCGGGTCTCGGTAATTCACCGATCCCGGTCTGGACTAACGCGAATAATAAATTCTTCGGCCTTACCGTAGGTATCTCATGGTTGCCGGACGGGTACGAAAGCGAGCGCGAAAAGCTGCAGAAGGCGCAGGGCGACGCCCTCGCCGCGCGGATGCCCACGTTAGCTAAGTCGTTAGCCAAGGTTCCAACGACACCCGTCGCCTTTACCAACGTCAAATTATTCGATGCCGATAACCTGCATTTTCTATCGGAGCAGACTGTCGTGGTGGACAAGGGCTTGATCGCTGCGCTCGGTCCCGCTGCAGAAGTAAAACCGCCGGCCGGCGCCCAAATCATCGACGGCAAAGGCAAGACGCTCGTGCCAGGCATGTGGGATTGCCACATGCACGTCGGCGACGATTACACCGGGCTACAGGAGTTATCGCTCGGCATCACTTCCGTGCGCGATCCGGGCAACGACGATATCCGCACGATCGACCGGCGCGAGCGCGCCGCGAAAGGCGACCTGCTCTTCCCGCACGTTTATCCCTCGTCATTGATCGATGGTAAAGGTCCATACACCGCTCAGGTTGCCAACGTTGCCACGAGCCAGGCCGAAGCCATCTCGCTAGTTGACAAGGCGAAGGAGAAAGGCTTCACCGGCGTAAAATTCTACGGCACTTTCAATCCCGAGTGGCTCAAACCCAGTATCGAGGAAGCGCACAAGCTCGGCCTCCACGTTCACGGCCACATCCCGGCCGGCATCCGCCCGATGGACGCGATCAACGCCGGCTACGACGAGATCACACACATCAACTGGGTGATCATGCAAGCGATGCCGGACGATGTGATAAAAATTGATAACGGCATCATGCGTTTCGAAGGCCCGGGCCGCTATGCCCGCAACGTTGATCTCGATGCCGAGCCAATGAAGACAATTGTCGCGACCATGGCAGCGAAAAAAATCTATTCCGATCCAACAATGGTGGCCTTCGAGGGCCTTTATGTGCCGGAGAATGGCGACCTGTCTCCAGCCTATGCACCTTTTGTCGGAACACTGCCGCCGGCGACCGAACGCGGATTTCGCCAGGGCGGTTTCGCCGTGCCGAAGGATCTAACCCGCGCCGATTATCGCGCCAGCTGGGCGAAAATGGTTCAGCTTCTGACCCGAATGTACAAGGCTGGCGTGCCCATCGTTTCCGGCACCGACGGCTCCGGCATCGAGATTATCCGCGAACTGGAAGTCTACCACGAGGCAGGTCTGACCAACGCCGAAGCCCTGGCCGCTGCAACAATTACACCTGCGCGTCTCCTTAACGTGGACAAGAAAACCGGCTCCATCAAAGTAGGTAAGACCGCCGACCTTGTGCTGGTGGAAGGCGACCCGTCTAGGCGAATTTCCGATTTGCGGCAAACGCGGGTAGTAATGCTGGACGGCAAACTGCTGGACGCCGATGCGCTGCGCACTGCCGCAGGATTTTCCGGCCGACCGAAGTAAGACCGTCGCGGCGCTCGATGAGCTCGCGGCTAAACAGAATGGTCCAGAAATGGCAAAGCAACGCAGATGACTGCGGAAGCGCACCTTCCGTCCTCACTAAAGTTTCGCCATGCAGTTAAACCGCTGCCGCGGGGCACCCGCTCCCGTCTTCTTTCTAACTCGTCAACACCGTCTGGATTGCCACTTCGAGTCTCTCGATCGTGATTGGCTTCACCAAATGTTCGGAGAAACCGGCCGCGAGGCTCTTCTCCCTATCTGCATTGCTCCCGAAGCCGCTGATTGCGATCCCACGGATGCGCGAAGCAGCCCGCAATCGTTTCATCAGTTCCGTTCCGTTGCCGTCAGGCAATCCGACATCGCTGATTATTAAGTCGAAGTGGTCCCTCTCAGCCGTGTCGAGTGCCGAGTGCATGTCATGGGTGGCTGTCACTTTGTGCCCGCGCGCCTCCAGTAATTTTTGTAGGACCGCGCACGTGTCCGCGTGATCATCGACCAGCAGAATCCGAAAAGTGCGCGCTGAAAGTTGTGGTTGCCTTTTGGAACCCGCAGCGTTTTGCGCCGGCGAGACCGTCCTTATCGCTAAAGAAAAGGTTGCCCCTCGGTTGATGCCATCACTTTTGGCAATAAGAGAAGCGCCATGGGCTTGGGTGAGCGATTTACAAATCGCCAGCCCCAAGCCCAGGCCGCCAAAACGTTCTTTCAAAGAACGTTCGCCCTGTTCAAACGGATCGAAAATTCTTTCGATTACATCGGGCGCAATTCCAATACCCTCGTCTTGCACACTAATCGTTAGTTGCTGCGGCGATTCGTTTGTTGACGAAATCATTACCTTGCCCGCTTGCCGGCTAAACTTGAAAGCGTTCTTGAGCAGGTTCCAAATAATCTGTTGAAACCTGGCTTCGTCGGCGGCGATATGATGATCGATCGCACGTAGGTTGACCTGAAGCCGGAGTTTTTTTGCTTCTGCCTCCGCCCGGCACATCTCCACCACGTTGCAGACTTGCACGTGAGCATCGAGGGTTGCCAGGCTTAGTTCCAACTTTCCCTTGCTAATCCGCGTCAGATCCAGCAGATCGTCGATCAAATGGCTTTCGACAGCGATGTTGCGCCGAATCATTTCCAGCGTCGAACGCGCTTCCTCATTCTGTGGCCATTGCTTTTGCAATGTCTCCAGCGCTAACACCACCGGCGTCAGCGGCGTGCGTAGTTCATGCGAAAGCATGGCGAGAAACTTGTCCTTGGTCCGGTCCGCTGATTCCACTAACGATTTTTGGTTCTCCAAAGTTGCCTCCGCTTCGCGTCGCTCGGCCATGCCTGCTGCCAGCGCCATCGCAGTGATTGTCAGCACCGCCGTAAAACTTTGCAGAATCAGCAGCGATTGATTCTGGGTCTCCATCACAAATGGCCCGAAGTTCCGCAACGTGCCCCAGATCGCGATCGCCGAAACGATGAAAATCCCGGTCGCGGTTTCTCGCTGCGACAAGCGAAACGCCATCCAGATGACCACCGGACCACAGATGAATGCGATCGGATAGTTGGTCGCGTTGACCCGAAACCATCCGCCAAATACGGCTTCGCCCAGCGCCACAAGCAAAAGGAGAAGCAATCCTACTTCCAACGCCTTTTTGCTACTCCATCGCGGGGGCGGCGCTATCGCCCAAAGAATCACAACCGGCGCGAAGATGAGATCGCCCGTTGCATCTCCCAGCCACCACGTCACCCACACCGCACCGTACCGGGCCCAATCGGCGAAACCTGCCAGCGCCAGACTCGTCACGCCGATTGTCGGACTAATGACAGTGCTCATCACGGCCGCGAAGCCGAACTTGAAAACATTTTGTGAATGATCAAATACGCGCATTCCGCCGGCAAAGCGATTTACCAGCCACGCTCCGCAAATTGCCTCCAGGGTATTCCCGGCACCGATGGCCACTGAGGTCGGGATGTTGCCGGTCGTGCTTATATTGACAAGGAATGCGCCGACAAAAATGGCTGGCCACGTTCGGTAGCCGAGCACGAGCAATGCGCCCAGGGCTATTCCTGCCGGAGGCCACACCGGTGAAGCACTCGCCTGCAGGAACGCTAACTTTAGTCCCAGCTTACCCGCCACGAAATAGACCAGCGTCAACGTGGCGAAAACCATCACGGCAGAGAAACGTCGACGAAACATGGCCTGCGACTGCGCGGGGCAATCGTATTCCTACGACTCTACCGTCCGCGGTCAACCGGCGTATCCCACCGGCCTGTCCGCTCCTTTATCAGCATCGCGATCGTGCCGCGCTCGCCATTTCTGGTTCTCCTGCCCACTCATCCTCTCTTCCTACTTAATTCTACCTTCTACTTTTCCGCCCCAGGCTCCATTCTTCCTGATCCCTTTCGCCGAAGGACGAATCCGCTGTGGTGGTTTCCAGCTCTCAACCTCCCATCCGAAAACAGACTTTCAGCTTTTTCGCACGCCGTCGTCTTTAGCAGGGAGCTGATTTCTAATTTTGCTTTTTTCGATCTCGTGATTTTTTGGACATGTGAAACAACAATCTCGCTCCACCTTCAGTGAACTTTCAACACCGCTTGTTGCCGACGCTGCGCTCCGTCGGAAGATTGCGTTTCGAATTGCGCCTCCCGGGATCAAGCCTGTAGTTCCTGGCACTCGAATCGCCGGTGATGCCCTCCCGGCCCAACACTTCGGCAGCGTAGATGTGTTCCTGGAAGCGATGCAACATAGCAAACCAGGCAACGTGTTGGTGATCGATAACGGCGGGCGGATGGATGAAGGCTGCATCGGTGATTTGACCGCGCTGGAAGCGCAGGTGTCCGGTTTGGCTGGGATCGTGGTCTGGGGCGTACATCGCGATACTCCGGCGCTTCGACAGATCGGATTTCCCGTTTTCAGTTACGGCGCGTGGCCCTCTGGCCCCCAGCGCCTCGACCCGCGCGACGAATCAGCGCTCCGGCATGCGCGCTTCGGCGATTTCGAGGTGCAAGCGAGTGATGTCGTTTTCGCAGATGACGACGGCTGCATTTTCGTCAGCTCGGAAGATGTCGAAGAGTTACTTGTAACCGCCCGGAACATTTGGGAAACGGAGCGGAGACAAGCGGAAGGAATTAAGGCCGGCCGGGCGTTGCGCGCACAATTGGACTTCGCCCGTTACCTCGAGAAGCGAACAGCCGATCCCAGTCACACGTTTCGCGATCACCTGCGAAACATCGACGGCGCCATCGAAGAATAGGAAATCGTTCTCGCGTGAAATGGGTGCACCACAGCAGGATATCTTGGGTCGCGGTTTTCTTATGATGCGCCCGGGAATAAAACCTACCGCCCGCGTCACTTAATTCTTAATTTTTAATTTTTCCTTTCGCATCCCTTCTGCCTACTAACTTCCGTCCTTCTCTGCGTCACTCGTTCGTTGACACTTCAGTACCCCTCCTGCGATCATCGTTGCAATGAACAGTCGTTCTCTCCGCCGGTTTATCCTTTCTGTCCTACTGCTCGCTGCCATCAATCCGCTCCGCAGCGAGCAACCACCGCTCCATTCGCACCGCGAGTTTAAGATCGGTGTCCTAGCTTCGTTAACCGGCTCTGGGAATTCGCTCGGACAAGACACCGTAGCCGCACTTCAAATTGCCACGGACCAGCTCGATGCCGAAGCAAAGGCCAATCAAGGGGGGTACCGATTTCACTTGTTTGTTCGCGATACGCAGCAGGATCCGGTGAAAGCCCTGGCGGCGATCAAGGACCTCGATAAACGCGGAGTGCAAATTATCGTCGGCCCGCAAACAAGCGCCGAGGTCGCGATGATTAAGCCGTTCGCCGACGCTCACAATATTCTCGTCATCAGCCAGGGCAGCACGGCCTCCTCGCTCGCCATTGCCGGTGACAACATCTTTCGCTTCTGTCCAAACGATAAACGTGAAGCTGCCGCGATCGTCGCTCTCATGCAGCACGATGGCATCCACGCCATTGTTCCGTTATGGCGAAACGATGCCGGTAACAACGGCTTGCATGATTCGGTGAAAGCTGCGTTCGAGAACATCGGCGGCACCGTCACGTCCGGCTTCCAATATCAGCCAACCACCACCGATTTTTCCGCGGCGACAGCCTCGGTCGCGTCACAGATTCAATCACTGGTGACCGCCGGTGCTGACCCGAACAGCATTGCGATTTATCTCGCCGCGTTCGATGAAGCTGTCGGCGTCTTCCACAGTGCGGCGGCTAATTTTACTCTTTCCTCCGCCCGCTGGTATGGAAGCGATGGTGTCGCACTTTCCGCGGCGTTGACCGGTGACGCGAGCGCGTCCGCGTTCGCTGCTAGCGCCTACTATCCAAACCCGACCTTCGGACTTGACGATGCGTTGCAAGAACTGTGGCAACCGGTTGCCAATGCGATCGAAGCGCGCACCGGGATCACACCGGATGCCTTCGCGCTTTCTGCTTAGACGCGCTCTTCGTCGTGGAACGAGCATTGCGAGTAACCGGTAATCTAAAAGACTTCTCGAGTTTCAAGTCGGCGTTCGTTGATGCCGCCAACGCCTACAGCGGCGTCACCGGCTCAACTGCGCTCGACACTGCCGGCGATCGTCTCAGCGCCGACTTTGATTTCTGGGCGGTGCGTCAAGTAAATGGAACTTTTAGTTGGGTCCGAATCGGCACGTATACTAACGGAACGATCACGCTGTTTTGAGAAGCAATCCGTGGGGATCTTCTGCAGGCTCCGCCGAAATTCTTACTTCTTCCTTCCTAATTCTTAATTTCCGTAGGAACCCATGAACGAGGCCAGGCATGATCACGAGCACCACGATGCTCATCCTCATCGTCCTCGCTGGAAGCGTGTGCACCACAGCTGGATTTTTTGGGTCGCGGTGTTTCTGATGCTGGTGGCGATGATCACCTACGTCATGACTGGCGACCTGTTCTGGGGCTTGCGTGGCCAGTCGAAAGCCCCTCCAACGCACGCACCCGGACGATAAGACCCGCTGGGCGTTCCTTATGGTCTTATCGCAAATTGCGATGAATTCGGGCAACCGCCGGTGACTCTGCCTCCAGCAGGATCTCAGCGCCTTCGCACGCCCCTTCAATCACCATTGCTTTTCCGCTTTTCCTAACCAGCTCCCGCGCCTGTTCCACCATTCGATCGATCATGTCATCGTCATGACTGGGGTCGTGATGGAAAAGCAAAACCCTTTTCACATTCGCATCGAGCGCAAGCCCGACCACGCTGCTGAATGGACT
>WNGC01002634.1_pt1 | contig 10918 bp, 9 predicted proteins | sample 5400051 | NCBI WGS metagenome assembly WNGC01 (sample SAMN13153368, study PRJNA577476) | soil metagenome | isolation source: 20 cm soil or saprolite under grassland replicate 2 | place: USA:California | collected 2016-06-15 | reverse complement strand
GCGACGCTGTGTCTCCGCTGGCTGACGCGTTTACCGAACGGTTCCTTACTTTCCTGCCGAAGGCGACTTACCCAACGCGTGTCGGCACGCACTTCAACAGCGCTTTCGCCATCACGCTCGCTTTGGAATACGCAGAGGTCGTCGGTGACGGGACCTTGCGCAAAGCGCTCGTGAAAACGGCGCGTACGTGGTACCTGGCGGATTCTGACTGTCAGGCGTGGGAGCCGGGTGGAGATGATTTTCTCTCGTCCGCGCTGATGGAGGCCGAGTGTATGCGCAGGGTCCTTTCCGCGAGTGACTTCTCGAGTTGGCTCGATCGGTTTCTGCCGCGGCTCGCTGTCCGTGAGCCAACGACGCTGTTCACGCCGGCCGTCGTCAGCGATCGCAGCGATGGCAAGATCGCCCATCTGGACGGACTGAACCTTAGTCGCGCGTGGTGCTGGCGCTCGATCGCGACGACCTGGTCGACGAGCGATGCACGGCGAGGAATCGCCCTGGAAGCGGCGGACACTCATCTTGCGGCAAGTCTGCCCCACGTCGCAGGCGATTACATGGGCGAGCACTGGCTCGCGACGTTTGCCTTGCTCGCTTTACTCTGACATTCGATTGAAATGACCGATCTGCTCAAGTCAGAGACTCTTGGCGGAGCCGCTTCGACGGAACAGCGGCGCAGCGATCCGACGCGGCGTGCAGCGTTGGTCGCGGTATTCGGTGGAATTTCCGCGATCGCCACCGGATACGCGACGGCGTTCAGTCGCGGTGGTCCTCCGTCGTGGGCGCCGTGGCTCCTCGGACTCGGGATTCCAGTCGCAATCAGCGGCATCATGATACTGGGTGCGGCGAGGGGCAAAAGTGGCATCGGCCCACTACGATTTCCGTTTGCGTTCGTGATGATGGTGCTGGTCGTAGGCTTCGGTGCGGCGCTGGCGCTGCCTGCTACCGAAGGACCGCTCAGCACGCTCTGGCTCGGACTACCCGCGCGCGCCGCGGTCGTGATCTATGGAGTGGGCCTGCTGCCCGTGATCGTGCTGCCCGTTGCCTACGCACTGACGTTCGAAACACAGACGTTGAACGCCGAAGATGTAGAACGGGTGAGAGCGCTGGGACGCGGATATCAGAAGAGGAACGAGAGCGGAGCCGTGGCTTCCGACACCACCGCCACCAGCAGACACACGACGCCCGCGAACGATAACCGATCGCATGATTGAGATTGGCCGCGCGATCGCGCTCCTCCAAGTCGCGCTGCCAAGTGCCGCGCAGCCGGCGGTGATTGCGGTGGGGATCGCTTACTTCGCGGTGATCGTCGCGATCAGCGTCTGGGCAGCGCGGAGAACCAGAACGGCGAGCGATTTCTTCGTAGCCGGCAAAGGTATCGGCCTCGTTGCGCTCACGGTTGCATCGGTGTCGGTGTCGGTCTCCGGATTTGCATTCATAGGTGGTCCGGGATTCATCTACGCCGTTGGTCTCGGCGCGATGTACATCGTGCTTCCAGCTGCGGTCACCAACGTCATGGGCGCCTGGGTGTTGGCGAAGCGCATGCGGCTCCTCGGCGAAGCTCGCAGCCTGATCACGATTCCTGATGCGATCGGTGCGCGATATCGCTCGCGCGCCGCACAGGGACTCGCGGCGATCGCGATACTCGTTGGCATCGTCGGATATATGGCAACGAACGCGCTGGCGATGGGGGTCGTGATCAATTCCATCTTTGGTGTGGGGCTTGGGTGGGGGATCTGGATCGGAATGGGTGTCACGCTCGCCTACTCGGCGTCAGGAGGAATTCTCGCCGGTATCTATAACGACGTCTTTCAGGGGACGTTGATGGCAGTAGCGTCCGTTCTGGTTTTTCTATTCGTAATCGGGTTCGGCGGCGGCCTCGGCGAGATCTCGCGGACGATACTCGCGCACGATCCGACATTTCTTGGCCCGTGGGGCAAGCTCACGCCGCTCGCCGCACTTTCTTTTTTCTTCGTCTTTTCGATGGGATCGCTCGGGCAGCCGCAAGCGGTGCACAAGTACTACATGCTCCGCGACCCGCTGCAGCTCAAATGGTATCCGTTGCTCAAGACGCTGGGACTCGTGCTGGTGCTACTTCTTTATTTCGGCGTGGGCGTGGGCGTCAAAGCATTCGTCCTGAGCGGACGACTGGCTCCGCTTGCCAGCCCCGACCAGGCGACACCGACACTTCTGCTTAATGTCACGCCGATAATTCTTGCCGCGCTGGTCTTTTCGGGAGTGGCGGCGGCGACAATGAGCGCCGCCAACTCTTTCATCAATATCGGTGCTGCGGTCGTCACGCACGATTTGCCGATTGCATTTGGCCGACGAGTAAACAACGAGCTCGGCTGGGGGCGGGCGATGACGGTGCTCATCGCCGTCGCGGCGGCAGTCACGGCGCAGCGATCGGGGACCATGGTCGCTTTCCTTGGAATCTTCGGGTGGGGATTGTTCGCGTCGACGCTCGTACCAGCGCTCGCCGTAGGCTTGAACTGGCAGGGTGCGACGCGCGTCGGCGCGATAGCGTCGATGGCGACCGGACTCATAGTCACACTCGCGCTGGAGACAACCGCTTACTGGAAGGTCTTCACATTTCCGGCGGGCGTCACCGCTTCCGCGGTCGCGATGGTATCGTCGTTTCTTGTCTTTTTCATCGTGTCGTGGGTGACACGGCGGTCCGCGTCCGCCGCGCTCGACCCGGACGTCAGGATGGTGATGGAGCTATAGTCATTCAGTCGCGGATTTCTTTCCGACCTGGGAGTCCACGACGCGGACGCTCTTGATGTTCACGAACTCGCGGATTCCAAACTCGCCGAGCTCCCTGCCAAACCCGGAATTCTTGACGCCTCCAAACGGTAGACGCGCGTCGGACGCGACCATCCCGTTGATGAAGAGAAGCCCGGACTCTATCTCGGCCACGAACTGAGCGCGCTCGCGGTCGTCGCGGGTCCAGGCTGATGCGCCGAGTCCGAACATCGTGCCGTTCGCAATCCCGATTGCATCAGCCAGATCCTTTGCCTTGAACACCGACGCGACTGGGCCGAACAGCTCGTCACGCGCGGCAGGCGCCGTCGCTGGAATGTCGGCGAGCACAGTTGGCGCGTAGTAGTAACCGTTTCCCGGAAGCTTTTCGCCGCCGGTCAAAAGCTTCGCCCCTGCCGCGACCGATTCTTTCACCTGCTTGTCCAATTCGTCCCGAATCCCGGCCGTTGCCAATGGGCCGAGCTCATTCCGCTCGTCCATTGGATCGCCAACTTTCACGGCCGAGACACGTGCGACGAATTGTTTCAGGAAGGCATCGTAGATCTTCTCGTGGATGATGAACCTCTTCGCGGCGATGCAAGACTGCCCATTGTTGATCATCCGCGCCGTCACCGCTGTCGAGACTGCGGCGGCGAGGTCGGCGCTCGGCATCACGATGAAGGGATCACTGCCTCCGAGCTCGACGACCGATTTCTTGAGATTTTTCCCCGCGGCACTGGCGACCGAACGGCCAGCGCCTTCGCTGCCAGTGAGGGTAACCGCGGCGACACGCGAGTCGGCAATGATTCCCTCGACCGCGTCCGAGCCGATGAGGAGAGTTTGAAACGCGCCGTCGACAAATCCGGCGCGCCGAAAAATGTCTTCGATGGCCAGCGCACACTGTGGAACGTTCGACGCATGCTTGAGAATTCCAACGTTGCCGGCCATGAGCGCGGGCGCCGCGAACCGAAACACCTGCCAGAACGGAAAATTCCACGGCATGATCGCCAGTACGACGCCGAGCGGCTGAAAAGCTACCCAGCTTTTGCCGCCTTCCATCTCTACCGGCCGATCGGCGAGAAACCGCTCGGCGTTGTCCGCGTAATAGGTGCACGCGGTCGCGCACTTCTCGGCCTCGGCCACTGCTGCCTTGAGCGGTTTCCCCATCTCGAGCGTCATCAGCTTCCCGAGCTCGCGACACTCGGCTTCCAGAATCGCGGCGGCCTTGCGCATGTGAGTGGTGCGCTCGGCGAAGGAGCTGCGCCGGTGCTGCTGGTAGGCAGCGATGCCGCGATCGAGGCAAGCGCTTAGCCGCGAGGCGGTGAAAGGCTCGAACGTGCGAACAGTGGCACCAGTCGCTGGATTGATGCTCGCGATACTCATCGACAATTGCTCACGAAGTTGAAGCTAAATCGGTGCGAGCAATCAGGTCAGTGTTGGCACGCCGGTATGAACAACGTCGGCACCCACTGCGCAAGAATTAGAGCGGCGGCTAGACCGCTCAGGAATAATCCGACGGCCCCGAAGAACCAGGCCGAGCCAGTTCGCACTGGTTCGTCGGCGGCGCGGAAGCCGCCGACCGCATTTATCTCGTGGAGCGAAATGCTCGCCGCCCAGGCTGTGAGTGCAAGCCCGAGAATTGGCGGAATATGGAGGAGAAGCGCATGTCCGCCTCTACATGCCGGCAACACGAGATAGTATGCCAGCTGCTGTTCTCCGAACGCGGCGGCGAGCGGGGCGAGTATTCCGAACCAGCGCGCGGTAATGGTCCGGTAGGTCAGGGGCTCCTTTGTCTGACTCGCCTTGGTCTCTGCCTTGAGGGACATCGTCTTTACCACCGCGGCGAGAGGAAGATCAGGACAAAAAGTGGAATCCAGGTGATGACGACGAAGTACCAGAAGAATGAGTTCTCAGTGACATCGACGTAGTGTTTCTGCTCCGGCTCCAGCACGAAGAACAGCAGTGCGAGACCCAAGGTATCCATGACGTCGAAGACCGCCGTGTACCCGTGAGCGAATAGAAGCGCCCAGTTGAGCGATCCATATACGTTGGCGTCCCAGCGAACGTTAAGCGCGAAAAACTCGAAGTATCGAACAACAACGATGGCTGTTCCGAGCAGGCCGTGCACGATGAGCCAGATCAGAGTTGTGAAACGATCCTCGACCTTTGCGGCACGAGACGCGAGCCAGGCCGGCACGACGCTGATGAACATCAGCACCAGATTGAGGATGGGAACACCAAGCGACGGCAGCCGGGTATGGAGCGGCGGCCAAGTCGGTGCGATGTGTCGCAGGTAGAAGTAGGCGAAGAGGCCGAGGATGATGACGAATCCTTCGATGATCTCCCCGCCGAGCGCTCCCCACCAGGTAATGTTGCCCGGTCCGTAAACCTCGGACGGCAAGCCCGCGACGGATGCGACTGTTCTGATTTTCCTCATGCCGCTTCCGCCTTTTTGCGCTCGCGCTCTTCGCGCAGATTCCGCTCGTGCTGCTTTCTATCCGGCCATGCCCACAGATAAAACGGGATGACGATGGCTAGGCTCCCGAGCGGCACGCCCCAGGGAGTGAAAATCCCGGCGGTCAACATGCCGCCAATGACGATTGCCATCACCAATGGCGCTAGCGTCGGTGTCGGCAGCTCGTGCCTGTAGAGCGGCTCGGTTGTCATGGTCGTCGTGATCAGCGCTTCGGGACGGTCGGTGTGCAGTCCGGTAATGACGGGAATCTCGTCTACATAAGCCCAAAGTCCTTCGCGGGTGGTGACGACGGGAGTGTCGACGAAATTGTACGGCGGGGGCGGCGATGTCGTCGCCCATTCCAGAGTATCCGCTCCCCACGGATTTGCTCCCGCCAAGGCGCCAACCTTGAGGCTCATGAAGAAGTTCACGGTGAACACTGCCATGCCGGCTACGATGATCACCGCACCAATCGTCGCGATCAGATTGAGCGTTCCCCAACCCAGGAATTCCGGATAGGTGTAAATCCGGCGCGTCATTCCCTCCAACCCGAGAATGTGCATTGGGAAGAACGTGACGTTCACACCAATGAACAGCAGCCAGAAATTCCATCGTCCAAGGCGCTCGCTCATCATGCGGCCGGTGACTTTGGGATACCAGTAGTAAAAAGCGCCGATCAACGGCAACACCGCGCCGCCAAGGAGGACATAGTGCAAGTGCCCGACGACGAAATACGTATCGGTCACCTGAACGTCGAAAGGAACCGACGCGAGCATCACTCCGCTCAATCCGCCGATCAGAAAAACCACGATGAATCCGGCGACGAAGAGCAGCGGCGTTCGCCACACCGGCCGACCGAGCCACAACGTCGCGATCCAGCAGAAAATTTGAACGCCGGTGGGGATACTGATCATCGTGCTCGCCGCCGTGAAGTACGACTGTCCGAGCTGGTGGACGCTCGTCGAGAACATGTGATGCACCCAAAGCGCAAATCCGACTATTCCGGTCGCGATCAACGCGGCAACCATCGCGGGATAACCGAAGACGCGACGTCGCGTGAAAGTCGTGACGATCTGCGAGACCATTCCGAGCGCCGGAATGAAGATGATGTAGACCTCTGGATGTCCGAAGAACCAGAACAGATGCTGCCACAGCAGCACGTCACCGCCTTCGGCTGGATTGAAGAACTGGGTGGCGATCAGTCGATCGGCGCCGAGCATGATGCTGGCGGTCGCAACCGATGACATTGCGAACATCACCATTCCGGCAGCGACGAGCTGTGCCCACACGAAGAGTGGCAGCCGACCCCACGTCATTCCCGGCGCGCGCATCCGGAAAATCGTCACGACCATTTCCAGTGCGGCGATGAGCGCCGCGATCTCGGTATACGTGACCATCTGCGCCCAGACATCGACGCGCTTCCCCATGCCGAACTGCGGGCCTGCCAATGGCACGTAATTGAACCAGCCGGCATCAGGCCCAGTGTTGAGGGCGAAAAACGTATACAAGAAGATCCCGCCGAACAGATAGACCCAGTAGCCCAGGGCGTTCAGGCGCGGGAAGGCAACGTTTCGGGCGCCGATCATGAGCGGGACGAGATAGATGCCGATCGCCGTCATCATCGGAACGGCGAAGAGGAACATCATCGTGGAGCCGTGCATCGTGAAGATCTGATTGTACAGATCGGGGCCGATGAGGGTGTTTTCGGGACGAGAGAGCTGCATGCGCATCGCTGCCGCCTCGAGTCCACCGAGCAGGAAGAACACGAGCGCGGTGCAGATGTATCTCTTGCCGACCGACTTGTGGTTCACGGACTTGAGCCAGCCGACGAGGCCTGTCACCGGCTCCCACGTGGCCTGCAGCCGCGCGCGATCGGCCTCGTTAATAGCTGGCGGCAGTGGAATCTCGTCGGGCATTGGGCGCGCCGTCACTTCAATGTCCCCAGATACGCGAGCAGCGCCTGAAGGTCAGTCGGCGCCAGCGAATTAGCCGGCATCTTTGCGCCAGGCTTGATCGTCTGCGGATCTACGATCCAGCCGGCAAGATTTCCACGCGTGTTCTGCAACGCGCCGGCGGCGAGCGTCATGCGGCTCGCGAGATGGGTGAGGTCGGGTCCAACAGTCGCCGCTGCCCTTGTTGACGCAATGGTGTGACACATCGCGCACGGACCGTTTTCGAATACGACCTGTCCTTTTGCGGCGGCTGAATCCGTCGGCGTTGGAGCCGGCTGGCGCTGGTGCTCGATCCATTTCGCGAAATCCGCGACCGGTTCGGCTACTACGAGCAGTGCCATCTTCGCGTGCTCGAGTCCGCAGAACTCGGCGCATTGGCCACGGTAAATTCCGGGCTTATCGGCGCGCATCCAGAGCACGGTTTTGTGTCCGGGAATGAGATCCTTCTTGCCACTCAGATTCGGCACCCAGAAGCTGTGAATCACGTCGTGGGAGGCGAGCTTGATCACCACCGGCCGCCCCACAGGAATGTGGATCTCGTTCGCGGTGCGGACGATGTTGTGCGGAATCGGATCTTCGTACGAAACGTCCCACCACCATTGATGTCCGGTGACGTCTATCGTCAGCGTCGGAGTGGTCGGCATGTGGCCTATGCCCCGTGCGACCGCGAAATCGTAGAGGAGGAAAAGGAACAAGACCGGGACGACGACGGCTACCGCGAATTTGACGACGTAGCTTGCGCGCTCCTCACGCGCGGGAGACTCGAGGTCGTCCGCGGCCACGCGTCGGTTCCGGATCACAAGCAACAGGGCGCCGACGACGATGACGTACACGACGACGGACACGACTATCATGAAGTAAAAGAGCTGTCGAGTGGACGCCGCCTGCGGTCCCGCGGGATCGAGCACGGATTGTCGGTCGTAGCCGGTGCAGGCCATCGCGCCGCAGACGAGCGCACCGAAAATCGGACTCCGTAACCTCACCGGCTTGGAGTATTGATGTTTTTCGGTTTTTGTGGGGATCGGAGCTGCAAATCGGGACTTACGTACATGTGATCCTCACGTGCCGAGCTCACAGTCGTTCCCTCGAGGCCGCTCAACGAGCGTACATATCCAACCAGCTGCCACACCTGCTGATTGGAGAGTTTCCCCTTCCAGCTCGGCATGCCGTTGGGTCGTCCTTCCATTATGGTCGTGAAGATCTGCGAGGGATCGCTTCCGTAGATCCACTCGTCATCCATTAGCGGCGGTCCGATTCCACCACCGCCCTGAAAGTGACACCCCGAGCAATTCATCTGATTGAAAAGTCTCTTCCCTTCGGAGAGCGCGTACGCGTTGTTGCCGTAGGGAGATTTTGTGCTCTCCGCTACAATGGTTGGCCCAGGCTCCAGCTCGCTCTCTCTTACCGCACCGATCGGTGATCCGGCGGGAGGCATCTCCCGGAATTCTCGTTTTTCGTCCTGACAACCGGTGAGTATGAGGGCGAGCATCGTCACGGAAGTCAAAGCGCGAATCGGTCTTGCTCGCGATGTGGTCATGAGGAAGACCTCCCCGTCGTCGAGCGGGTCTCAATGCGCGGAACACCGTATTCGTCGAGGATGCGCTGGATCTCCGGACGCCTACGCGCGAGCTCTGAGTCGAGCGACGCGCGGAAAGTGGAGTCAGCGTGTCGCACACCGATGCCGATGTCGAAGACAAACGGAAGAAATGGAAGATCGATTTGTGGCTGTACCGGGACGAGCTTGAGCGGAACCCGTGAACGCTTCGCCCAGTAGCCCGCCATCGGACCCCACGCCACGGCGACATCCACCTCACCACGGACGACCGCGTCGATGATCCGGGACGGTGGGCTTTCCTCGGAATAGTCTCCGTAAACCGCGTAGCCTTTGACGTTCTGGATTATTCCGCGGTTGGAGAGCGCGTGCGCGGGTGGCGTGTTGGTTCCGTCGTCGCCAATGAGCTGGACACCAACTCGAACGCGGCGCAGAATCGGATCATCGAACGAGTGCACGTCGATGTGACGATCGCGGCGCGTCACGAACATGTAAGTCGAGCGATAGTATGGGGACGTGGCTCCCACCATTCCTAATCCCGTGGGCACGCCCATGATGACATCGCACGAACCAGCCTTGAGCGTGTTGCGAATGAATCCGCGCCGTTGCGCCCACCACGTGTACTCCACTTTCGCATGGAGATCCCGCGCGATGAGGTCGGCCAGCCGATTCTCGAATCCCTCCTGGCGCTCGTTCGAGAACGGAAGATTGTTGGGATCGGCGCACACGCGAAGCAGCTTCGCCGTCGTCTGAGTCGATGGGGAGGCGCTCGGAATTGCGCCGCTAGGAGCCATGCCGAGCGTGATCGCCGCGACGACAACGCTACGGAAGCGTGAATACATATAGTATTCCCCCCTTCGTCGTCTTGTCCGGAAGATCTTTCACCGCATTGACGAACCCGAGCGCCGCGGAGGAATCGCGCGCGTCGAGTCCACCGGCGACGATAGCGCCCGCCCACCCGCCGACTCCCGCGAGCACACTGACGTATTGTTTGCCGTCCGGACCCTTGTATGTAGTCGGCTGGCCGATGATTCCGGACCCGCACTTGAATTGCCAGAGCAATTTTCCAGTGCGCGCGTCGACGGCCTTGAACCAACCGTCCATTGTTCCGTAGAAGGCGACGTCGCCAGCCGTGACGAGCGCTCCGCTCCAGACGGGAAGATCTTCCTTGATCTGCCACGCTGGCCGGCGGTTGGCGATGTCCCAGGCGAGAAACTCTCCACGGTATCCGCCCTCCTGCGGTGCGGCGTACATCTTTGCCGTCATGCCGACGTACGGCGTACCCGCGATATAATTCGCTTCGACATTTTCTTCGTCCATGCAGAGCAGCTGATGCGGGATATAGAGCAGTCCGGTCCGTGGCGAGAACGCCGACGGCTGCCAGTCTTTCATTCCAGGTGCGGCCGGGCAAATCTCGCGGACGATCTTGCCGGTAGCGGGATGTTTTGCCTCGTTCGGAATCGGGCGGCCGTTTTTCAGATCGAATCCCGTATAGGACGTGATCGGGCCGAACGGATCGGCGGATAGAATCTGACCCGACTCTCGGTCGATGACATAGAGGAAACCGTTGCGCTCGGGGCGGACGAGGACCTTGCGAATTTGTCCGCCGATCGGAACATCGAGCAGAATCAGCTCGTTTACGGCGTCGTAATCGAACAGATCGTGCGGCGAGGTCGACACGAACCAGATTGCTTCACCGGTGTCGGCATCGCGCGCAAAGATTCCCGCCGTCCACTTGTTGTCACCCGGGCGCTGGTCGGCGTTCCACGGCCCCGGGTTCGCCGTGCCGTAATAAATCAGATTGAGTGCGGGATCGAATGAGATCCAACCCCACACGCCGCCGCCACCGATCTTCCACGCATCGCCCGGCCAGCTCTTCACCCCTAAGTCTTTGCCTTTCTCCGCGGCGTAGTAGGGCCTGAAGCGCGGACCGATGAGGACGGCTGTGTCGGGACCCGTATGGTACGCGCGCCAGGCGACCTTGCCATCACCCAGATTCAGCGCCGTCAAGCGTCCGCGAATTCCGAACTCGCTGCCGCTCACGCCGACGTAGACTTTATTCTTTGCAACCAGCGGCGCCATCGTAAGACTTTCGCCGAGGTTAATGTCGGTGACCTGAGTGCGCCAAACAGCTTTTCCGGTGTTGGCATCGACGGCAATGGTCTCGCCGTCGAGGGTATTCAGGATAAGCTTGCCATCAGCGAACACGACGCCGCGATTCAC
>WNGC01004121.1_pt1 | contig 10919 bp, 8 predicted proteins | sample 5400051 | NCBI WGS metagenome assembly WNGC01 (sample SAMN13153368, study PRJNA577476) | soil metagenome | isolation source: 20 cm soil or saprolite under grassland replicate 2 | place: USA:California | collected 2016-06-15 | reverse complement strand
AGCTCCATGTTGTGGGTGTACATCCGGCGATCCAGATACGAGATGCTGTTCGGAGTGGGGTGGCCATGGTGGTCCGCCCAAACTGCCAGGGGAGAGCCGGCCAACGCCAGGCTAGCACCCGCGGCGTTGCGCAAAAACTCACGCCGCGTGGGATGGAGGATTCTTTCCCCTAAGTTTCGGGGCTTGGCAATTCTGGAATTCCGCATTCTCGCGCTAGTCTTGTTCATCATCTTGGGCGGCTCCTTGGCCCACAAAACTTCTGGCTCGCGGCTCACGCCATCGGCGAGGAATACGGCGCCGCATTCGCATCTCTCGATACCCCCTACCCGAAGCTTTACGTTTGTTGCCCAACTTCATTGAAAAGGTAGGACCGCTGTACCATCCGCACTCAAAAGCTGTCAAGAAATATTGTGCTATGGATTGGAGTTGCATGTAGTTAGTATGATTCGCAAAAGAGTGTTCGGGTATAGTGGTTGGACCAAAGCGGGAGTTTCTCGGCCTTGGCCGCTCATCGTTGAGCGACCGGCAGGGCAGCGGGAGTCGTGCTGCGGCGGGAATTATAACGATTGAGGGCCAGGGACGCATTCCCGTAAGGAGAACAGAAATGGCAATTGCCACCATCAATCCGGCGACCGGGCAAGTGGTCAAGACATTCGAATCGCTATCGGATGCGCAGATTGAAGTGAAACTTCAGAAGGCTGCGGATACGTTTTTGAGCTACCGCAAGGTGCCGTTCGCCGAACGCGCGCAAATGATGCTTAGGGCGGCAGCGATTCTGGACTGCGAAAAAGAGAGTTTTGCCCGCACCATGACCACCGAAATGGGCAAGACGTTTCGCTCAGCGGTCGATGAAGCATCGAAACGAAATGCGCGTGGGTGTGCCGTTACTACGCCGAAAACGCGGAGCGCTTTCTCGCCGACGAAGTGGTCGAGACGACGGCGAGCCGGAGTTACATCCGTTATCAGCCGCTAGGGGCGGTTCTGGCGGTGATGCCATGGAATTTTCCATTTTGGCAAGTGCTGCGATTCGCCGCGCCGGCGTTGATGGCCGGGAACGTTGGACTCCTGAAGCACGCCTCGATTGTTCCGCAAAGTGCGTTGGCGATTGAGGACATCTTCCGGAGGGCCGGGTTTCCCGACGGAGCTTTCCAGACACTGCTGATCGGCTCGCAAAGAGTGGACAGAATCCTGGGAGATCCGCGAGTAATGGCGGCCACGTTGACGGGAAGCGAAGGAGCAGGAATTGAAGTGGGAATCGGCGCGGCTAAGAGAATCAAGAAAGTGGTGTTGGAACTGGGAGGAAGCGACCCATTTATTGTGATGCCCAGTGCGAATCTGGAGGAGACCGCCGCCACTGCGGTGAAGGCGCGGATATTCAATAACGGACAATCCTGCATCGCGGCCAAGCGCTTTATTGTGGCCGAATCCATTGCGGACAAATTCGAAAGAGTATTCGCGGAGAAAATGGCGGCGTTGAAAGTAGGGGATCCCTTTGACGAGAAGACGGAACTCGGGCCGCTGTCAACGGCGGATGGCCTTGCCGATCTCGATCGCGATGTGAGGAAGACGGTTGAGGCAGGGGCCAAGGTCTTGACCGGGGGCCAACCGCTGGATCGTCCGGGGAATTTTTATGCTCCCACGGTGCTGACAAATATCCCCAAGGGCTCGCCGGCGCACCAGGAGGAGCTGTTTGGTCCGGTGGCGAGCGTGTTTCGCGCGGCAGACCTCGATGACGCGATTCGAATTGCGAACGACAGCCGCTTTGGATTGGGGGCCAGTGCCTGGACAAACGACAAACAGGAGCGCGAGCGCTTTATCAACGATTTGGAGTCTGGCATGGTGTTCATAAACCGCATGGTGGCCTCCGATCCCCGGATACCCTTCGGGGGAGTGAAATGGTCCGGTCATGGGCGAGAATTGGGAGCTCATGGGATTCGCGAATTCACAAACATCAAGACGGTATGGATCGAGGAGGCGCCCTGAACGCCTTGCGCACGCAAACAAGCGTGTGGTAGATTGGTCCAACAAGACCAGAAGCTGACGAGCCCCGCGTCAAACCGTTCTGCTGGATCGAATTGCAGCTGGTACGGCGGTCGTACCACGACGCGGGATAGCTTTCCTTCGGTTTGGGAGGATGTCATGTACAAAATCGTGCGCTCCTCTCGCCTGTATGAGCAAATCGTTCAGCAGGTCGAAGAATCTATCCACAAAAGTGTCCTGAAGCCTGGAGACCAACTTCCCCCCGAACGCGAACTAGCTCAACAATTTGGCGTGAGTCGCACGGCCGTTCGCGAAGCGGTGAAAGCTCTTCGCGAAAAGGGGTTGGTGGAAGCCTATCCGGGCCGCGGAACCTTTGTTACCGATGGCACCGGTTATTCCATGCGCCAGTCGCTGGACCGGATGTTAAAGGTGGGACAGGCGGAGGGGTCCGGGTTTCTCGCCGAAGTGCGCGAAATCCTGGAGCCGGAGATCGCCGCGCTGGCCGCGGCCCGCGCCGACCAAGAGGATCTGTCCTCGATGAGGGAGCAAGTGGCGGTGATGGACAGCGCGCGCAAGGACCCCGATGCGTTCATTGAGGCGGATCTGGATTTTCACCTGGCTCTCGCGGAAGCGGCGGCAAATCCGCTGATTCTTTCGTTGATCGATTCGATCGTGGGGCTGCTGCGCGAACAGCGGATGGGAATCTTTCAAGTGGAAGGAGGTCCGGAGCGCGGGCAGTATCACCACAAGAAAATCCTGGAAGCTGTGGAGCACCGCGATCCGCTGGGAGCTCGGGACGCAATGAAGGCGCACCTGCGGCAAGTACGAGAGGATTCGCGCCGTGCGCCGAGCGGGCAGGAATCCTAACAGGAGTGGTCAGTTCTGGAGTCCTTTCAGTAAGAGAATAAATTATGGTTGGGGCATGCGTTTTCCCGCAACGATTTGAAATGCGCGGATCGATCCAGGTTGAGGAGGCCGCTCGTCAAGCGCGGCGCAACCGAATGCATCAGAAAGGCCGGGAAGCGTAAGAAGACTTGAGCTGCCTTTTACGAGGAGAAAAAGGGTTCATGGCGAATCTTGGATTTGTCGGTCTTGGCGTGATGGGCAGCGAAATGGTGAACCGGCTGCTCGGGAAGGGCCACACCGCTACGGGCTACAACCGTACGCGTTCGAAAGCGGAGTGGTTGATCAAGAAGGGGATGAAGTGGGCCAACACGCCGCGCGCCGTGGTCGGCGCAGCCGACGTTACCTTTTCCATGGTCACCAATTCCGCAGCGCTTGGCGCGGTGATGAACGGGGCCGATGGAATGCTGGCGGGCGTGACGCCGGGCAAGATTTTGGTGGATATGAGCACAGTTAGCCCGGCATACAGCCGGGACATGGCGGCCAAGGTGCGGGAAAAAGGCGGGGACATGGTGGACGCGCCAGTTTCCGGGAGCATCATCACACTGCAAGAGGGGAAATTGTCGGTGATGGTAGGAGGGCGCAAGGAAACTCTCGAAAAAGTGAAACCACTGCTGCAAGACATCGGGCCAAAAGTAACCCACGTCGGAGACAACGGCCTCGCGCTGGTGATGAAGATCGGCACGAACCTGAGCCTCGCGGTGCAGATGCTGGCGTTCTCTGAGGGAGTTTTGCTTGCGGAAAAGAGCGGTATTTCGCGCGAAACGGCGGTGGATGTCCTGACGCACAGCGTGATTGCTTCTCCCATGGTGCAGTATCGGGGTCCGTTCATTCTGAAGATGCCCGAAGAAGCGTGGTTCAACGTAAACATGATGCAGAAAGACATGGATCTGGCATTGGAGCTGGGGCGACAACTGCACGTGCCTATGCCCACGACGGCGGTGACCAATGAATTTCTGACGGCGGCGCGCGGAATGGGGCTGGTGGAAAAGGATTTTGCAGTTGTTTTCGATGTTTTGGCGCAAATGTCGGGAGTCAAGCCGTGACCATGGCAACCGAGCTGTCCAAAGCGAATGCCACGTTAAAGACCGAGCAGTGGATGCGCATGTACCGGCGCATGGTAATGATCCGTGAGTTCGAAGAACAGGTGAACGAACTCTATACGCGAGCGCTGATGCCCGGCCTGGCGCACCTTTATGTAGGCGAGGAAGCCGTAGCGGTGGGAATTTGTGAAGCTCTGCAACCCACGGATTACATCACAAGCACGCACCGGGGCCACGGTCACTGCGTTGCAAAAGGTGCTTCACCGAATCGCATGTTTGCCGAGCTGCTGGGGAAAGAAGCAGGCTATTGCCGAGGCAAAGGCGGATCAATGCACATTGCCGATCCTGCGACCGGCAACCTGGGAGCGAATGCAATTGTGGGGGGTAGCGCGGGAATCGCCACGGGAGCGGCACTTTCGTCCAAGCGGCTGGGCACAGGACAGGTCGCCGTGTGCTTTTTTGGCGAAGGGGCGCTTGGACAGGGCGTGCTTTACGAGGTGATGAACCTGGCGGCGCTGTGGAAACTGCCGGTGATTTACGTTTGCGAAAACAATCTTTATACGGAATACACGCACTATTCGGAAACCACGGCGGGCGACATCCTGGCACGCGGAACTGCATTTGGAGTACACGCGGAAAGCGTGGATGGGCAGGATGTTCGGGCCGTATATGCGGCAGCCCAGAGATTAGTTGATCGCGCGCGGAAAGGAGAGGGACCGGCGTTTCTGGTTTGCGCGACGTATCGCTACTCGGGACACCACGTGGGTGACATCAATCGCGAGTATTACCGTTCGAAACAGGAAGAGCAGGAATGGAAAACGAAAAGAGACCCCATCAAGAATTTTACCGCCTGGCTGGTCGATCAGAAGCTTTCCGATGCGAGCACCTTGGGCGGAATGCAAAGTGAAGTGCGGGCCGAAATGAAAGCGGCGGTGGAGTTTGCGATCGCGGCACCGTATCCGACACCGGAGCAAGCCGAGGAAGACGTGTATGCCTGAAGTGGCCACACGGGAGTTGACGTTTGCGCAAGCCATCCGCGAAGCGCTTGCCGAAGAGATGCGCCGCGATTCGCGCGTGTGCATTTTTGGGGAAGACGTCGCGGAAGCGGGAACGCCGTTCAAAGTGTTGTCGGGTCTGGTGGAGGAATTCGGCCGAGAGCGAGTGATGGACACCCCCATTTCGGAAGCGGGCTTCACGGGGATGGGAGTGGGAGCGGCGATGACGGGTTTGCGACCGGTTGTCGACATCATGTTCGGCGATTTCCTGACGCTGACAATGGACCAGCTGGTGAATCAGGCCGCCAAGGTGCATTACATGTCGGGCGGGACGTGGAAAGTGCCAATGGTTTTGCGGACCACGCTGGGAGCGACGCGACGTTCGGCGGCGCAGCATTCGCAGTCGCTGCACGCGTGGCTGAGCCATGTGCCGGGATTGAAAGTGGTGATGCCATCGACGCCCTACGATGCCAAGGGACTTTTGAAGACGGCGATCCGCGACGAAAATCCGGTGGTCTTTTTTGAAGACAAGATGATGTACAAACAGAGAGGGCCGGTGCCGGAGGAGGAGTATACGATTCCCTTTGGCGCGGCGGACGTGAAGCGCAAGGGCGAAGACATCACGATTGTGGCGACGAGCAGCATGGTGCAAGTGGCGTTGGGGGCGGCCGAGTTGCTGGAAAAGATTGGCGTGGGCGCAGAAGTGATTGATCCGCGGACCACGTGGCCGCTGGATGAGAAGACCCTGATTGAATCGGCGAAGAAGACTTCGCGAGCGATGGTGGTTGATGAAGGTTATGGCCGCTACGGCGTGACCGGAGAGATCGCTTCGATCATCGCGGAAGGCGCGTTCTATAACCTGGAGGCGCCAGTAAAGAGAATGGGTGCGCTGCACGTGCCGATTCCATTTTCTCCTCCGTTGGAAGATGTCACGGTACCGACGGAGCAAAAAGTATTTGAGGCTGCGCGGACGCTTTGCGGGAAGGGGTGAGGTTGGACGGCGGATGCCGGCACGTGGGATTTTGTGGTACGAGAAGGAGAGATCCTGCGGCCCGGCAAAAGGCGCCGAGCCTCAGGATGGCAGCTTCTTGGGATGGGATGCGGTGAGTTGCGCGGCGGGGAGGTGTGAGATGGCGCTGAAAACGTACGGGCCAATGGCCGTGGATTGGGAGAACCGTATTGATTTTGACCGGCTCCGCCGCGAGCGGCTGGCGCGCGCAAAAGTGCTACTGGCGAAATCGGAAATGGGAGCGCTGCTGTGCTTTGACATGAATAATGTGCGTTACTTGACGGCCACGCATATCGGGACGTGGGCGCAGGACAAAATCAGCCGATTTTCGCTGCTGCCGCAAAATGACGAGCCGATACTCTGGGATTTCGGATCGGCCGCACGGCACCACCAGCAGAACTGCCCGTGGATGGGAGACCGTTCGCGGCCGGGAATTCCGTTGCTGCGCGGAGCGATGTCGCCGGAGATGGGTCGCGCGGAGAACGTGGCGCGCAAAATAAAGGTAGAACTCGAGAAGCGTGGGCTGCACAAGGAGCCGCTGGGGATCGACGTCGTCGAACCTCCGATTCTTTTCGAGCTGCAAAAAGAGGGGATCAAGATCGTTGATGGGCAGCAATTGATGTCCGACGCGCGCGTGATCAAGACGCAGGATGAGATTTCGCTGCTAAATCACTCGGCGATGATGGTGGACGCGGCGTACGACGAATTGTACCGGGCGATGAAACCGGGGATGAGCGAGAACCAAGCCGTGGGGCTGGCGAGCAAGGTGCTGTATGACCTAGGCTCGGAATATGTCGAAGCGGTCAATGCGATTTCCGGGGAACGCTGTAGTCCGCATCCGCATGTGTTTTCCGATCGTGTGTTGCGGCCGGGGGACCCGGTCTACTACGACATTTTGCATTCCTACATGGGCTACCGGACTTGTTACTACCGGTGCTTCACGATCGGATATGCGTCGCACGCGATGATCGACGCGTACAAACGATGCCGCGAGTATCTGGATGCGGCGATTTCGCTAGTGCAGCCGGGCCGCACGACGGCGGAGATTGCTTCGGTATGGCCCAAGGCGGAGGAATTCGGATTTCCCGACGAAGAAGCGGCGTTTGCGCTGCAATTCGGACACGGGATTGGGTTGGCGATTTGGGAGAAGCCGGTCATCAGCCGCTTGGTTTCGCTCGAGCACGCGCATGAGATTAGGCCGGGGATGGTGTTCGCGCTGGAAACGTTCTGGCCCTCGACGGACGGGTGGAGCGCGGCGCGGATTGAAGAAGAGATTGTGGTGACGGAAACCGGGCATGAAGTGATCACGCGATTTCCGGCAGATCAACTGATGGTGGCGGGCGCGCACTACTTCACCGTGAATGGGCCGCTATCCACAACGCGCGAGAACGAGGCGCCGCCCAGCCGGCGGGTGAAAGAGATGGTGGCGGCCAGCGCGAAAGTCGAAGGAGTGGCGGCAACAGACTGAAGGTCCGTCCACGGCTCCTGGCAAAGAAACTATGGCGATCAGCGTGGTAATGCCTGCGCTCGAAATGGCGCAGGAAACCGGGAAACTCCTGGCGTGGCGAAAAAAAGAGGGCGATCGCGTCACCAAAGGCGAGCCGCTGCTCGAAATCGAGACGGATAAGGCGGTCGTGGAAGTGGAAGCGCCGGGGGACGGGATTCTTGCTGGGGTCACGGCGGATGTGGGAGCCGTGGTCCCGGTGGGACAAACCATCGCGTGGCTTGTTGCTCCCGGCGAAAAACCTCCGGCCATGGCCGTGACGGCAGCCCCCGCCGCGCGCGCATCCAGCAGCCCGCAACGCACCAGCGCGGCTGCGGCGGTGCAAGCGACCGAACAGCGCGTGGCAGTGGCTCCGCAGATTTCACCAAAGGCGCGGCGGCTTGCCAAAGAACTTGGCGTGGACATCAGCAAGATTCGAGGAACAGGGCATGAGGGGACCATCACGTCAGAAGATGTGCAGACTCTTGCCCAAGGAGAAGGTGCCGCCGCTCCCCCGGGAATGGAGTTGCTGAGCCAGGTTGGGCGGCTGATGGCCGAGCGCACCACGCAGAGCTGGAGCAGTGTGCCACACTTTTTTCTGGTTCGGGACGTCGACTGTGGCGAACTGGTTGCGGCGCAAACGCGATTTAGCCAAGAGATGGAGAAAACGCATGACCCGGCGCCGACGATCACGGATGTGCTGATTTCGCTGTTGGCAAAAGTTTTGGTAAAGCATAAGCGAATGAATTCGAGTTGGACCGGAGAAGGGATTCGTTCGAATCCGGAGATCAATGTCAGCGTGGCCATGGCCGTAAACGATGGCGTCGTGGGCGCAGTGATCCACAAGGCCAACACCGCGAAGATTGCTCAAATCTCCATGCTGCGGCGGGAATTGACGGAGCGCGCGCGAGCGGGGCGGCTACGTCCAGCGGACATTACCGGGGGGACCTTTACGCTGAGCAACTTGGGCATGTACAAGGTCGATGCTTTCTCGGCGATCATCACACCGCCGCAGGCCGCGATTCTCGCGGTGGGAAGCATTTCCGATCGGGTCGTGCCCGTTGACGGAAAACCCGCCATCCGGCCGACGATGACCATGACGCTGTCAAGCGACCACCGCGTGGTGGACGGAGCCCGAGCGGCAGAGTTCTTGAGCGATTTGGCGGACGCCATTCGCGAGCCCGAGAAGGTGTTGTAGCAGTTGTGTTCGCAAAAAACGGAAGGGGAAAGAGTACTTCTCGCGCCGCGTAGTTCCGGCCCTACTATGACGCCGCTCAATCCGCGCAAGAGATTTTTTTACCCAAGTTCGTCGATGCAGGTGCTGCTGGCCATCGGCGCGGCGATCGCGCTCGGCTACTGGCGACCGGCAACGGCGATCGCCATGAAGCCGCTGGGGGATGCGTTCATCCGGCTGATCACGATGATCATTACGTTGATCATCTTTTGCACCGTGGTGACCGGCATCGCAGGCATGGAAGACATGAAGAAGGTCGGCCGGGTCGGCGGGAAAGCATTGATTTACTTTGAGGTGGTGTCGACTTTGGCGCTGCTCATAGGTCTGGTGGGCGGCAACGTGCTGCACCCGGGCAGCGGATTCAACGCCAACGCGGCGGCGTTGGACGCTAGGGCGGTGGCGGATTACGCCGGGCAGGGAAAGGCGCAGAGCGTTTCGGATTTCCTGTTGCATCTCATCCCCAACACCGTGGTGGACGCTTTCACCAAGGGGGATATCCTGCAGGTGCTGCTCGTCTCCGTCCTGTTCGGTTTTGCGCTTTCGACGGCGGGGCCGCGGTCGAAGCCGCTTTTGGATTTTTTGAATCTGTTGACAGAGGCAGTGTTTGGGATCGTGAAGATCCTCATGCACTTCGCGCCGATCGGCGCTTTTGGGGCCCTCGCATTTACGATCGGCAAGTACGGCGTTTCCTCGCTGGGGCCGCTGCTCAAGCTGATGAGCACGTTATACATCATATCTATTCTATTCGTGTTTATCGTGCTGGGCATGATCGCTCGCATGGCAGGGTTCGGAATCCTGAGATTCCTGGCGTACATCAAGGAGGAGATTCTTCTGGTGCTGGCAATCAGTTCTTCGGAGCCGGCCATGCCGACGCTGATGGCCAAACTGGAAAAGCTGGGATGTTCGAAGGGTCTTGTGGGACTCGTCGTTCCCACGGGTTACACCTTCAACACCGACGGCACGAGCATATATATGACGCTGGCAGCGTTGTTTGTGGCGCAGGCCACAAACACGCCGCTGACGCTGACACAGGAGCTGACGATATTTGCCGTAGCGGTGCTGACTTCGAAAGGCGCCAGCGGAGTGCAAGGGGCGGCGTTTATCGCCCTGGTGTCAACAATGACGGTCATCCCGACGATTCCGGTGGCGGGGATGGCGCTGATTCTGGGAATCGACCGATTTATGAGCATGTGTCGCGCAACAGTGAACATGATCGGGAATGGAGTAGCCACTGTGGTGGTGGCGCGATGGGAAAAGGAACTGTCCGCCGAGACGCTGAGGCAGAATCTGGGGTGACGGAACGTGTTGTGCCGGGGGCACTGCACCTTGATCCGCTGGGGCAGCAAGCCCCGTGAATTGAGAATCGGAGCGGCAAACCGTCATGGCTGAGCGATTCGATATCGTGGTGGCAGGCGCCGGACACAACAGTCTGATTGCAGCGGCGTATCTCGCCAAAGCAGGATATCGCTGCCTCGTGCTCGAAGGGCGGCCGATCGTGGGCGGCGGCGTCAAGTCCGCGCAATTGACATTGCGCGGATTCACCCACGACATTTGCTCTTCGGCGCACACCGGAATCCACGGTAATCCGATTCTGCGCGACGACGAACTGAAACTCGGAGACTACGGCCTCGAGTATATCTATCCCGATCCGGTATATCACATGCCGTTTCCCGACGGCAGCTATCTGACGCAGTGGCGTGACCTGGACCGCACGTGTGAGGAATTCGCAAAATTTTCCAAGAAAGACGGTCTCGCTTACCGTCGAATGATCACCGAATATGAGACCGTCAGGCCTCTCTTAAATGCGGTTACGTTTACCCCCATTGGCTTCGGAAAAGCCATCAACGACCGTTTGGCAGAACACCCGCACGGCAAACTCTGGCAGCGGCGGCTAGCCATGTCGGCCTGGGAAATTGTTCGCGATACATTCGAGGACGACCATTGCCGAGCCTTCATGTTGGGCTGCCCCTATCCGTTGCAGCCGGTGCAGGACCCCATGACAGGCCGGGCCGCGTACCTTCCGCTGCACCAGCAGCGAGAGAGCCGGCCACTGCCTAAGGGCGGATCGGGAGCGTTGACGGTGGCGTTGGCGCGCTTCATCGAAGCGCATAGCGGCGTGATTTTGACCAACAAATGGATCAGCGGGCTGATCATCGAAAATGGCCAATGCGTTGGGGTGGAATGTGAAGATGGCAGCTGGCATCGCGCGGAGAAGGCCGTTCTGTCGACGATTCACATCAAGCACCTGATCGACATGGTGCCGCGCGAATTG
>WNGC01002631.1_pt1 | contig 10929 bp, 2 predicted proteins | sample 5400051 | NCBI WGS metagenome assembly WNGC01 (sample SAMN13153368, study PRJNA577476) | soil metagenome | isolation source: 20 cm soil or saprolite under grassland replicate 2 | place: USA:California | collected 2016-06-15 | reverse complement strand
CCGCCAACACCGACACCACGACGGTCACCAACAACGCCGTGGTTTCCGTGACCAAAGCGGTGAGCGCCGCCAGCGGCGCGGCAGGATCGGGGCCCTATACCTACACCCTGACCTACACCAACACCGGTAACAGCACCGCCACCACGGTCGCACTGAGCGACGCGATTCCCGCGGGCATGACCTATGTCGCCGGCTCCGGCCGCTGGAGCGTCACCGGAGCCACCGCGCTGTCCGACAGCGGCGGCACCAGCGGCACCGCGCCCAACACCATCACCTCCACTTACACCGCCGGCAGCAACACGTTCGCCGCGACCGTGGCGCAGGTGCCGGCCGGGCAATCCGGCACGGTGAGCTTCCAGGTCAACGTCGCCGCCGCCACCGCCGCCGGCGTGTTGAGCAACACGGCGACCTACTCGTACAACAATGGCGCGGGCACGACCGTTCCCGGGTCCTCGAATACCGTGCCGTTCACCGTACGCCAGGGCGCCAGCCTCACCCTGACCGGTCAGACGGTGGCCGGGCCGGCCGCCCCCGGCGCCATGGTGAGCTTCACCAACACGCTCACCAACACCGGCAACGCCACCGACACCTTCGATATCACTACCGGGACCAGCACCTTCCCGGCCGGCACGACCTTGCAGCTGTTCAAGAGTGACGGCGTCACCCCGTTGACCGACACCAACGGCGACGGCACGCCCGACACCGGTCCGGTGGCCGCCGCCGCCACGTACAACGTGATCCTCAAGGCGACGCTGCCTCCCAATGCGACCAATAGCGGCGCGCCCTTCACCGTGCAGAAGACGGCGACTTCGGTGGCCGATGCAACCAAGTCCGCCACCGCCACCGACACCCTGAGCGCCATATCCGCCGACGCGGTGGATGTGACCAACAACAGCGTCTACAACGCCGGCACGCCGGCCCCCGGCCAGGGCGCGGGTCCCGAGGGCGCTGCCGTGATCACCAACACCACCAACCCCGGCACCAGTACCACGTTCGTGCTGGTGGCCAACAACCGCGGTCCCGCGCCCGACAGCTACAACCTCGGCGCCAGCACCGTGTCGAACTTCGCGAGCCAGACGCTGCCGGCCGGCTGGACGGTGACCTTCAAGGCCGACGGTGGCGCGGGCAACTGCTCGACCACCGGGGCCACGATCACCAGTACCGCCACGGTGGCGGCGGGCGGCGCGGCGACGGTGTGCGCGGTGGTCAGCGTCCCGGCCGGCTATGCCGCCGGCACCAACGACCTGTACTTCCGTGCGCTGTCACCCAACTCGGGGGTGAGCGACACCATCCATGACGCGGTCGCCGTCAGCGCCGCGCGCTCGATCAGCCTGACGCCCAACCATGCCGGCCAGACCACTCCCGGCGGCTCCTATGTCTATACGCAGACACTGACCAACAGCGGCAACGTGACGGAGGGCAACGGCACGGTCAGCTCGATCGCGCTCAGCACGGCCAACAACCAGGCGGGCTGGACCTCGACCCTGTACTACGACGCCAACAACAACGGCACCCTGGACGCCACCGACCCGCAGATCGGCGGCAACCTCAATACGGTGGCCGGTCTCGCCGGCGGGCTGACCGCGGGACAGTCGATCACCGTGTTCGTCAAGGTGATCGCTCCGAGCGGCGCGCTCGCGGGCGCGGTGAACGCGACCACCGTCACGGCCACCACTACCAACGGCACGTACGGCACCACCGCGCCGGCGCCGGCCGTGGCCACCGACAGCACCACCGTGATCGCCGCCAACCTCAACCTGACCAAGGCCCAGGCGCTGGATGCGGGCTGCACCGGCCCGACCGGCGGCACCTCCTACAGCGCGGCCGGCGTCAGCGCCAAGCCCGGCCAATGCGTGCTCTACCAGATCACGGTGACCAACGCCGGTGTGGCCAACGCCACCGCCGTGGTGGTGTCGGATGCGACGCCGACCTTCACCACGCTCAGCAGCGCGCCGGCGACCACCGTGGGCAGCATCGCGGCCGGTGCGCCGGCCGTGGGCGGCACGGGCACGATCAACGCCAACGTCGGTACCCTGACTCCGGGTCAGTCCGCCGTCGTGACGTTCGGCGTGAAGATCAATCCTTAGCGCGGCCAGGGTGTGGCGGGGGCAGGGGCGCCTCCAGCACCGGTCGCCCACTGTTATGCTCCGCCCGCTACGTCGGTTGCTGATCACGGGGCTGCTGCTGACCCTGTCGGTGGCGGCTCAGGCCGCACCGCCGCCGGCGGGAACCCTCATCAGCAACACGGCCGGCGGTAGCTTTACCGATCAGGCCTCGGGGGTGTCGGTCAGCCTCAGGTCGAACACCGTCAATGCCACGGTCGTCACCAGCAGCACGGCGCAGCTGGCGGTCGCACTGGCTGCCTCCACCAGTGCGAGCACTCCGGGCGCGACCTTCAACCTCACGGCGGGCGCCGCCAACGGCGGTGGCGCGGCGGCCAACCCGGTTGCGGTCACCGTCAATGGCGCGAGCGCCAGCCTGTTCGTGCTCAGCCTTAATGTCCCGGCCAACACCAGGTTCGCGAGCGCGCAACCCGTGAGCGCCGGCGCACAGCTCCTCTACCATGTGCTGGGAACCGCCGCGAACAGTTACGTCACGTCTGTTCCGGCCGGCGCGACCGTCGATGAGGTCGCCTGGTCGCTCCCCGCCCTGCCAGCCGGAACAACTCTGGTTGGCCAATTGAGCGTCACGGTGAACGGCAATGCCGGTGGCTCGCTCACCGCGGCGGCATCCGCCGCCTGGGCCAGCGCGCCGCAGGGAAGCGCCCAGAGCACGCCGAGCAATACGGTGGTCGTGCAGCTGCCGGCGCGCTCGGCGGGCATCGCCTACTTCACCAGCGCCAGCTATGTCACGCCGAGTGCTTCAGGCCTGACCGGCAGTCCGTTGTTCGTGCAGGTGGATGCCGCCTCCTGCAACACCGATCCCACCCGCGTGCTCACGGCGCCGGTCACACTCATCAGCAAACTCACCGCCGATGTCGAGATCCTCACCGCGGTCGAAACCGCTCCGAACACCGGCCTGTTCCGCATTCAACCGGACGTACCCACCGCCAACGCCGCGAGCCACGTGGTCGCTTCCAGTGACGGCTTCCTGGAAGTGCTGCCGAACGACGTGGTGACCGCCACCGTGACCCACTGCGGTGCTGCGACGGTGTCGGCGACCGCCACGTTGCTGATCGACCCGGGTGGCCTGCTGATCGAGAAGACCGCCGACCGGCTCACTGCGCAGGTGGGCGACTTCGTCGACTACACCATCAGACTCAACAACGCCAGCGGCACGCTGCTCGCCAACACGCTCGTCAACGACCGCCTGCCCGCCGGCTTCGTCTACGTGAGCGGCACGGCGCGCCTCGACGGCACGCCGCTGACCGATCCGGCCGGCGGCGGGCCGGGACTGCGGTTCAGCCTGGGTGTGTTGGCGAAGGGCGCACCAGCCACGCTCAGCTACCGCGTGCGCGTGGGTGTGGGCGCGCAAGGCACCACCGGCGTCAATACCGCACAAGCCATGAGCGGCAGCCTGCGGTCTAACCGTGCCAGTGCCTCCGTGCAGATCATCGGCGGCGTGTTTGCTCCCGAGGCCTATCTGATCGGCAAGGTCTACGCCGATTGCAACGCCAACGGCGTGCAGGATGCGGGTGAGCCCGGCGTCCCCGGTGTGCGCATCTATCTGGAGGACGGGACCTACGCCGTGACCGACGAAGAGGGTAAGTACAGCCTGTACGGCTTGATTCCCCGCCTGCACGTGGCCAAAGCCGATCTCACCACGCTGCCCGCGGATGCGCGCCTGGAAGTACTCAGCAACCGCAATGCGCTGGATGCCGGCAGCGTGTTCGTCGACCTGACCGAGGGCGAACTGTACAGGGCCGACTTCGCCCTCTGCGCGTGCAGCCCGTCGCTGCACGATGAGATTGCCGCCCGTCGCAGGGCGCTCACCCACCCGTCCGAAATCGTCCTGGCCGCCGGGAGCCTGTGGCCGGCGAATGCCGCACCCGCTGCGGTCGATGCCCACACCCTGCCCTCGAGCGGTGTCATCCGCCTGCCTGGGCAATCCCAGAACGCCGGCGGTGCAGCGCCCGCCGCGCCGCAGGTCGCGATGGCCTCGGCCATGCCCGGCATCGCGCCCTTTGCGGGCGCTGCTGCCGCACTCGGCGCGGTGGCAGACCCGGGAGGCCCGTACGCGCCGCAGGCCCAGGGCGTGCCGCAGCCGCTCAACACCCCTTCCGAGAAGCTGTCGCAGCAGCAGTCCGCGGCCGCACCCGCCGCAGCGCCTGATGAGTCGGAGTTTGCGGACTTCAAGGCGCTGCGGCGCACCCTGCGGGCGCAGGCGCTGGAAGAGCTGCTCCCCGCCATGGACCCGCAGGTTGGTTTCGTCGGGCTGAGTGACGGCGAAGTGCTGGCGATCAATCAGGCGAGCGTGCGGGTCAAGGGGCCGCTCGGCGCCCGCCTTGAACTCGCGGTGAACGGGCAGCGCATTGCGCAAACCCAGGTCGGCAAGAAGAGCAGCCTGCAGGACACCGGCGTGGTCGCCTGGGAGTACATCGGCGTCGATCTCTCACCCGGACGCAACGCCCTGAGCGTGCGCGCGCTCGATGATTTCGGCATCGTACGCGGCAGCGCGCAGATCACCGTGCTGGCGCCGGGACCCTTGAGCCGAATCGTCATTGAAGCCCCGGCGCGCGCGGTGGCCGACGCGGCGACCCCCGTGCCGATCAGCGTTCTGCTGCGCGACGCCGACGGGCTCCCGGTCGCGGCACGCACGCCGATCACGCTCAGTTCGAGCCTCGGACAGTGGCAGCTCCCCGGCGAGGCGGCCGGCTCGCTCCCGGCGTCCCCCGCTCAGCGCTTCATCACCGGCGGGGTCGCGCACCTGCTGCTGCTGCCCCCGGCTCAGCCGGGCCAGGCCGAGCTCGCCGTGAGCAGCGGCACGGTGAAAACCACGACCACACTCGAATTCACGCCGCAGCTGCGGCCGATGCTCGCCGTCGGCCTGATCAGCGGCACGCTCAACCTGCGCAACCTCAATCCGTCGGCGCTGCAGCCGGCGCAAAGCGCCGATGTGTTCCAACGCGAGATCGAGAGCGTCTCGCGCAGCTTCGATGGCGGCAAGGACGCCGTGGCCGCGCGTAGCGCCCTGTTCCTCAAAGGCAAGGTGCTGGGGTCGACCCTGCTGACCCTCGCTTACGACTCCGACAAGCCCTCCGACACCACGCTGTTCCGCGACATCCAGCCCGACCAGTTCTATCCGGTGTATGGCGACTCGGCGGCGCGCGGGTTCGACGCCCAGTCCACCGGCAAGCTGTACGTGATGGTGCAGAACGGCACCAACTTTGCCCTGCTCGGCGACTATGCCACGCAGAGCGACAACCCGGCGCGTCAGCTCACCCAATATGCGCGCGCGCTCAACGGCGCCAAGGGTCACTGGCAGCTCGGCGCTGTCACGGTCGCGGGTTTCGCCAGCGAAACCTCCACCAGCCAGAGCGTGGTCGAGTTCCGCGCCAACGGCACCTCCGGCCCGTTCCAGCTCGACCTGCGCGGCGTGACCAACAGCCAGCAGGTCGATCTCATCACGCGCGATCGCAACCAGCCCGCCATCATCCTGAACGACACACCGCTCACGCCGTTCACCGATTACGCGATCGAGCCGTACACCGGCCTGCTGCTGCTGAAGGACCCGGTAGCGAGCATCGATGCCAACCTGAATCCGCTCTACGTGCGCGTCAGCTACTCCGTGGACGCCGGCGGGCCGAAGCACTGGGTCGAGGGGGCCGATGCGCGCCTGCCGCTCTCGCGCGGCTTCATACTGGGCGCCACCGCCATCCACGACGCCGATCCCGCCAACGAACTGACGCTGCAGGGCGTTAACCTGACGGGAAAACTGGGCGAGCACACCACGGGTACCGCGGAAGTGGCGCGCAGCAGCACCGACCTGCAAGGCGAGGGGACCGGCGAGCGGCTCGACATCCGGCACGAGGGGACGACGCTGCAGGCTCACCTGTGGGGCGTACGTACCGAAGCCGACTTCTATAACCCGAACAGCCTGCAGTCGGCGGGAGAATCGCAATACGGCGCCAAGGCGACCTACAGGCTCGATGAAAAGGACAGCCTCGTGGCGGAGTCACTCAGGACCTCCGACAGCACCACCGGTGCCGAGCAGACCGGCGCGGAACTGAAAGTGGAGCACAGCCTCCCCGGCAACTCGAAACTGGAAGTGGGACTGCGCCACAGCAGCGCCAATGCCGAGTCGGTGCTGTCCGCGCCCGCCCTGCCGGGGACCTCGACGCCGGTCGTGCCCGCCGTCCCCGCAGCGCCGGGTGCCTCGGCGCAGGTGGGCTACACCAGCGCGCGGGTGAGGCTCACCGCGCCGGTACCCGGGGTGAAGGGCGCAGAGATCTTCGGCCTCGCCGAACAAGCCATCGACGGGAGCGGCGGCCGGGAGGATGCCCTCGGCGGCACCTATGCGGTGAATGCCGCCACGCGCATTTACGCCCAGCATGACTTCATCAACAGCCTGAACGGTCCCTACACCCTCAACCCTGCGGTGTCGCGGTACTCCACGGTGGCCGGCATCAGCAGCGCGCTGCCCGACACCACCCAGCTGTTCAGCGAATACCGGGTGGGCGACGGGGTGGACGGCCGCAGCAGCGAGGCGGCCACGGGCCTGCGCCGGCTGTGGAAACTCAGCGACGGCATCGGCGTGTCGGCGAGCCTGCAGCGCATCGCGCCGCTTTCGGGGACGGTCACCGATGAATCCAACGCCGTCAGCCTGGGGGCCGACTACACCGCCGCCCGCGACTGGAAAGCCTCCGCCCAGGCGCAGTGGCAGACCTCCGCCAACTCACACAGCTGGCTGTTCACGGCCGGTACGGCGCGCAAGCTCGACGCCGACTGGACGCTGCTCAACCGCGCACTCTACAGCCGGCAGACCGAGCTCGCGGCCGGCGGCGGGCGCGAGCTCGCCCGCGTGCAGTCCGGCTTCGCTTATCGTCCGGTAGACTCGAATGTCTGGAACGCTCTGGGCCAGGTCGAGTACAAGCGCGACTTCGACACGACTCTGGGGCCGGGGTTGAACCTCGACCAACAGGCGTGGATCCTCGCCGGCAACCTCAACGTGCAGCCGAGCCGCGGCTGGCAGATCAGCGGCCGCTACGCGGCCAAGCGCGCCATCGACTGGTCCGACGGCCTCGCCAGCCACTCGTTCACCCAGCTGGCCGGCGCGCGCTCGATCTGGGATGTCAGCGCGCGCTGGGATGCGGGGGTGCAGGGCTATCGCATGTGGGGCGACGGCGCCGCCGGCTACGCCGTCGGCGTCGAGCTCGGCTACCTGGTGTGGAAGAATCTGCGCCTCTCCCTGGGCTACAACGTGAAGGGCTTCGATGCCCCGGACCTCGCCGGTGAGGCCTACACACAGCGCGGCGCGTATCTGCATCTGAGCTTCAAGTTCGACGAGAGCCTGTTCGCGGGCAGTCCACTCGCCGCGCGAGCGCTCCCCGTGCGCGGCGTCGCAGGCCGACAGCCATGAGGGCATCCGGCGCACTCGCCCGCGCCTCGGCGGCGCGCCTGGTGCTCGCGGCACTGCTCGCGCCCTGGGCCGTGCCCGCCCTGGCGGTCAACGGTTCGTACGCCAGCAACGGAACCTTTGCGCAGAGCCTGTGGTGGCTCGACTTCACCGGCTTCAGCACCGCCTCCACCTCCGCGCAGCCGCTGACCTTCACCCTGCCGAACGGCGCCGGCACCCTGGGTCTTTCGGCTCAGATCTCCTCCACCGCCATGCAACTGGTCGCCGCGCCGTCGTGGACCGGGGGCGGCGCCCTTGGCCACGGCGCCTACAACGGCATCGCCGGCAGGCCGATTTTCTACTGGCTGAATCAGGCGGGAGCCGCCACGGTCACGCTATCCTCCATGAGCGTGACAGATGGCTCCGGCAACACCCGCAGCTTCGTGTTCTACGCCGCCGACGGTGAGAACACCAACCCTCCGGAAACCATTACCTACGCCAGCACCGCGAACTGGAGACTGATCGACACGGTCAACTACTACGCGCTCTTCAATGGTGCCGTGCCCACGCTCATCGGAACCGGCACCACCTCGGTGCTCGAAAACGGACCCGCGCTCGGCGACGGCAACTACAACGCCTCGGTGGTGCTGGGCACCTCCAGCCCCACCCAGGTGTCCTCGACCTTTTCCGGCAACGAAGCGAGTCTGTACGCGCTGTCCCTGCCGCCCATCACCTTCAACATTGTGATCACCGGACGTGTGAGCGCATCGGACCAGTTCACCGCCGCCATTGCCTACACCAGTCCGGCGGCGGGCATCAAGACCGTCACCACCAGCGGCGCCGCCACCACGGCCGGCACCGGAGCCACCTCGGTCATCGGCACCAACAGCATCACGCTGAGCGCCGCCATGGCCGCCGGCAGCTTCTCGCCGCTGTCCACCTATACCGGCGGCATGGCCTGCAGCAACAGCGGGCCGGGTGCCGCAGCCTACGGTGGCGCCAACACCGTGTTACCGAGCGGCGCGGGCACGAGCTTCACGCTCACCCCGCAGACCGGCGACAACATCACCTGCACTCTCACGCTCACGCCGCCCCCCCAGACGATCAGTGGCACCGTTTACAACGACGCCAACCACGACAACGCGCTGGACGGCACCGAGACCGGCACCGCGGTGAGCGGCCTGTACGTCAAGCTCGCACCTTACGCCGCCGGCGCCTGTCAGAGTCCGGCCGGCGCCGCCGCCGCGATCAACACCGCCACGGGCGCCTACAGCCTTGCCGGCGTGGCGGCCGGCAGCTACTGCCTGGTCCTCGACGACAACAACACGCTCGCCGACATTGCCGCGGCGCTGCCTGCGGGCTGGATCGGCACGCAAAATGCCGGCGGCGTCATGCAACTCAACGTGATCGCCAGCGGCCCGCCGCCGCCGCAGAACTTCGGTCTCTACAACGGCGGCAAACTGAGCGGCACCGTGTTCGCCGACAACGGCGCGGGTGGGGGCACCGCCAACAACGGCGCCGAGGATGGATCCGAGGCCGGCATCGCCGGCGTGTCGGTGCAGGCGACCGGAGCAGCGACGACCGCGGAGCCCACCAGCGGCAGCGGTCTCTACACCCTGTGGATCCCGGCCGGCACCGCCGGCACGGTCACGGTCACTCCCGCGGCCCCGGCCGGATACCTCGCCACCGGTGGCAGCGCCGGCACCAGCGGCGGCAGCTATTCCCGCCCCGGCGTCAGTTTCGTGCCGGCCGCCGGGCAGGCCTACACCGGCGTCAACTTCGGTCTCGTGCCGCCCAATACCCTGGGTCCTGACGGCGCGCAGGCGACGCAGCCCGGCAACACGGTGCTCTACGCCCACGCCTTGGTCGCCGGCAGCGGTGGCCAGGTCACCTTCTCCCTCGCCGGCAGCGCCACGCCCGCCGCTCCGGCGTGGACCCAGGTGTTGTATCAGGACAGTAACTGCAACGGCGCGCTCGACGGCGGCGAGCCGCAGATCGGCGGCTCGCTCACCGTCAGCGCCGGGCAAAAGGTGTGTCTGATCGTCAAGGTGCTGGTCCCCGCGGGCGCTGCCGCGGGCGCGCAGAGTAGCGTGTCGCTGAGCGCGGCCTTCCTGTACACCAATGCCAGCCCCGCGCTCACCGCCACGCTCGCCGCCAGCGACGTGACCACCGTGGGAGCACCCGGCGCCCTGTCGCTCGCCAAACTCGTCAGCAATCTCACCCAGGGCGGACCCGCGGCCACCGCGGTCAGCGCCAACCCGGGCGACACACTGCAGTACACGCTCACCGCGACCAACAACGGCGCGCAGTCGCTCGCCACGCTGGTGATCAACGACGCCACGCCCGCATTCACCACCTTCGTCTCGGCCGCCTGTCCCGCCACGTTACCTGCGGGTATCAGCGCGTGCAGCGTGAGCACGCAGCCTGCGGTCGGCGCCGGCGGCGCGCTGCAATGGACCTTTACCGGCTCGCTCGCGGCAAGCGGTTCACTGGCGGTGACCTATCAGGTGAAGATCGGGACCTGATCCTTCGCACTATCGCGTCTGACACGGCCTCGGCGGCATCACGGCCGCTCGCGTGCAGGCCGCAAAATCAACATGTTATCTCTCAGCGAGCCCGCGTCTCGGGTGTTTACCCTATTCTGCGACAGGGGCCGCCCCGATGTCCGCCACAGCAGTAAGCTGGTACTTGATTCGGTTCCGCGCCGGGCCGTGCGCCTGGTGGGTCGTGTCCTGGGAGAGCGCATGCAAAGAGACAAGAACGTGCTGAAAGAACCGGCAACTCAAAAGATCCGCGCCGCCGAGCTGGCAAGCAGCGGGCCCAAGATGGAGGTGTTGCGCGAGCTGGTGGCTCACCTGCGGCAGAACCGCACGCTGTTGCGCGAGGAGTGGGTGGCGCGCATCGCCGAAGCCCAGTTGCTGACGGCGATGACCCAGGAGGAGATCTTCGCGGAGGCGACTTCGGTCTACGACAGCTACTTCGCGGCTCTTGAGACCGGCACCTTCGAGGCGCTGCAGGCCTACGCGCGCAACCTCTCCGAACGCATCATTCCGCGCGGCGTCGAAACCCACGAAGTGGTGGGCATCGTGCTGTTGTTGCGCGACGTGCTGGCCCGCTCACTGTTCGCCAAGTACCAGGGCGACTTTGAAAAGCTCAACCGCATCCTGGACGCCTATGAGCCCGCGGCCAACCGCATCGCCAATACCGTGGCGGTCGGCTTCGTGCAGGAGCGCGAGCGCGTCATCCGCCAGCAGCAGGAAGCGATCCGCGAGCTGTCGACGCCGGTGCTGCAGGTACGCGAGCGGCTGCTCATCCTGCCGATCATCGGCGTCATCGACCCCATGCGCGCCCGGCAGTTGACCGAACAGCTCCTGCGGGGCATTCGCACCAACCGCGCCAAGGTCGTGGTCATCGACATCACCGGCGTGGCCGCGA
>WNGC01005206.1_pt1 | contig 10930 bp, 3 predicted proteins | sample 5400051 | NCBI WGS metagenome assembly WNGC01 (sample SAMN13153368, study PRJNA577476) | soil metagenome | isolation source: 20 cm soil or saprolite under grassland replicate 2 | place: USA:California | collected 2016-06-15 | reverse complement strand
CGCTCATAGGCGCCGTCCACGACGTCGCCCACGCCGACAAAGAGGTCCTTGACGTTCGTGAAGTTCAGGAGATTGGTGGACTCGACAAACGCAAAACCCCCCACTCCGCGGATAGTGAAGCCACGGCGCAGGCGCACATCGACAGTCTTGAACCACGGAAGTGTGGACGGCGCCGAGGCGGCGCACCCGCCAAGGCAAGCTGTGTTCGTCAGCGTCCAGCCGCTCCCGGGACTCAGGAACCGGTTGTACGGCGTGCCGCTCGTGAGTCGAACAATCGCGGACGCGCTCGTGTTGGCGAAGACCCCCTTCGACGGGGTCAGCGTGACCCACCCGCCAAGGCTGTGCCGCGCCACCGGATCGGGGCTCGAGGACGTCTGGTAGGTATACGCTACGGCGCCAGCAACGACGGTCGAGAGCCGCCCCTCCAGTGTCGCATCCAGCCCGCGCAGGTCTTCCAGGTGGCCGTTCGCATACACCCAGAAATCGCCCACTCCGTACACGTTGCGCATGCTGAACGGCAGCGCCGGATCGGTCAGCGACACGAACCGCACGACGACGTCCGAGGGCCGCCGTTTCAGGTATGCCGCGACGTCCAGGGTCAAGTGGTCGCCCAGGTGCTGCCGCACGCCGGCCTCGGTGATCGCCGTCCTGGTGAAGTCCAGGTCGCGACCGAAAATCGTCGTCCCCCGGTTCGCAGTGCTCAGGTCGGTGTTCTTGTGGGCAAAGACGATGTCGAAGTCCGGCACCTGTACCTGCTCACTGTAGGACAGGCGGAGCTGTGTCGTCGCCGTGGCTCGGAACGACGCCTGCACTCGCGGACTCCATGCCGCGTGCGAGGGAGCCCGCAGATAGCGCGCGGTCGGTTGGTACGGGTCGAAGGGCGTGGCGGCACCGGGGACCACAGCGCACGCTCCAGACGGCGCGCAAACGCTATCCGACGGCAGCTGCGGGAACGACGCAATGCGACCGGGCGTGAAGGGGAAGTTGGCCCGTGAATCGTAATGATCGTAGCGCACGCCGACCACGATCGCGGCGCCGCCCACGTCGAGGCGATCCTCCAGGTAGGCGCCCCGCTCGATCGGCCTCTCGTGGTACGCATCCAGCCCGAACGAAGAGTTCATTCCGCTCGGATCACTGTAGCGCCGGGTGTCGAAGACCCGATGCTCGGCGCCCAGCCGGATCCGGTTGAACGCGCCCACTTGCCACGCGAGCTCCGCCCGGCCCTGCCACCGCGCCTCACGCGACAGGTCGAGGCCATTGTCAGCCCCGGCGGTCCAGAGTGGGAACGACGTGCTCTGCTCTACGCCGTAGGGGTTCATGCGATAGGGCATGACCGAGTTGAGAGCATTGTCGTTCAGGTAAGCCACGGGGTGCCGGCATGCGCCTTCGCCCGCCTGCACGCATTGGAGCTGCCGGTCGTCGAGATAGCGGACGTCGGCGTACACCGAATCCTGAATACGGACTGAATACGTGGAGGTGGGGTTGACGACGTAATCGAGTGGCTTGAGCAGGAAGCCGCCGAACGGGCTGCGGCTGTCGAGGTCCGCCTGCCGCGTGAGCGGTCCCGAGATGCGCGTGTCGCGCTGATACGAGACGTTCACCGACAGGATGGGAGCGCGCTCGGTCCACGGCCCCAGGACTTGCCTCCAGTTCAGAATCGCGGCCGTATTCGCGGCGCTCGTGCCCGTGTAGTTGCTCGGATTGTAGAGGGAAACGCCGGGATAATCGCGTTGCTGGGCCCGACTCGCGAGGCCGGTGAGGCCCACGAGCGAGCCCCTTCCGTAGCTCTCCTGAATCCTCCCCTGCCAGGCCAGGGAGCCATTCGCCGTCAACGGCACGCGCAGCCCCTGGCAGTCCACACCATCGTTCCCCGCGGCATCACAACCGCCGCCGTACTGCACGAACCGCGGGATCGCGACGAACGCGCTGTCCGTGGGATCCACGCCCCACCTCTCGGGTTGGTGCACGATCGTGTCGATCCCGCCCACCACGTACACCGGGGCCTGCACGTCGCGGTTCTTCTCCGTGTCGAGGGACTGCTGCCCATTGAGCGTGACCGCGGTAAAGAGCGTCAACCCGCCGCCGACGGGGCCGCCGATGCTCGCCTCGACGCGGTGCAGCCCCACGTTCCCCCACGCGTCGAAGGCGACATCATCAGTGCGGTAGTGGAGCGACCCGCGCCAGCGCTCGCTCCCGGTCCTCGTGAGAAAAGAGACGGCCCCCGACGCGGCGTCGCCCACATCCGCTGCCAGGCCACCCGTCGTCAGCCACGCCTGGTGAATCGCGTTCGCGCCGAGCACGAGATCGGCTTCGCCCCGCTGACCGTTGCGAATCAGCGCCCCGTCGATGTAGGTGGCCGCCTCACCGGGTGCGCTGCCGCGCAACGACACGCCCTTCGGGCTGCTTGTCTCCATGACGCCCCGCTGGAGGTCGATGACCTGGCGAGGATCCGTGCTGGGGAGGTCATGAAAGCGGGCGGAGTCGATCACGACGCTCCAGCTAGCCGGCTCTACGACGCGCGGTTGGAGAGTCCTGAGTTGGCGGGGATCGGGCACGGCGAGATCGCGAAAGGCAGCGGTGTCGATCACGCCGCTCGAGGGCAGGGAATCGCGCGTGGCAGTCGTATCCTGCGCACGGAGCGGCGCTCCGAGCAGGGCAGCGAGGGCGATTACCCCCACGACTCGCATGGTGCGGCAGCGACGCAACAAGCGCGCCGCCAGCGGACGGACCGCCGGCGGCGCGTTGATGTTGCGTCGACGCTACTAGTTCTGTTTCGCCATGAGACTCGGCTCGACGGGCGCGTCCCCTTCCTCGAACAGCAAGTGGCCGGCTTCGAACCGGGCGCCGCGCAACGCCAGCGACAGCACGTCGCCGAGCTCTTCAACCAGGTGCACCGTGAGCGTACGCCGCACGTCCTCGGAGAGGTCAACCAGATCGGCCTCGTTGTCCTTCGGGAGGATGATCTCCCGAATCCCGGCGCGGACCGCCCCTAACACCTTCTCTTTCACGCCGCCGATCGGGAGCACGCGGCCGCGCAAGGTGACCTCGCCGGTCATCGCGACATCGTGGCGCGCCGCGCGCCGCGACAGCGCCGAGACGAGCGCCGTGGCCATGGTCACGCCGGCGGACGGCCCGTCCTTGGGGATTGCACCGGCGGGCACGTGAATGTGCACGTCGGTCCCGTTCAACGCGTCCTGCGAGATACCGAGCTGCTCGGCATGGGACTTGGCATACGTGAGCGCCGCGCGGGCGGACTCCTTCATGACGTCGCCCAGCTGGCCGGTGAGCAACAGATCTCCCTTGCCGCGCATCACGCTCGCTTCCACGAACATGATGTCCCCGCCCACGGGTGTGTAGTACATGCCCGTCGCCACGCCGACCTGATCCTCCCGCGCCTTGCGCTCGGGGTGAACCTTGGGCCGGCCGATGAGATCGTGCACGTTCTTCGCGTCCACGACCACGGTTGGTGTCTCACCGCTCGCGATCTGGCGCGCCACCTTGCGGCCCAGCTTGCCGATCTCGCGCTCCAGCTGCCTCACCCCGGCCTCGCGCGTGTAGCTCGTGATGAGTTCGCTGAGGGCGTCATCCGTGACCGCAAACTGCTCGGCCGTGAGGCCGTTCTCCCGCAGCTGCCGCGGCACGAGATAGCGCTTCGCGATCTCCAGCTTCTCGCGCTCGGTATAGCCTGCGAAGTTCACCGTCTCCAGGCGATCGAGCAGCGGTCCCGGAATCGACTGCAGGAAGTTCGCCGTCGCGACGAACAACACCTCCGACAGGTCGAAGGGAACGCCCAGGTAATGGTCCGTGAACGAATCGTTCTGCGCCGGATCGAGCACCTCGAGCAACGCCGCGGCCGGGTCGCCCTGGAACGAGATCCCGAGCTTGTCCACCTCGTCGAGCAGGAACACGGGGTTCTTCGCCCCCGCCTGCTTCATCCCTTGAATGATCCGCCCCGGCATCGCGCCCACATAGGTGCGGCGATGGCCCCGGATGTCGGCTTCGTCGCGCGCGCCTCCGAGCGAGATGCGAACGTAAGGCCGCCCCATCGCCCGCGCGATGGACTTGGCGACCGAGGTCTTCCCGACGCCCGGAGGGCCGACGAACAGCAGGATGTGCCCCTTGAGCTGCTTGTCGTCCTCGTTGCCGGGCCCGGCCGTCTCGCGGCCCTGCTGGCGCAGCTGGCGTACGGCCAGGAACTCGAGCACCTGATCCTTCACGTCCTTCAAGCCGTAGTGGTCCTCTTCGAGGATCTCCGCAGCCCGTTTCAGGGCGAGCGATTCCTCCACCCGCTTGTCCCAGGGAAGCTCCGCGATGGTCTCGAGGTACGTCCGGATCACCTGCGCTTCCATCGAATCGCGGTTGGCCCGCTCCAGCCGGTCGAGCTCGCGGTCGACTTCCTTGCGGGCGGCCTCGGGGAGCTTGATCGCCTCGAAGCGCTTGCGCAGCTCCTCGACCTCACCCGCCTCGTCGCCCTCACCGAGCTCCTTACGGATGGCCTTGAGCTGCTCGCGCAGCAGCATCTCGCGCTGCCGCTCACCCAGCTCCTCCTGCACCTGCGATTTGATATCTTCCTGCGCGTCGAGCACGCCGATCTGGCGCTGCACGTGCACCAGGACGCGCCGCAGACGCTCCTCCACGGAGAGCGTCTCGAGCAATGTCTGGCGGTCGGAGGGCTTGATGTCGAGATGCCCCGCCACCAGGTCGGCGAAGCGTCCTGGGTCGGTCACGCCCTCGAGCACCTGCTTCACGACCTCTTCGGGCAGCCCCGACTTCTGGCCCAGCTCCCCTGCGCGCTGCCGGATCTCGCGGTACAGCCCCACGAATGCGGGATCTTCGGGATTGAGGGGCGGCAGCTCCCCCGCTTCCAGCAGGTCTGCTACCAAGTAGCCGCCGGCGTCACGGTAGTGGACCGCGGACGCGCGCACGTCCCCGTGCAAGGAGAGCTGCACGCCCCCGAGGCCGCGCTGGACCTGGCCGATCCGCGCCACCGTTCCGAACGCGTGCAATCCCGCCGGGGACACGACATCGATATTCTCCCGCTGCATCACCGCGAAAATGCGGCGCGACGGGCTCTTGAGCGCCGCTTCTATGGCCTGGAGCGTCGCCGCGCGGCCGGCTCCGATGGGCGCGGTTACGCCCGGGAACAGCACCATGTCCCTGAGGGGCAGCACGGGGAGAGTCAATTTCTCACTCATTTGCTCACTCACAAGATTGAGGAAACACACCAAATTCCGTGACGCCTCTGCGCATCACGCATGCCACGAAAAAACACCGGCCACGGGCGTTCCGTTCCTGTTTCTCGCCGCCAATTAGGCAGCGACTGCCGCGGCGACCGGACGGTCCAGCAACCCACGACGCAATTGGCAGTTGCCCGGCTCTCCGCGAGGGGCTAAATCTATGCGCCGAGGTTTCCCCGGAGCCGCATGAACGAAGCCGACAAGGCGCTCGCCGCCCGTTTGAGCCAGGCACTGGGCACCTCGTACACGCTCGAGGGAGAGATCGGCCGGGGCGGCATGGGGGTGGTGTACAACGCCCGCGACGAGCGGCTCAAACGGCGCGTGGCGGTCAAGGTGCTGCCCCCAGAGCTCGCCTTCCGTGAAGAGATCCGCACCCGCTTTCTGCGCGAGGCGGAGACGGCGGCGCGTCTGTCGCATCCCCACATCGTCCCCATCCATTCGGTCGGCGAGAGCCCCGACGGCCTCGTCTACTTCGTCATGGCGTACGTGGAAGGCGAGGGGCTGGGGGCGAAGTTGAAGCGCCGCGGGCGCCTTCCGCCCGAGGAAGCGCGCCGCATCATGGTGGAAACGGCCGACGCCCTCGGCGCCGCGCACGCGCTCGGAATCATCCACCGGGACGTGAAGCCGGACAACATCCTGCTGGAGGGCAGCCGCGGCCGGGTCGTCGTCACCGACTTCGGGATCGCCAAGGCCCTCTCCTCCACGACGGGAGGAGCGACGCTCACCGCGACCGGCGTGGCCATCGGGACGCCGCACTACATGAGTCCCGAGCAGGCCGCGGGCGACCGGGAGATCGACGGCCGCTCGGACCTCTACAGCCTCGGGGTCGTTTCCTACCAGATGCTGGTCGGCGAGCTGCCGTTCCAGGCACCCACGGTGCCCGGCATCCTGATGAAGCAGATCACCGAGCGCGCGCCGTCGGTGACCGACAAGCGTCCCGACTGCCCCGAGGATCTCGCCGCGGCCGTGATGCGCTGCCTGGAGAAGGACCCGGAGGACCGCTGGTCGACGGCCGACGTGCTGCGGCGCGCGCTCGAGGCCCGGAGTGCGACGCCGCATCGGCCCCGGAGCCCGGCGCCCGCGCCGCCACGCCCGCTCCGGCCGACCGCGCTGCCGGCGGCGCGACCCCCCGAGCCCCGCGGCCGTCCACCGCGGCGCGAGCCACCCCAAGCGACGGCGGGGGGCGAGGCGGCGATTGTGCGGGACGCGCGCGCGAACTTCGTGCGCTGGGCGTCGGTCAGCGGGCCTCTGCTGCTCATCGACGTCGCGACCGGGAATCACGTTCCCAGCTGGTCTATCTTCGTCGCGGGCATCCTGGCCCTCCGGCTGCTGCCGCGATACATCCGGCTGTGGCAGGCAGGGTACTCCTGGCGGGACGTGCTGGCCCGGCCCGTCGCGCCGGACGCCATCGGCGCCCGGAGCGGCGGCGGACGGGGCCGGGACCTGCCGGCCGCGAACCCCGACGAGTTCGGAGGCAAGATCGCGGTGGTGCAGCAGGCGCGGAGCGATCGCCGGGCGATCCTCGCGACTCTGGACAAGGTGCCCAGCTCCGAGCGCAAGCTGCTGCCCGACGTGGCGGCTACGGTGGACGCCCTGCTCAAGCGTGCCGAGGACCTGGCCCGGATGCTGCACTCGATGAGCGGGGGCGTGGATCAGGGAGCGATCGCCCGAATCGAGGAGAAGGTCACGGCGACGGCGCGCCAACCCGAGGGCGTGGAGCGGGAGCGGCAGCTCAGCCTGCTGCAGCGGCAGCGGCAGGCGCTGGTGGACCTGTTCGACCGGCGCCGTCAGGTGGAGGAGCAGCTCGAATCCTGCGGGCTCGCGATGCAGAACGTCCGGTTCGACCTGTTGCGGCTGCGATCGGCGGGCGTGGCGGCGGTGTTGGGCGACCTCACGAACGCCACCCAGCAGGCCCGGGCGTTATCCCGCGACGTGGATCACGCCATCGCGGCCGCGGCCGAGATCCGGGAAGTGCTCGGCGAGGCGCCCCCCCCACCACTCTAGAAGGCGAGGACCTCCCGCATCGCGCGCGCCAGGTTTTCCGGCTGCGGGAGGATGAAGTCCTCCAAGTCCGGCGCGTATCCCACGAAGGTGTCCGTCGACGCGAGACGTTTCACCGGGGCATCCAGCCACGAGAAACACTCGTCCGCGATGCGCGCTGCGATCTCGGCGCCGTAACCCCACGCCCGTGGGTCTTCGTACGCGACGAGGACGCGGCTCGTCTTCCGCACCGACGCCGCGACGGCGGGCCAGTCGACAGGTGAGAGCGACCGCAGATCGATGACCTCGATGCTCACGTGATCCTCCGCCTCGAGCTGCTTGGCGGTCGCGAGGGCCCGCTGCACCACCGCCCCATACGTCACGACCGTGAGGTCGGTCCCGGGCCGCACGATCTTCGCCTTGCCGAAGGGGATCATGAAGTTGGGGCCGGGATTGGGAGCCTTGTTGTACGTCTGGCGGTAGAGGTGCTTGTGCTCGAGGAACAGGACCGGATCGTCGCAGCGGATCGCCGTGCGCAGCAGGCCGTTGGCGTCGAGGGCGGTGGCGGGACACACGTACGTGACCCGCACCACGAGCGGGCAGCTGAACGCGTTGTTGGAGCGCCAGCGCAGGGTGGCGAGCTCGTTCCGGAGCTGGTGGTACCCGGGCCAGATGTAGTCGAAGAACTGGATTTCCACGACGGGCTTCAAGCCCCGGGTCGCGAGGCCGATGGCGCGACCCACGATGCTTGCCTCCGCGAGCGGCGTGTTGTACACGCGCTCGCTCCCGAACTGGCGCTGCAGCCCCCAGGTGACCTTGAACACCCCCCCCTTCCCCTTCACCTCGGAGAGGTGCGCTTCGCGGCTCACGTCCGCGACGTCCTCGCCGAACACCAGGATGCGTGGATCGCGGGTCATTTCGTCCCGCAGGCACCCGTTGAGGAGGTCCACCATCGTCGTGGGGTCGCCGCTGAACATTGGATCGTCTTCCGTGTCGAACTGCTCCGACGTGGGATCGACGTCGGGGGAGTACACGTAGTGCAGGGCCGTCTCGGGGCTGGGCTGCGGCGAGGCGAGCGCCATGTCGGTCGCGACCTGGATCTCCTCCTCCACCTGTTGCTTGATCGACTCCAGCTCCGCGTCGGTCGCGATCCCCTCGGCGAGCAGCCGCCTGGGGAAGGTGACGACGCAGTCCCGCTTCGCCTCGTCGGCGCGCTCGCGGGGGGGCTTGTAGAGGACCTCGTCGTCGGAGAGCGAATGGGAGTAGGGCCGGGTGACGTGGGCGTGCACCAGGGCCGGGCCCCTGCGCTGGCGGCAGTGGGCGGCGGCACGGGCGACGACGTCGTACGACGCCACCGGGTCGCAGCCATCCACCTCCTCGACATAGAGGTCGGGGAAGCCGCCGACGAGTTTCGAGATCGATCCGCCGGCCGTTTGGACCTCGACCGGCACCGAGATCGCGTAGCCGTTGTCCTCGATCATGAACAGAACCGGGAGCTTCAGGTTGCTGGCGGCATTCAGCGCCTCCCAGAACTCGCCTTCGCTCGTCGCGCCGTCGCCACCAGAGCAGTACACCAGTTCGTCGCCGTGCACGGGCGCGTCCCGCAGGGCCTCGCCGCCCCTGGAGCGCCGCCACGCCTCAGCACAACCCACGGCCTGGACGAACTGCGTCCCGGTGGGGCTCGACTGGCTGACGAGGTTGAGCGCCTTGTGCCCCCAGTGGGACGGCATCTGGCGACCCCCCGAGGCGGGATCATCAGCCGCGCCGACCGCCGACAACAGCATCTCGGTCGGGGTGACGCCCAGGGCGAGGGCGAGGGCGCGGTCGCGGTAGTAGGCGTAGAACCAGTCGTAGGAGGGGCGCAGCACGCGAGCGGCGGCGACGAGGACGGCCTCGTGTCCGGCGCCCGAGATCTGGAAGAAGATCCGGTTCTGGCGCTTGAGCTGGATCTCCCGGTCGTCGAGGCGGCGGGAGAGCAGCATCAGGCGGTACATGTCGAGGAGATCGGTCTTAGCGAGGGCCTGCTTCGCAGGTCTCGCTTGGGGGCGTGTGCGCGTGGCCATCACCGCAAAAGATAGCGCCGCGTCGCGGGCCCTACCACGGCTCCATCTTCACGTCCGCCAGAACGCTGTTCAAGTCATTGAACTTGAGGTCCTTCGGTTCTGCCGGAAGCAGCGGGCTCACGTAGTCGGTCTGATCGCCACGGACGGGGAGGCGGAAGTGCGCGACGCGATTGTTCCCCAGGTCCGCCGACACGAGAACGAAAGCCCGGAAGTCGGGGGGCACGTGCTCCTGGGTCACCCGGAGGCGCGCCGTGTATTTGCCGTCCGACGCCGGCTGGCTGGTCCAAGCTACGTGGTACGTGGGAATTCCCGTCCCCTTGACCCACTGGTCGAAGAACCAGTCCATCGGGACGCCCGCGTGACGCTCGACGACTTGCCGAAAGTCATCGGTCGTCGCCGGCTGCCCTCGGTAGGATTGATAGAAATCCCGCATGGTCTCGAGAAACCGGTCCTCCTTCATAGTTGCCAGATCGAGCATCAGGATGCGGAGCATGTGGAAGACCCAGGCGCCCTTCTCGTAGATCATGATGTCGTACCCGCGCTGCAGGCTCGGCGAGGCGTTGCGATACCCGAGCCAGATCGGGCCCGCGTCCTCTTTGTCCACACGGATGTCGGCCTTGTACTGGTCGAGGTACTTGAAGTAGATGTCCTTGCTCTTGCGCTCGGTCTGGAGATACCAGAGAGCGGAAAACGAGGCCAACCCCTCGCTCAACCAGGCGTCGCGATAGGAGCCCGGCTGGACCGCGTTGCCCCACCACTGGTGGGCCACCTCGTGGGCGCGGAAGAACTCGTCGAAGCCATCGAGGGGCGTCGAAGCAAACGTGCTCCACGACAGGTCGATCAGACCGGGAAAGGAGACACCTTCGAAATACGGAATCTCCGTCACATAGAAGTGGTTAAAGGAGCACTCGCCGAACAGGTACGCGTAGAGCTTCAGGCTGTTCGCAACATCGGCGGCAACGTTCTCCTGCATGTGGCTCTGCTCCGACAACATGTAGCCTTGCGACCGGAGTGCGTCGCGCATCAGTCGATGTGCGTTCTCCGAAAGGAGGACGTCGAGCGAAGGCTCGCCCGGGTGCTGCACGTGGTAGTTCTCGAAGAGGCCCAGATTGAACGTCGCGTGGGGAGATGGGAGCTTGGTGACCCAATGCGTCGTCAGCACCTTTCCCGTGACGCCGGAGTCGGTGCGCTCCCCGACGCTGGCGAGCGGGTACCAGCTCGGGCTGTGATAGGTGAGATCAAACGTCGCGAAATCGTTGCCCTGCTGGTTCTCCGGATACCAGGCGGCCCCCGGATCGATGAAGAACCAGTCGCCGTAGCGGTCGATCAACCCGCCGTGGTCGCTGTGGTAGAAGAGCGTGAGCGCCGCGGAGTCGCCGGGCTGGAGCTGACGGATTGCGCGGACCCACACGTCGTCGTCGTCCTTCGCCTTGAACACGGCCGCCGGCTGTCCCGTACTCCAGCGGGCCGAATCCACCACGAGCTTCGGGTGGAGGGCGAAGAGGATCCAGGGCCCGAGGGGCTCGCGAGGACTCAGCGCAAGCGTGGCGCGCGCCGCGAAATCGAGGTTCGCGCCTCCCGTCGACGTGAGCTGGATCTCGATCTGGTAGGCCGGCACGTCCAGGCGCTGGCGATACATCCAGGACGACG
>WNGC01002626.1_pt1 | contig 10938 bp, 8 predicted proteins | sample 5400051 | NCBI WGS metagenome assembly WNGC01 (sample SAMN13153368, study PRJNA577476) | soil metagenome | isolation source: 20 cm soil or saprolite under grassland replicate 2 | place: USA:California | collected 2016-06-15 | reverse complement strand
ATTCCTTTGCACGACGGCGGCAACGTCACCGCGCCGGAATTTGCGTTTTGGTCCACGGACAACGGCGGCGAATGGATCGTGGAAAACCACGGCGTGGATCCCGATTACGTTGTTCCGCAGCGCCCCGACCTCGTTGTCAGCGGCCACGACCCGCAACTTGAAAAAGCCATCGAACTCGCCAAGGAAGCGCTGAAGAATTACCAGGGCCTTCCACCTAGACCCAAGTATCCCGTCGTAAAGGAATAGAAGCTCATTTCTCAAAACTGTTGACCGCTAGCCGGGTGGCGCGGGGCGCGTCGCCGGCGGGAGGAGTATTCTCTGGCTAAAAGGGCTAAGCGCGGCGGTGCTTGCCTTTGTGCTCGTTGGCCGCTTTGCGGTCACCAAGGCCAAAGTCTCTCCTCTTTTCCAGTTTCGCGTCCCGTGCCACCCGCAGGGGTTTTGGCTAGCGGAGCCCGGTAGCACAGGTTTTAGTCTGTGCAAATCTTTTCTGCTGTCTCACGGCCGGTGTGGCTGCTTGTGTTGCGCGGCTGCCGTTGCCCTCGGTGCTGGGTCATCCGGATTGTCGTCCGAAGATCCGCTATCTCTACCGCCGGTCACGCCGGAAAACGCCGACCGCATCACGTCGTTTGCGAAAAAATTCTTCCCGTCGATCGGCACCATCATGATCTGCAGCTTGTCCGACAGCCGCTCGGCGACGATCTTTTGGATCAGCATGGGATTTGACTTCAAGACCGATGCTTCGAATTTCATCCGTTCGGAATCGGCCGCGGCCGTCACGCGAATACGGTTGGCCTCGGCATCGGCGGTTACGCGAATGCGGTTGGCCTCCGCGTCGGCAAGGTTTTTCTGCCGCTCGATTTCCGCTTTGCTGTCGATGACCTTCGCCTGCGCGGCGGCTTCCGCGTTCTGTATCGTGGATTCCTTGCGCGCTTGTGCTTCCAGCTTGGTCTGTTCAATCTGTTTCTGTTTCAGAGGCAGTGTGTATTGCATGGCATCGGATTCAGCCTTCGCCTGCAGCACGCGCACTTGCGCCTGCGCTTCCGCTTGCTTCACGTCGCGCGCCTTTTGCGCCTCGGCCTCCAATTCCGCGATGCGCACTCCTTTTTGCTTGATCTCCTGTTCGGTTCCGAGCCGCTCGTTCTCCTGCTCCTTCAGCAAGAGTCCTTCCAGCCCCTTGGCGTATTCCGCAGGCAGTTGCAAGTCGCGGAGCAGTACTTCCCGCACCACGATTCCGTCGCTTGCCAGCCGCAAAGTGATCAATTCCGCGGCCTTGCTGCGCAGCTCTTCGCGCCGGGTGGCGAAAATCTCGCGCGTGATGAAGTTCGGCGCCAGTTGCCGGTAAATTGTGGCCACCACCGGAGCCACCACCTGTTCGCCGACCGGTTGCGGCAAGTGCGTGTGAATCGAATCGAGGCGCTTTGGTTCCAGCCGGTAGCGCACGGAAACCGCCAAGCCGATGTTCAACCCCTCGCGAGCCTGCACCGTGAGCACATCACCTTTTTGCTTGGGATTTTCGGTCGCCAGCGTCGCATACACCTGCTCGCGCGTATCGTAAATTGCGATGGTATCCACCAGCGGCGTAACCAAGTGCACGCCGGGATACAACGTGCCGGGGCGCGCGCCCCAGATTTCGCTGACGCGTACGCCCGCCGCTCCGTCGGGAATCACCACAAAGCTTTCCGTGATGAGCAGCACCAGGGTGCCCGCCGCTATCAGTTGCAGCGCCAGCCGCCAGCGCACCGGCCGGAAAGGGCGGCGAGCCAGCACCCCCACCTCCGCGCCGCATTCCTCGGTCTTGCCGCGCGAAAGCAAACGCCGCAGTTGTTCCGAGAGAAAAATGTCGTAAGCCACCAGAGCCCCCGCGCTTCCGAAGAGTCCGGCGCCCAGAATCATCAACAGATACTTCAAAGCCAGCATCGTCTTACCCCCTTCTTTCCATTCCCGGAGCCCAGTAGCACAGGCTTCCGTCTGTGTTCTTGGCCTCGGACCAAATCAGCGCTGCGGCGGAGCGGTGACCGCCGGCTCCGCCGCTCACGTTGGGCCGGGCAATCCCAGTGGTGGCAGGAGGCCCTCGTTCACCCTGAATCAAGCGAAGGGCCTGCGCTCGTAAATAGCTCTCGCCTTTAACGTTGCGAAGCGAAAGTCCGGGCCAGTTGGGTTGTCCCGCGCACCAGTTCTGTCCTCGCCAGAATTCTTCGGGCCGTGGCTGGCCTCATCATCAAAAATGCCGCGCGTAGGAACAGCCAATGCAGCGCGACCGCGGTGGCCGCCGCGAATATCGTGGTTAGGACGAGAGTTGCGAATTGCAACATGGCAATCATGAGGTGCCTCCGGACCTGCGTGGGGGGGAATCGCACGGTCATGACCAAATTCAAAGCGTTGATAATAAAAGACTTACGGAAAGTAACGGCCTGGCAAGTTGTGGGCACAGTTACACGTCGTGTCGCGCGGGACGCGCCACACCGGGAGCCAAGGGTTGCAGTGAACATCCATGGTCTTGTGCTAGGCTAATCCAAGAGACCATGATTCGCGGATCAGGCTTACGCATCGGACGAATTCTCGGAATCCCCATCTATCTCCACTCGACTTGGGTCTTCATTTTTGCCGCCATCACCTACATCATCGCCTCCGAGTTCAGGCAGGAACATCCGCTTTGGACGGACACACAGCATTGGGCCGTGGGCCTTCTGACGAGCCTGCTCTTCTTCGCCTCGGTCCTCTTCCACGAACTGTCCCACAGCGTGGTGGCCCAGCATTACAAGATTCGCGTCGTGTCCATCACCCTCTTCCTGTTCGGAGGCCTGGCGCGCATCGAGCGGGAACCTTCCAAGGCCATTCAGGAATTCAACATCGCGATTGCCGGACCGCTGGCCAGCGGATTGCTCGCCGGCGGGTTTTTGGCCTTAACGCTGCTCTTCCCGTTTAGCCAAACGGTCGGAGCACTGGCCAGCTGGCTCTGCCGGACCAATGCCGCCCTCGCCGTTTTCAATCTCTTGCCTGGATTTCCTCTGGACGGAGGAAGAATTTTCCGCGCCATCGTCTGGGGAGTGACCAAGAATTTTGAGAAGGCCACTCGTGTCGCGGGCGCCAGCGGAAAGCTGATTGCCTACGCGATGATTCTTTTGGGCGCGTGGGGCGCCTTCCACGGTTTTGTTCAAGATGGGCTCTGGACCGCCTTCATCGGCTGGTTCATTTTGAACGCTGCGCAGGAAAGCGTTGCCCAGGTAGCCATCCGGGAAACCCTCGCAGGCCTCAGCGCCGCCGACGTCATGAGCAAGGAAGTGCCCACGGCCCCCGGGCACATCACGCTGGAAGAGTACAGCACGGAAGTGCTCCGCACCGGCCGCCGCTGCCATCTCGTGGTTAGCGACGATCGTCTCGTCGGCATGATGAACATTCATACCCTCAACTCCGTTCCGCGCGGCGAGTGGGCCCACAACTCCGTACAAGCCGCCATGATTCAGCGAGACAAAATCTTGTGGACATCGCCCGACGAGCCGCTCCTAAAACTACTCGAGCGGCTCCTAAGCGCGGACGTCAATCAGATGCCCGTCGTGAGCGGCTCCGGTGACGGCGCGCCCCAGATCGTAGGCATCGTCACGCGCGATTCCATCCTCCGCGTCATGCAGACGCGCTCCGAACTCGGTCCGCTTGCCGCAACCAAGTAGCTAGTCCAGTTCGCGCCGAAATTTTTGTTGTCGTTTTTTCTTGGGAGGGAAAAATTCAATCCGCGACCGCAGATTGTTTCCTGCTGAATGAAGCTTCCGCCGCATTATTTCCCCGCGACTCCAGCGTGACGCGCACTCCATGCCGCGGCCTCAGCGTGATCGACGCCAGCGGCGCCACCGGATGATTCGCAACCAGCCGCAATCGAAATTTCCGCGCGATCATCGCCAGAATCAGCGTTGCCTCCATCAGCGCAAACGCATTCCCGATGCACTGGCGCGGCCCGCCACCGAAGGGAAAATAAGCGAACCTCGGCAATCGTTTCCATAAATCGTTTTCCCAGCGCTCCGGCAGGAATTCTTGCGGCGCGTCGTACCATCGCGGGTCTCGATGCACCACCCATTGCGCCATGGCCACGCCCATTCCCTTTGTCACTGGATAGCCCGCAATTTCATGGTCCTCGACGGCCAGGCGCGCCATTCCCCACGCTGCCGGATACAGCCGCAGCGATTCCGTGATGACATGTCCCGTGTAAGCGAGTCTTGGCAGATCATCGAGAGAAGGGGCGCGATTGCCGAGAACGGCGTCCAATTCCGCGTGCAGCTTGGCTTCCACCTCAGGATTCTGCGCCAGCAACCACCACGTCCAGGAAAGCGTGCTTGCCGTTGTTTCATGCCCCGCCAGGAACAAAGTGATGGCCTCATCACGAAGCTGCTGGTCGGTCATTCGCGAACCGTCCTCGTCTTGTGCAGAGAGAAGCATGGACAGCAGATCGCCGGCGTCGCGGCCGGAAGCGCGGCGCTCCCCGATGATGCGGTAAAGAATTTTTTCGATCTGCGCCACTTCCCGCTTCACGCGCAGATTCGCGGGAGTGGGCAGCCAATGCGGCACAAAGATGGTGCGCCGGAAATTGGCGCCGATTTCCAGCAGTAGTTCCAGCGATTTCCCCACCTCTGGTGCGTCGCGTTCGACGTCGGCGTCGAACAGCGTCTTTCCCACAATCTGAAGCGTGAGCCGCATCATCTCTTGATGTGCGTCGCGTTCTTCCCCGCCCCGCCAGCCATTCAGCATCCTCTGCGTGTATTCCACCATCGTCGCCGCATACGAAGCGATTCGAACGCGGTGAAACGCCGGTTGCGCCAGCCGCCGCTGCCGCAGCCAGAAATCGCCTTCGCTGGTCAGCAAGCCCTCACCGAAGACGTGGCGGTTGGCCCGCAGCACCCTGCCCTTCGAATACTTGCGCGCGTTGGTGACCAGGACTTCTTCGATCAAGTCGGGATGGTTGATGAAAATCGTCTTGAAATTCAGGACGCGCAGCCCAGCGATGTCGCCGTACTCGCAGGCGACCCTGGTGAAATATTCCAGCGGATTGTCATTGAGAGGCCCGAGCGACCATCGTTTGAGTCCGTCGGAAGGGCCTGGAGGAAATTTCTTGTGGGTCGCGCGCCACATTTTATGATGCTATGCCGGCATTCGAATCGCGTCAACGCGGCGCACGCGGAGTGCTTAGCTTTCTCTCGCGCGCAGCGCCCGGATTCGAAAGCCGCCACGACGGAAATCGACGGTCACCTTCGAAAATCCAGCGGTCGTCAATCTCGCGAACGCCGACGCCGGCGTCACCGGCACAAACGTGCTCCGGGTGTGCCCCACTCTGTGCAGCCACCCGTCCAGAATCTCAAAGGCAAGGAATACTCCACCTGGCCGAAGCACCCGCCAAATTTCCGCAAAAGCGCGATCCTGCAGCTCGTTCGAAGGCAAATGATGAAGCATGAGAATCGCAATCGCCGAAGAAAATGCGCCGTTCGAAAAAGGCAACGTCGCAGCGTCCCCCTGGATCACCGCCACACTCGCGGCCGCCGCGCGGGCACCGAGCTTGGCCGCAAACGCGTGGTCGTACTCGAGGCTAGTCACGCGTGCCGCCCGCGACCGCAGCTCCTCCGTCGCCGCACCCAGCCCAGCACCCAGCTCCAGCACGTGCTCGCCAAGCTCCGAGCCTTCGAGAATCCACGGCAGAAGCTGCCGCCGCGTTACATACCGCCAGAACGGCGATCCGCAAATCCATGTTTCGAATCGATTCATCGATAGGTCGGAAGATCCAATGAGTACACGACTCTACCGCAGCTTAGTGAAGTAGCGTACGGATTCGACGAAGAGAAGATGCAAACTGATCAGCATTGTACCCCGAAGGATTCTCGAGCTGTTGGAAGAGACCGTTTATGGCGTCGCGGACTTCGGCGGCGTTGGCCGGTTTTGCATCCTTGCTGTATGCGATGTACAGCGAATCGAGCGCCATGGCCGCTTGTTCCGCCGCGCGCTCGTCGGCCAGCGCGATATTCTCCGCGTCATCCGAAATCCGCTGCAGCATCCGCAGCACAACCGCCTGGTCGTATTGCATTGTCAGCAGTCGCTCGGCAATCCGCTGCGCCAGCGGCGCCGCGGCCAAGGCCGCTGACGCGACGGCATGGTGATCCGGATTCAACTTGCTCATCTCATTGGAAACGACAAGCAGTTGACGGTCCAGCTCCTGCGCGTTCGCCGAATCGATCTGCTTCGCGAGCACTCGGAAAACCGCGTATCTGGAGCTGTTCCATGCCGGATCGCCGGGACGCCGCCCAACGTAGCCATGTTCCTGCCGCCAACTGTCTTTCGCCGACCCCAACGCATGGTGACAAGCTATACAGGAAAGCTCCGAATACTCCGGCCACACATCCTTTTTATCGGCGTGTTCATTCTTCGCGCGCCACGTCAATCGCTCCATCGCCGCCCGCAACTGCACCGCCTGTCCAGTGCTCCATTCGCGCACTCCAACCCACGCAGCATCCTCAACCGGTTTACTCGGCTCCGATTCCCGCGGAACTTTCCAGTGGCGCGGCATCACTGCCGAAAACGAATCCAGCTCGAAATAAAGATCCGGGTGCCCCGCTGCGATCATCTCGTGATCAACAAATTTGCTTTTCGTTCCCAGATGGCATTCCAGGCATTTCCCGGTGCGATGAATCACGTCTCGAGTGTCGTGCATTCCCAGCGCCACGGATTTCTCGTGCGGCCACAATTTTGTCGTGTGTGGCCCCAGCCACGCCGACGCTGGCCCGTGGCAGTTTTCGCAGGATACGCCTTCCGAAATTTCAAACGCGCGTCCGCGCTGCTCCGGCGCCGGATTAAGCGCGTGGCACGCCAGGCACTGGGGAGCTTCTTCCGCCTTGGCGCCCAATTTCAGGATGCGCGCGATGCGTTCACCAACTTCACCGGTCAACGCCTGATACGCGCGGCTGTGCTTGTCCTTGATGATCCACGTTGAATATTCATTTTGAAGAATGCGGCTGTCCGCTATGGGCTTCACGCTTCCGTGACAACTCGTCGCTGCACAAGAGCCCGGGCCGATGTATTTGATGGACTCATTCTGCGCGGAAAGCAGCGCCGGAAGGGTCATGAACGACGCGCATAAGACCACGCGGAGCATGCAGGAGTTGGAGGCGTCGCGCATTCGGTGTGCCGCTGAGTCTGTTTGCTTATATCGTTTGCGCCGCGCCGAAGTCAACGGACCGCGTTGTCTTTTTCGCGCCACGCGGCGAAAAGCCAAACGCGTCCTATTTACCATTCGGGCCGTAAAGCCTCGGCGGTTCAGGCCGGGGATAGAAGGCCTCTTGCTTCTCTGAATCCGTCATCCTAAAATCCATCTGTCCAAAAGACCTATGGGCGGACAGCCCAAAAGTGAAGCCTCTTCGTTGTCCTTCGCTGAAGGAAGGCGGCTGTGGGAGGAACCCACCGAAGCCATCCCGCAAAACCAGCGGGAGGCCGTAGGAATCCTCTCTCTTCAGGGAGAGGAGGATGTCAAAGCGGACTAGTAGTATGCAGGGGATTCAGCACGCCACTTCGCGCGAGACGGGGCGCCGTGATCTTCGACGACCTTCGGGCCATCCAGCTCCGCTACGGCTTCCTGCCAAAAGCGGAACTCGAGGGTCTCTCACAACGCAACCAGACGCCGCTCTACCAGATTCATAGCGTCGCAAGTTTTTATCCTCATTTTCACCTCGCGCCGCCGCCGAAAGCGGAGATTCGCGTCTGTGCCGACATGAGCTGTCATCTCAACGGCGCTTGCGAGTTGCGCGCCGATCTCGAACGCCGCTTCGCCAATTCGCGCCCCGAAGAGGTGCAGATACGCGATGTTTCCTGCCTCGGCCGCTGCGATCATGCTCCCGCAATTTCCATCAACGATCACATCTTCACGGTTGTCACCGCCGCGCATGCCGAGCTGATCGCCCGTAGCGCCATTCGCGGCGACGACATTCACGAGCCGCATCCCGAGCAGGCGCGCATTGCCTGCAAAGCAGATCCCTATGGCGAGGACGAAAAGTACGGCGTCGTGCGCAAACTCATTCCCTCCAAGGCCTGGGACGACGTCCTGGCACAACTCAAAGCCGCCGAACTGAAAGGCATGGGCGGCGCGGGATTTCCTACCAGCATGAAGTGGGATCTTGTTCGCAAGCAGCCCGATCCGGTGAAATACGTTGTCTGCAACGCCGATGAAAGTGAGCCGGGAACCATCAAGGACCGCTTTATCATGACCAACCTGCCTCATCTGCTCATCGAGGGTATGATCATCGCGGGCCTCGTTACCGGCGCGAAGCGCGGCATCGTCTACATCCGCCACGAATATCATCTTCAGGAAGAAATCCTCGGCGAAGAGATTCGCCGCTGTTATCGCTCTGGGCTTCTTGGGAAAAAAATCCTCGGCAGCGACCTCGACTTTGATCTCGAAGTTTTTGTCAGCCCCGGCGGCTACATCTGCGGCGAAGAAAGCGCGCTCATCGAAGCCATCGAGGGCCATCGCGCCGAGCCGCGCAATAAGCCTCCGTTTCCCGGCCAGATCGGCCTCTGGCAGAAACCTACGGTCATCAACAACGTTGAAACGTTTATCAACGTTCCGCAGATTCTCGCTCGCAGCGTCGATTGGTTCGTGGCACAAGGCGCCGGTGGCTCGCGTGGCCTGAAATTTGTCGGCGTGAGCGGCCACGTCGCCCGCCCGGGCATTTTCGAAGTCTCTATGGGCGTGCCCATGCGCGACGTTATTTTCAATCATGCCGGCGGCGTTCGCGGCGGCCGTCAGTTGAAATCTTTTGCGCCGTCCGGCCCGTCGTCCGGCTATCTTCCCGCTTCCATGATTGATGTCCGCCTCGACTTCAAAGCCCTCGCGGAAGCCGGCTCTATGCTCGGTTCCGGCGCCATCGTCGTCTGTGACGACACCACTTGCATGTTGGACATGGCCCTTAACGCCGTGCGTTTCTATCGCAACGAATCCTGCGGCAAATGTGTTCCCTGCCGCGTCGGTTCGCAGAAAATGGCGGACATGCTCGTGCGCTGGACGCAGGGCGGCGTACCCGAATCACAATATCGCGCCGACCTCTCGCTGCTCGGCGAACTCTCGCAGGCCATGAGCCTTACCTCGATCTGCGGCCTCGGCCAGATCGCGCCTGCGCCAATTCAGTCCGTGCTAAAACATTTTCGCGCCGAAGTGGACGCGCACGTTTTGCGAAGCCAATGCCCCAGCGGCATTTGCTTCACCCCCGCTGCCCGCGCCGGCGAAGCCCAGCGCCTCGGTATCCGCCCGTGACGAGTTTTCAGTTGTCAGTATTCGGTCTTCAGTTCGAAGAAGGAAACGTTAATGGAGCAAACTCAACAAGCAGCGACCGGGAGATCATCAAGCAAAGACATGCTCGCTATTCATGTTCATACTGAACACTAAGCACTGAAAGCTCTGAACTAAAATGGCAATGCAACAAAATTCAAGCGCAAGCAGAAGAGAAAAGAATATTTTCTTCTCCTACTGAACACTGATAACTGATTACTGTTCACTTTAAAATGGCAGCCACCCTCACACCTCCCGGAATGATCGACATCACTCTCGACGGCCGGTCCGTCCGAGTGCCCGCCGACACAACCGTCTTCGACGCCGCGCGGATGAACGGCATCACCATCCCAACTCTTTGCCATCTTCAAAACCAGACTCCCGTCGGCGTTTGCCGGCTTTGTGTGGTGGATACCGGCACACGCGTTCTGGCCGCCTCCTGCGTCCGCCCGGTCGAACCGGGGATGAAAGTTGTCACCAATTCCGAGAAAGTTTTGGGCGCACGCAAGACTCTCCTTGAACTCATGATGTCCGATCACCCATCCCCTTGCGCGCGCCAGCAGAATTCCGGCGACTGCGAATTGGAGACGCTCGCGAAAGCGGCGGGCGCTTCCCAGCCGCGCTTCGCAAAACGCACGGTCGCCCGCGGCAAGGATGATTCCTCGTTGGCGATCGCCGTCGACCACGACGCTTGCATTCTTTGCGACCGCTGCATTCGCGGCTGCGACGAAGTCAAAAGCAATTTCGTCCTGGGGCGCATGGGCAAAAGCTATTCCGCAGGCATCGCGTTCGATCTCAATTCGCCGATGGGGGATTCCACGTGTGTCTCCTGTGGCGAGTGCATGGTTTCCTGCCCTACCGGCGCGCTCACCAACAAAAGCGTCGTGGGCACCGCAATCGTTGTCGGTCCAGGCGCGCAAGGATTCGAAGCCGAGGATCTCTTGCAGATTCCTGTCTTCAAAGGGGTCTCTGGCACGTTTCTCGAGCTCAATCGCGGCGCCATCGTCAAGCGCCGCTTCCGCAAAGGCGACGTCATCTGCCGTGAAGGAGAATTTGGTTCCACCGCTTTCTACATTCTCGAAGGAAAAGCCAAAGTCTCTATTTCCACTCCCATCGCCCACGTCAAGACGCAGGGCGGCGCAAAAGGTTTATTCAAGCGGCTGAGCAGCACGCTCGTCGCGCGCGAAGAAGACAAGCGCGAGGAGGAAGTGCGAGACAGAACGATTCCCATCGACGCCTCCGTCGATCTCGCTTACGGCAATCCAGTCGCCGAACTCGGCCCCGGCGATCTCTTCGGCGAGATGACCTGCATGAATTTTTACCCGCGCTCCGCCGCTGTGATCGCGGAATCCGATGTCGTCGCTTTTGAAATGCTGCGCAATGTTCTCGACATCATGTTGAAGAACAAAACTTTCCGCGGGCAGCTCGACCAGACCTATCGCCGGCGCGCTCTCGAAAACCATCTTCGTGGCGTGCCCATGTTCGCGGACCTTTCACCGGATTTTATTGAGCACCTCAAAGAGAGCGTCGAATTGCAGCGCTTTGCGCCGGGCCGGACGATTGCCCTCCAGGGCGATCCCGCCGACAGCTTCTATCTCGTGCGCATCGGTTTCGTAAAGATTTCAGAGAATTATCCCGGCGGCGAG
>WNGC01002623.1_pt1 | contig 10940 bp, 12 predicted proteins | sample 5400051 | NCBI WGS metagenome assembly WNGC01 (sample SAMN13153368, study PRJNA577476) | soil metagenome | isolation source: 20 cm soil or saprolite under grassland replicate 2 | place: USA:California | collected 2016-06-15 | reverse complement strand
AAGGCTTGAACGGCGCGCTCGGCCAGCCGGTCGTGGTCGAGACGCAGAGCGGCGCGGGCGGCGCGATCGGCGCAGAGACGGTCGCGCGCGCCGCTCCGGACGGCTACACCATCATGCTCACTTCGGCGAGCGCGCTGGTGATGAACCGGTTCCTGTCCAAGAGCGCGCGCCTCGATCCCCTCAGGAATTTCACGCCGATCACCAAGGCCTTCGAGACGGTGGCCCTCGTCTTGGCGAGTCCTGCGCTCCCGGTCGGATCGCTGCGCGAGTTGATCGAATACGCGAGGCGCCATCCGGGAAAACTCTCCTACGGCACTTCGGGGATCGGCACGACGCATCACCTTTCCGGTGAATCGATTCGCCTTCTCACCGGCATCGACTGGGTGCACGTGCCCTACAAGGGCGGCCCCCCGGTGATCACCGACCTCATCGCGGGCGAGATCCAGGTGGGTTTCAGCATTCTCGCGACCGCCGCGCCCTTCCTCGCCTCGGGGAAGATCAGGGCCCTCGCGGTGAACGGCGCGAAGCGCTATCACGTCATCCCGAACGTGCCGACCGTGGCGGAGCAAATACCGGGCTACGAAGCGCCTTCGACCTGGGGCGGCTACTTCGGGCCGGCGGGAATGCCGCAAGCCATCGTCAACCACCTGCACGACGAGATCGTCCGGATACTGAACTCGCCCGAGGTGCGCGCCAAGGCCGAGGACATCGGCTTCCCGGTGGCGACGAGCACACCCGAGGAGCTCAGCGCGACCATCCGGCGCGACATCGAATACACGGCGCGGATCGTCAAGGCGATCGGGATCAGGCCGGAATAGCCATGGCGGGAAAGCTGAAGCTCTCGATGCTGACCGGCGACTACGAGATCGTACGCGCGCTCAAGGAGGGCGCGGTGAAGCCCGAGGGCATCGAGCTGTTGGTCGCGACCTATCCCGGCACTCGCGACATCCACGACAAGGTGGCTGCGGGCTCCGCCTGCGACATCAACGAGTTCAACGGCGGCGCCTACGTCGTGCAGAAGCATCGCGGGCGCGACGATTTCACCGCGCTCCCGGTTTTTCTGCACCGGCGATTCCGCCACGGCTTCATCTATATCAACAAGTCGAAGGGGATCGGCCGCCCGGAGGACTTGATCGGCCGGCGCGTCGCCTGCCGCACGCTCGGCGCGGCCGCGAATTACTGGATTCGCGGGCACCTGGAGGAGGATTACCAGGTGCCCCACCGGGCCATCACGTGGGTGATCGAGAGCGACGACGACGCTTCCCTGCAGGCGCCGGCGGACCTGAGAATCGAGCGAGCGGCCCGCGGCAAGAAAGTCGAGACGATGCTGCTTGCGGGCGAGGTGGACGCGATGATCGCGCCCAACGTGACGCGCATGATCGGCGAAGGCGATCCGCGCGTCGCGCGGCTTTTTCCGAACTACCGCGAGATCGAGGCGGACTACCATCGTCGCACCGGGCTCTTCCCCATCATGCATGTGACGACCCTCGCGTCGAAGATCGTCGCGCGGTATCCCTGGGTGGTGGAAAGCCTCGTGCTCGCGTTCGAGGAGGCGAAGCAGCTCGCCTATCGGCGCCTCGCCAATCCGCGCAACGTGCCGCTCGCCTGGTTTCGCACCTACTGGGAGGAGGAACGCGCCCTCCTCGGCCCAGATCCCTGGGAATACGGGCTCTCCGAGCTGAACAAGAGAAACTACGGCACGCTGGTCGGCTGGGTCCACGCGCAGGTGTTGAGCGGTCCGCGCCCGAAGCTCGAGGATCTGTTTCCCAGGGAGGCCTTCCAGCTCGAGCTGCCCCTGCCGCGCATGCACGAAATCGACTACAAGTTCTGAAGCGGCGGGCAGCTCATGTCATCGCGCGAAGGCCGTCCCGATTTCAAGTCGCCGCCCGGAGGCTGCGACGCCCACTTTCACGTGTTCGGCCCGGCCGGACGCTATCCCTATAACCAAGCCGACCTGCGCTATGCGCCGCCGGTAGCGCCCGTCGAGGATTTCCTCGCGCTCTCGAAAACGCTCGGGCTGGAGCGCTTCGTCTTCGTTCAGCCCTCCGCGTACGGGCGCGACAACCGCTGCATGCTCGACGCGATGCACGAAGTCGGGACGCAGAAATGCCGCGGCATCGTCGACATCGACCAGACCGCGCCGGACGCGGAACTCGAGCGGCTGCACAAGGCGGGCGCGCGCGGGGTGCGCATCAATGTGCCGCCGGTGAAGCCCTACGAGGCGGGATTCGCGGCGACATTGCTTCCGCGCATCGACCGCTTGCGCGCGCGCTGCGCGGAGATCGGCTGGCAGCTCGATTTCCTGACCCCCGGATGGCTGACCGCCGAGCTGATGCCGACGCTCGCGAAATTGAACCTCGATTTCACCGTCGCTCATTTCGGTATGTTTTACGCGAAGGACGGCGTGCAGCAACCCGGCTTCCGGGCTTTCCTCGACCTTCTGCGCCGCGGCAACGGACGTTGCTGGGTGAAGCTCACCGGCGTCTATCGCATGTCGGTCGCCACCGGCTTCGCCGACGTGGCGCCCATGGCGCGCGCGCTCATCGAGGCGGCGCCCGACCGCGTCATCTGGGGGAGCGACTACCCGCACCTTTCCTTCGCCGACAAGGTCGGCTCGGTCGAGATGTGGAACCTGCTGGGGAAATGGGCGCCGGACGAAGCGACCCGTCGCAAGATCCTGGTCGACAATCCACAGCGGCTGTTCAAGTTCTGAACACCTTGACCCTCGTACCGGCTTGCGCCTACACTCGCCGGCGGAGGTGCCACCATGTCGACGACCATCAGAAGCCATTGCGGCGGCCTTGGAACTCTGTGGATCCTGCTCGCGCTCGCGGCATCGCCCGCGCCGGCAGGCGAGGTCCACGTCTACGCCACCAACAGCGCCGGAGACAACGTTCACGTCATCGACCCGGCGACCAACAAGGTCGTGCAGGTGATCGAGGGAATCGAGACGCCCCACGGCGTCGATTTCGCTCCCGACGGCACGCGCGTCTATGTCAGCAACGAGGCCGACAGCACGCTCGACGTCGTGGACCGCAAGACCGGCAAGATCGTCAAGAAAGTGCCCTTGAGCGGCCACCCCAACAACATCGCGGTCACCCGGGACGGCGCTCGGGTCGTCATCTGCATAGCGGAAGACAACGGCGGGCTCGATATCGTGGATACCCGCTCGCTGACTCTCGCCAAGACCGTCCCGCTCAACGGGCGCATGCACAACGTCTACGTGACGGCCGACGGCAAGTACGCAGTCGCAGGCTCGGTCCGGCACAAGTTCCTCTCCGTGCTCGACTTGAAGACCGAGCAGGTCGCCTGGGATCTCAAGCTCGACAAGGGCGTGCGGCCGATGACGCTCGAGTCCGCCCCCGACGGCTCGACGCGCCGGATCTTCGTCCAGCTCTCGGAGCTGAGCGGGTTCGCAGTGGTGGATTTTGCGCAGCGCAAGGAAGTGGCGCGGGTGAAGTTTCCGGACCAGCCCACCGGGTACGGAATGGCCGAAGGACGCGCCGACACGCCTTCCCACGGCATGGCCGTCGCCCCGGACAACCAGTCGCTCTGGGTCACCAGCGTGTTCGCCAACGCCGTCTTCGTCTACTCGCTTCCCGAGCTGAAGCTGCTGGGACACGTCGCGCTGCCCGATCTCAAGCTTCCCGGGCGCGCCCCGATCGGCGCGCTGCCGAACTGGGCGACTTTCACTCCGGACGGGAAGCTTCTCTACGTCACCAACTCCGCGATCAGGTCGGTGTCCGCGATCGATACGAAGGCGATGAAGGTGGTCGCGAATATCCCGGTGGGCGAAGTGCCGAAGCGCATCAACACGCTGGCGCTGCGCTAAGAAGAGGGTTGGCATCGTGCGCGCGGGCCTTCTCGCGGTGGCGGTCGCGGTTAGCCTGCAGGCGGCTTCGGCATCCGCGCAGTCTCTCGATTACGAGTTTTTCAAAGCGCGGGTCGAGCCCATCTTCCTGAAGAAGAAGCCCGGACACACGCGCTGCTACGTCTGTCACGCGGAGAGCAACAACGCTTTCCGCCTGGAGAAACTCCCGCCGGGAGCCAAGTTCTGGACCGAGGAACAGTCGCGCCGCAACTTCGAAACGGTCTCCAGACTGGTGGTTCCCGGCAACCTTGCCGCAAGCCGCCTTCTGATCATGCCGCTCGCGCCGGAGGCGGGCGGCAACTCCTTCCACAACGGCGGCAGGCAATTCGAGTCCAAGGACGACCCGGACTGGAAAACTCTGGCCCAGTGGGCGAACGGGCAGAGGCCGGGCAAGAGCAAGTAATTCCCACGGCCCTCCGAAAGCAGAACGACACAACACCGGCAAGCCGGCAAAGCGATGCCTTGCGCCTGTTCATGGCGTGACGCATTTCACGTCGCCCCGGATGCGCCATTTTCTTCCCGGACCCGATCTCGTATCATCCCGCCCATGGATTTTCCGAGCCTTTCCGAGCCGCTAACCGCCGCATTGATCGGGGCGCTTGCCACGGTCGCGGGCGCGCTCGTTCAGCTGCGCATTTCCTGGCGCAGGGAAATGAAGGAGCGCGAGCGCGGCCAGCCGATCACGAAGAAAACCCGGCGCGGGCCGGTGATCGTCGTCTTCGCTCTTCTAGTCGCCGCGGCGGTGGGCGGGTTCGCGCTTTCGCAATACTTCGTGTCGCTGCGCGAAGGCGACCGCGATGCCCTGCGCGCCGATCTGCAGGCGAAGCTCTCCGAGATCAACGCGACCGCGATGCGGCTGGAGCAGGCTCGGACGAACGAGCGCAGGCAGATCGAAACCGAGGTTCAGCGCGCGGATGCCTCGCACATGGGCGAGGAAGGCGCGGCGGCGAGCGTCGTGGTCGGTCCCTGCTCGCATATAGTCCCCGGCACACGGCTGGAATGCACCGAGCAGAGCGCGCTGCGGATCACGATCTGCGCAAGAGTGCCGGCTTTGGCGACCGTCAAGGAAGTGCAGCTTTACATCGGCGCCGAGAAGCCCAAGCAGCCGTGGCAGGAGAACCGGGTGCAGCCGGGCGAGGAAGCTGGGGAGTCGCGCTTCGCGGAGAAATTCACGGAGCGGCGCGACGGCAACGCCAAGCAGGTCTGCCAGGGATTCGCGAACTGGAGCAGCGAAAAATCGCGCGTCGCTCGAATTCTCGTCAAATACGCTCTTTGAGCGGAGCCTGACCGAACGCCGGGCGGATTCCCTTTCTCGGCACCCCCATGCCGCCGGTCACGCAAACCCTCCTGATCGCCAACGTGGCCGTGTTCCTGCTGCAGTCCGCGGGCGGCGGGGTGCTCGAGGCATGGTTCGCGCTGTGGCCGCCGGGGCAGGGATTCGCGGTCTGGCAGCTCGTCACCTACGGTTTCCTGCACGGCGGCGTCGGGCACATCTTCTTCAACATGCTCGGGCTGTACATGTTCGGGAGCGACATCGAGCGCCTCTTCGGCTCGCGCTACTTCCTTTTCTATTATCTCGCATGCCTGGTCGCGGCCGCGCTCAGCCAGCTGGTGTTTACTGCGATCGCAGGCGGCCCGCCCGTCCCGACCCTGGGCGCTTCGGGTGGGCTCTACGGGCTGCTGCTCGCATTCGGAATGTATTTCCCGCGGCGCATGGTCATGCTGATCTTCCCGCCGATCCCGATGCAAGCGCGCTTCTTCGTGATTCTCTTCGGCTCGCTCGAGCTCGTGTTCGGGGTGACGGGCACCGCTGCAGGCGTTGCGCACTTTGCGCACCTGGGCGGCATGCTCGGGGGCTGGCTCGCGATCCAGTACCGCCGCCGGGGCTTTCCTTTCACGCGCCGGCCCTGAGGCCGGGGACGACCAGAAAGATTCCCGAGACCAACAACAGAATCAGGACGATCTTGCGAAAGCTCGCTTCGTCGAGCCGTCCGTAGAGCTTCATTCCGACCCAGGTGCCGGCCAGCAGCATCGGCAGGCCGAGCAGAAACAGCTTCACAGTATCGGTTGTGAACGCTCCGCTCGCACCCAGCGAGATCACCGTCATGGCGCTCGTCGCGATGATGACCGGCTGGAACACCGTGCGCTGCACGTCCTTCGGCCAGGCGCGCAACTGGCACCAGATGACCACGACGATCCCGACGAGGCCGGTCAATCCACCGAGCAGCCCGTTGAGAAATCCGATGACCAGGTCCGCGGGAACTCCGCCCCGCACCGCCTGGAGCGCGGGCCGCGCCAGGTAGTAGATACTGTAGAGCAGCAACACTACGCCCACCGCGGTGCGTAGGTGCGCCGCGTTGATGTGCCCCAGCAGCACCGCGCCGATCGGCACGCCGATCGCGCTGCCGACGATGAACGGCGCGACTCTGTACCAGTCGAGCGCGTGCCGCAGCTTCCACACGCCGTAGCCCTGCAGCAAGACGCTGTAGCTCACCATCAGGGTTACGGTCTGGACCGGCGGGAGGATGTGCAGCCATATGCCCGACACCACGAGGCCCATGGCGAAACCGGCAACACCGGTCGTCACCGCGCCGAGAAACGCTCCTAGGAGAAAAAATCCGAGAACCATGCCATCCATTGGTCGCTCCCAAAGTGACCAGCGCTTGGATGGATGAAGCCATCTTAAGGGGAGGCTGCGTGTCCCCTTAAATCTCACATGAGTCTCAGCGCGCGGGTGCCGCCCCGTAGCTGAAATCGTCGAACAGCGTCACGCTGTCCGCCTTGGTCCACAGGCCCACCGCGCCCGAGCCGACGATGTGGTCGTCGTCCGTCTCGATGTACTGCTTGCCGTCGAGGATTACGCGGATCTTTTTTCCGGAGAACTCCACCCGCAGCGTGTGCCAGACGTTGCGGGGCACCGGCGCATCGACGTACTTGATCGTGTTGCGCCTTCCGTTCGTCGTGTAGTAGAGCGACACGTTGTTCTCGAGTGCGTTTGCGCGCGCGACGTAGTAGTTGTCGCCGTCCTTCCAGCGCCACACGAGGCCTCCGGCCTGGTCTTCACGGCCCGAGAGCGGCTTGAAGCGGACTTCCACGTAGCCGTCCTCAAGCGAGATGTCCGGCCTCACGCACCAGGGAAAGGTGCCGCTTCCCGATTGCTTGAGCACGTTCGGTCTGCTCGGCGCCGAAGCGTCGGCTTCGACCGACCATTTGGGCGAGCCGCGCCCGGTGACGCCCGAGCGCCAGCCGGCGGGCAGCGCGCCCGGCGCGTCCCGGTCGAATGAAACGGTTTCCGCATGAGTCGTTGTCATGATCGCCACCGATGCGAGAGTTGGAATGATCGATGCGAGGGCTTTTTTCAAGATGCGGCTCCTTTTGTTTTCAATGCTTGACCTTGCTCAGGGCCGCCTTCAGGCTTCTCGCCAGCTTTCCTGCGTCATCGTTTGCCCAGAAATGCATGAAGAACAGCCGCGGCTGCTCGGTGAGCATGTGGCTGTGCAGTGCCGTCACCTCGATCCCGCCTTCGCGCAAAGTCTTGAGGACGGGGTTGACCTCCCGCGCTATGAGCACGAAGTCCCCGGTGATCGCCGCCTTGCCGCCTCCGGTCGGCTGGAAGTTGATGACGATGCCCGAACCCATGCCGATGGGAATCGGCATTCCATCCTCCATTATGGTTTCGGCCCGGGGGATATTGAACGCATAAACGCCGCTGTTGACGTTGCCCTTCGCGCCCAGCGTTTGATCGATTGCGGCGGTGTCAAGGTCGAGCGGCGGCGGCGGAGAACCGGCGGGTGCCGGCGCCGCCAATGGGGTCTCGCTTTCGGCAAGGCCGGCGCGTAGCGCGGCGGCGAGCTTGACGGGGTCGCCGCGGCCGTAGAAATGCATGTACATGGTTGCAGGAGAGGAGCGCAGCAAATGGTTGTGCAGCGCCGTGATCTCGATGCCGCCCTCGATGAGTTTCTTCATCACGGGATTCACCTCTTCATGCAGCAGCACGAGATCGCCCATCACCATCGCCTCGCTTCCCATTTTCTGGAACGCGAGATAGGAGCCCAGGGCAAGAGTGGGTCTGATCGCGACCTCGTCAAGCGTGACCTTCAGGTCGCTCCGCCCGAGACCGACGCGGTAAATTCCGCCGGGCAACTGTGCGCCGGACCGGCCTAGCGCCTTTGCAACCGGAGCCCAGTCATCGTCGGCTGCGAGGGCGGCGGCGGACAGTCCGAGCGCGAACCCGAAGCTTGTGAGTATTAGATTAAAGCGCTTCATGGTATGACTTCTCCTATAGAGTGGTCTTGGAATGAACTCAGAGAGGCTGGGTCACCGTCGTGACTTTGCCTTTTTGGGCGACAAGCACCACCGCGACGGGCTTGTGGTTCTTGATCGTCGGTGTAATCGAGAAAACAGTCCCGGGATGCGTTTTGCGCACTTCGGCGATGATGGCAGCAAGGCTTTTGCGGCCAAGCGACATCACCGCGAGTTGTTCCGCGGACCTCGCAACATGGGGTACGTCCTTGAAGACTTCCGTTTTCGGTGCCCACTTGTCCTGCTCGGGGCTGCCGCTCAACTCCTGGAGCACATTCTTTTCGGCGGGGACCGCCAGCCCTTTTTCTGCCGTATACACGGAAAGCGACAACTTCCCGTCTTCCAGCTCGAACTTGGCCGAAATGGCCTTTGCGCTTCCTTGACTCGCCTGCCGGATGCCCGCGAGCAAGCTGAGTTTGCTCTTGCCCAACGCCTGCGCGACCGCCTGCAGCTCTTTGGAATCCCCTTCGGCACGAGCGGGCTGCCAGCCGAGCGATCCCGCCACGACAAATGCGGTGACCAATGGAAGGACTTGAAAGTACCAGCGCTCTTTACATTTCATGATGTACTCCTTTTCGAGGTGCGGAGCAAAACGTGCTCCGTGGCGTGTGCGAGTGACGAACCTTTTTGTAGATTCAACGAACCCGATAAGCGAGCAGCTTCGCGGGGGATGTTCCGATTGCCGGCGCGGCCACGTAGAGCAGTCCTTCTTCTGGAACGAAGAGCCCGGTGCGCGCGCGGGGGGCCGTGCGGACTGTGCGTTCCAGCGAGTAACGATCCGGATCCGCCTGCCGCACGATGTCGATCCGCCCCTGTCCGCAGATGACGTAAAGGCGCTTGCGCTGCGGGTCGAAGAAGATGTCGTCGGTGTCTTCCCCGATCGCCAGCTCCGCCACGACCTTTCCGGAATCGATGTCGTATACCAGCAGCACCGCGGGCTTGCGTGCTCCGACGAACAGCCTCCTGCCCGACTCATCGAGCGCCATCGGATAATTGGATTCCGCGCCGGGAACGTCCCAAGTTGCGACAACCGACTGTTTCACGCGATCCACCACCGCGACGTGGCGCGCCGGAGGCACGTTGACGAAGATCCGCGTCCCGCGCGTCTCCAGCTGGAAGGACTCCGGATGTCCGGCAAGCGGGATATCGCCCGAAGAGTCGCCTGTCGCGGGATCGAGCGCGCGCAGCGCGCCCTTCCCGTATCCGACGTACACCTTGCGCGCGCCGGCGTGATAGCGGACGTTGTCGGCGTCATTCAGTCCCTCGACGCTCTTGATGCGCGCGAGTGAAGCCCCGTCCAGGATGTCCACGCGGTTGGCGCTGCCATTCGCGACATAGATACGGTTGAACTCGGGCACGTAGAGAACCCCCTGCGGCTCGCCGAATCCGTCGAGGCTCCGTTGCAGCCGACCCGACTTCACGTCGACGATCTCCAGCGTATCGTTGCCGAGGGCGGCGACGAAGAGCCGCTGCTGCTTCAGGTCAACCCCGAAATGGTCGATGCGCCCCTTCACGGCAGGCAGGACTATGGTTCCTGCCGGCTCGAGCACATCTGCAGCCTGCAGCCCGGCGGGCAAAACAAGGGAAAGGAATGGTACCAAAATCAGCTTGCGTTTTGCTTTCATCGTGGCTCCGTTTTCAGCCGAATGTCCAGGTCAATCCCAGGCGCAGCTCCCGGATGGTCTCGTTTCCGTCGTGAGCCCTGCGGATGCCAACATCGAACGAAAGACCGTCCCGGAACCGCCAGATCGCACCGACGAGCCCCGAGGTGGTCCGCGGGCCGCCGGAGGCCTGCTCGCCGAAGACTTCGGCGACCGGGCGCACCACCCACGAATAGGGGCCTTCGAGGATGGCGCCCAGGAAAAGGTCGGGGTCGTGCTCGCGCGTCCACGCGAGCGCCGCATTGAGATGCACCGATATCCGTTCGGTGCGCTGGGATACGATGCCGGCGACGGATAGACCTGCCCCTTTCTCCCCGTGCACTGACGGAAGCAGCAGTCCGTATTCCGTTGCGACGCTCGGACCGGACGCGTCCTGCAGGGTGCCCTGCCGCAGCACCTGCTTGATGAAGACTCCGTTGTCGACGATTGCGCTGCGCGGCTCGCCCGGCTCGCGATCGAGCGCGACCTCGCGTTGCCCCTGAATCACCAATTCGCGATTCCCCTCCAAGCCGAAGTTGCCGATCACGGCCGGGGCGACCGTTATCCTTTTCGAGCCCTCGCGCCGCCTGCCGACGGGGCCCAGCTCCAGCTCGAATTCGCCTTGCTTGGCGACGTCGGCATCGGTCGAGTCGTACGGGCGAAGGGCAAGTGCCGGCTCAGACAGAGGCAAGAGGCACAACACGAGGAAAGCCGCACGCATGACGGTTCGCCTCTAGGATTTCAACAACGGAAATGCGATCAAGCCGGCGACGGCAGCCGCGGCGATGATCACGGGCTCGGGCAGCTTCTTCATCTTCCAGAGCAGCAGGATCGTGATCAGCAGCATGGCGAGCGTCGGGATATCGGTGATGGAGCGCTTACCGAGCACGACGACCGCGCCGGCGATGGTACCCACCGCGGCCGCGGTGACGCCGTCGACGAAAGCGATGATCCCCGGCCTTTTTCCGTACTTGTGGAAGTACGGCGCCGGAATGATGGTGAAGAGGTAGCAAGGCAGAAAGGTCGCGAGCGCGGCCACGGTCGCGCCAGGAAACCCGGCGATGAGATAGCCGATGAAGCCCACCGTGATGACCACGGGCCCCGGCGTGATCATCGCCACCGCGACC
>WNGC01002621.1_pt1 | contig 10946 bp, 13 predicted proteins | sample 5400051 | NCBI WGS metagenome assembly WNGC01 (sample SAMN13153368, study PRJNA577476) | soil metagenome | isolation source: 20 cm soil or saprolite under grassland replicate 2 | place: USA:California | collected 2016-06-15 | reverse complement strand
ACTGAACCCTCCAATCGTGAACGGTTCCTCCCCTTGCGGAAGGATCGCAAGCTTGACGAGCCGCGGCTTTGGCGTGGTCGCCACCATTGACACTGTCGTCCGCGGCACACCCGGTTTTATGTCCTTCATCAGCGTTAAGAGCAAGCCGTTGGCGACGTCTGGCGGCAGCTCCATCCGCTGGGCAATGACTCTCTCTTTGCCCTTAGCCTCGGTGTAACGGACCTTAACTTGGCCTGTAGAAGCGTTGATCGTGGTGTCCACCGCTTGAAGGACGGACCTCTCAGAATTAGGTGGTCGCTCAAGAGGCGGAATGTACCGCGTTGGGAGAATATGGTCGTGTCCTCATAGATCGAACCATCTTTGAAACGAAATATTAGATGGGTGGTTACGCGATCGCCCCGTGCGTCCTGGGTCATCTGACCATCGGCGATGGCCTTGCCTTCAAGGGTCCGCACGACAAGAAAGCCATGGATGAGGCCTTCCGTGTGGCGCACAGGAATCATATCTGCGAATAGCGCGTTTGGCTGGAGCATGGCGACAGAGATCAACAGAATCGCGATCAGTCTGAATCGGGCACGGGCACCTGAGGGTCGTAGTTCTATCCGAAGACCATGATGAGGGTAATCGGTGCCATGGTCCATGAGCGCGGTGCGGCACGCTTGTCCCACGGCTTGCGTCCAAGCATCGATGACCTCAATGAATTGATTCACAAATTTGCGGTACATACCAACTAATCCTTGCGAGCCATGAAGGGCCGGTGGCGGTGCCGCGGATGGTGAGCGAGCTCAGCGTATCCAAGATGGCTGACGTCCGAACCCCCTTTACACCATTGGCCGGAACCTGCCGACCACTTCCTGTAAACGGCCGGTTATTTGGCCTAACGAGGACACTTCCACTGCTTCGAGCAACGCCGGGAAGCAATTTTCGCCGCGCTCGACAACATCGACAAGTTTGTCGAGTGCGCGTTTCGCTCTCTCGGCGTTCTTGCGTTTGAATTTTTCTAGGCGGTCGAGTTGCAGCTGCTTCTTCGCGCGGGGGGTGCGAACCATTTCCACCTCCGCCATTTTATCCTCGTACCCTCGATATTTGTTCAACGCAATAATGGGTCGCGTCCCGTCATAAATCTGCTGCTCGTATCGATGGGCGGCGTTCTGGATCTGACTCCGCTGGTAACGATGCTCGATCGCCGCGACTACACCGCCAAGCCGTTCGATTTGGCGGAACTCTTCAAGGGTCGCAGCTTCGACCGCGCGCTCGACCGCCTTCATGCCGGGCGAACCGCTCAGCATATTCATTGTGTGTTTAAAAATGCCTGATTCTTCGAGCAGGATCGCCTGGCCGTGCGCTGCCAGGCGCATCCATTCTTCGCTCGGCGTCGTGAATGGTTCGTCGGCGCTGTTCGAGTGACAGGAATTGGTTCCGTTCATGAATGCGAGCATCATCTCAGCCGCGGTGCGCGTGAGATTGTTTTTGAATTCCGCAGCCACCAGTGATCGCCCGCTGGTCTGTGTATGCAATTTGAACATCTGGCCTTTTGATCCCGCACCAAAGACGTCCCGCATTCCAATTGCCCAAATTTTGCGCGCCACTCGGGCGAGGGCGACATACTCGACGTCCAGCCCGCAATCCAGGAAGAATGAAAACCGCGGGGCGAATTGATCCACTGGCGTTCCGCGTTTGCTCAATAGCTCCGCATAAGCAAAACCATTCGAAAGGGTGTAGGCCGCTTGCTGGACCGGTGTCGCACCGGCTTCACCCATATGATAACCGCTGATCGAAACCGGATACCACCGCGGCATTTCGCGCGTTGAAAATTCAATCATGTCGCAAAGGAACCGCAACGAAGCGTCGATGGGAAAAAGCGTTTCATTTTGCGCCTGAATTTCTTTGAAAATGTCCGCCTGCACGGTACCGCGTAACTTTGCCACGACCGCGGGCCCGAAGCGGCGTTTCGCGGCCGCGATGTACATTGCCATAATGGCTGGAGCCGGCCCGGTGATCGTCAGCGAAGCGGAAAAATCCGGCGCGCCTAGATCGAACCCAGCAAAAAGTCGTTCCATATCGTCGACCATGTCGATCGCTACTCCGCCTTCGCCGATTTTTCCGAACACGCCGTCGGCGTCGCTATCAAGTCCGTAAAGGGTCGGGCCGTCGAATCCGGTGCTGAGCCGAGCGGTTCGTTGGTGCCCGGTGACGCATCGAAACCGTGCGTTCGTGTCTTCGCCTAACCCGAGAGCAACGAAAAGACGCGTCGGTTCCTCCGACCGATGTAGTGGCGGCCGCGTCCGCCTCTTTTTGGAGGATTTTGCAGACGATATACCCGCTACTACATCGTTTCTTCCGTCTTTCGCTTCGGTTCCATTTGGTAACGGTTCGAGATAAAGCTCACGGTAGGCGCCATTCGTGAAGGGAAATTCACCGGGAAGACCTTCTCCAAAGAGATAGCGGGCAATTTCTCCCGGTTCATCGAATTCTGGAAGTGCCAGTCGCGGCAACTCCAATCCGGTCGGTGCGCGCGTGATTGGAGTATTTGCCCTAATCTCATTCCAGCGCCGCAGCATCTCCGTTCCAAATGTCGGGTTCGCGCGGGCGCGTTTTACCTGGTCGAGCACGAATCGCTCGTATTTTTCAACCGCACTGACGACCTCTCCCAGCTTGCTCATGGTTCTCGCTAGTTATTTAGCGTCGGAAGGCACCGCTACACCATCGGCCGAAAGTGGCCGACAATTTCCTGCAGGCACCCCGTGATTTGGCCTAACGAGGACACTTCCACCGCGTCGAGCAACGCCGGGAAACAATTTTCGCCGCGCTCCACAACATCGACAAGTTTGTCGAGTGCGCGCTTCGCTTTCCCGGCATTCTTCTTTTTGAATTTGGCAAGCCGGTCAACTTGCAACTGTTGTTTGGCCCGCGGCGTGCGCGCGAGTTTCACTTCCGGAATATCATCCGTTCCATTGCGGTATCGATTCAATCCAATAATCGGCCGAGTTCCGTCGTAAATTTGCTGTTCGTAACGATGCGCTGCATTTTGGATTTGGCTGCGCTGAAAACGATCTTCGACTGCCGCGAGCACACCACCGAGCCGCTCGATTTCGCGAAACTCATCGAGAATCGCGGCTTCCACTGCGCGCTCGACCGCTTTCATTCCCGGCGAACCGCTCAGCATGTTCATGGTGTGCTTGAAAATTCCCGATTCCTCGAGCAGGATCGCTTGCCCGTGCGCCGCGAGCCGGATCCACTCTTCGCTCGGCGTTGTGAACGGTTCGTCCGCGCTGTTTGAATGGCACGAATTCGTCGCGTTCATGTAAGCAAGAATCAACTCCGCCGCCGTGCGGGTGAGATTATTTTTGAATTCCGCGGCAATCAGCGAGCGGCCGCTGGTCTGCGTGTGCAATTTGAATAATTGCCCGCGTGGTCCCGCGCCGTACGCATCGCGCATTCCGATCGCCCAAATTCTGCGCGAGACGCGCGCCAGCGCGATGTATTCGGCGTCGAGCCCACAATCGAGAAAGAACGAAAGGCGTGGCCCGAATTGATCGACCGGAATCCCGCGCGCGGCGAACATTTCCGCGTAAGCGAATCCGTTTGAAAGCGTATAGGCCGCCTGCTGCACAGGCGTGGAGCCGGCTTCGCCGATGTGATAACCGCTGATCGAGATCGGATACCAGCGCGGCATTTCGCGCGTGGTGAACTCCACCATGTCGGTGAGAAAACGCAGCGATGCTTCGATGGGAAAAATTGTTTCGTTCTGCGCCTGAACCTCCTTGAAGATGTCGGCCTGAATCGTGCCGCGCAGTTTCGGAACAACCTTCGACCCGAAACGACGTTTGGCTGCCGCGATGTACATCGCCATGATGATCGGCGCCGGGCCGCTGATCGTCATCGAAGCGGAGAAATTCGGCGAGCCAAGATCGAATCCATCATAAAGCCGCACCATGTCTTCTACCGTGTCGATTGCCACTCCTCCTTCGCCGATTTTCCCGGAGACGCCATCCGCGTCACTATCGATGCCATACAGTGTCGGCCCGTCGAACGCGGTGCTAAGCCGATGCGTACGCTGATGTTGGGTCAGATAATGGAAGCGCTCATTCGTGTCTTCAGCCAGCATCAATCCGGAGAACAACCGCGTCGGTTCCTCCGGCGGTCGCGACCGTAGAGGCGGCCGTGTCGGCCGCACCTTCGAGCGATTTGCAGGCGACCCGCCTGCCGCTACATCGTTTTTGTCGCCATCTTTTCCGTAACTGCTCAATTCGATTTCGCGCACCGGCTCCAAATACATCTCGCGATAGGCGCCGTTCAGAAACGGAAACTCACCCGGCAATCCTTCGCCAAAGAGATAACGCGCGATCTCGCCGGGTTCGTCGATTTCCGGCAGTGCGAGGCGTGGCAATGGCAATCCGGTCGGTGTGTGCGTGACCGGCGTCTTTTCCTTGGTGTCATTCCAGCGATTAATCAGCTCGCGTCCAAATTTTTCGTCCGCCCGCGCGCGTTTCACCTGATCGAGAACGAACCGGTTGTACTTCTCAACTGCTTCAACCACTTGTCCAAGCTTGCTCATAATAGGTTTGCGATCGTCATCGCGCCCTGTCTGCTGAAATTAAATCGAACAATCGATCCACGCCAGGATCACGATGCCGTTTTGCGACGGTGTCAATGAGCTGTTGCCCACGACGGTTCTGTTCCAAACGCTGTTCGATTTCGCTGTGGGCGGTGCGAGCACGTTGAAGATCGCTCTTGTTCACTACCACGATATCGGCCAAATCGAGCATGACGATTTTTTGCAACTGCAACCGACTGCCATAATCGGGATTCATTACCAGCACGGTAAGATCGACAATTCCATTTTCCTGAAACGGCATCGCCTCCTGTCCGGTGCCAACTGTTTCGATAATGACGTAGTCGAATTTCGATTGCGCGAGCTGGGCGAGACAATCGTGCGTGGCGGGCGAAAGCCCACCTGCTTGCCCGCGCGTCGCCATGCTGCGCATGAACACGCGATCGTTCTGCGAGTTAATCATGGTGGCGCGATCGCCCAGCAACGCTCCTTCGCCGACCACGCTCGGATCGTGCGACAAAATCGCAATTCGTGCTCTCGGATTTCGATTCAAAACACGTAGCACCAGCTCATCGATCAGTGTTGTTTTTCCTGCGCCGCCGGGACCAGTGAACCCAATGACCTTTGGATTGCGGATTGCGGATTGCGGGTTTCGGATTTGCTTCGCCGTTCGGCGTTTTCCTTTTGCGTGCGCCTCTTCTATCTCAGTGAGTTTCCTTGCCAATTCCATGTCGGACGACTTCGCGGCTGTGCGCCTGCGTGGTTTTCCGTAACGCTTGCGCACGTAATCGGTCATTTCCGTGAGCGACGTGCCGGCAAAGAAAATCTGGTCTACGCCTTGGCGTTCCATCTTTGTCGCATCCTTATGTGTGATCGTCCCGCCGCCACCACCGAAAACCTTGATGTCGCTCGCGCCGCGCTTGCGTAAGAGATCGACAACTTCCGCGAAGAACTCGACGTGCCCGCCATTGTAACTGGAAATGCCGATGGCGCGCACGTCCTCCTGGATGGCCGCGCGCACAATGTCGCCGACCGAGCGATGGTAACCGAGATAAATGACTTCAATCCCGTGCCGAATGAACTCCAGGTTGATCGTATTGATCGCGCTGTCGTGTCCATCACAAATTGGCACAGCGGTCAGGACTCTTATTGGCGCGACCATCAGGCGAAAAGTCTAATGGTAATCGTTTGACCGGCAACGCCATTCTAGCCTAGTAGAGTGACCTCAGATGAGTGCATCGCCTGAAAAATCGCGGGCCCTTTCGGCGATCGGTTTCGCCGGTTTGATCGTGGGAATACTCGATATCACATCCGCGTTTGTGCTCGCGGGGATCAAAGGCACGGGATCCATTCGAATGTTGCACGGAATCGCGAGCGGTTTGCTCGGGCAGCGATCGTTCGAGGGAGGAATGGCGACCGCGGGGTTGGGTCTCGCCGTTCACTTCCTGATCGCGTTTACAGCGGCGGCGGTGTTCTACGCCGCCAGCCGGAAATTCAGTTCTCTGACACAGTACGCCGTTGTGTCGGGATTGCTTTACGGAATCGCGGTTTACATTTTCATGTATTGGATGGTCGTGCTGCTCGCGTTCCCAACCGCACGCCATTCCATGTCGAGAGACGTCACCGCTGTGATCATTCACATGACTTTAATCGGGCTGCCGATCGCCCTCATCGTTCGCCATTACTCGACGCCTCGCCTTCGTTTATCGTGACGGATCCTCTCGATTTCACCGACAAAACCGTCCTCATCACCGGCAGCTCGCGCGGGATTGGCGCAGAGCTGATCAAGGCGTTCGGAAAACGCCGCGCGCAATGTGTCGTCAATTACGTCACCGATCCTAAGGGCCAAAACAAAGCTGATGCTCAGAGCGTGGCCAGGGAATTGAAAGATCCGCTTGTCATCGAATGCGACGTGACGAAACCGGAGCAGGTCGAATCGATGATGAAACAAATACAAGATCGACATGGAGGGCTGGACGTTCTCGTAAACAACTCCGGGATCATCAGCGATCGCACGATCAAAAAAATGTCGATGGAAGAATTTGAGAGTGTCCTGCGCGTGAATCTGACCGGCACATTTACTGTGACGCAAAAAGCGGCAGCCATTCTGCGCAACGGTGGCCGGATTGTGAACCTGTCATCGGTGAGCGGCCAGATGGGACTTTTCGGCCAGGCAAATTATTCGTCGAGTAAAGCGGCGATCATCGCGCTGACAAAAGTTTCCGCGCGTGAGTTTGCGCGTCAAAACATCACGGTCAACGCGATTGCGCCCGGCTTCATCGATGTCGGCATGAGCAAAGCCTTGCCCGAAGAAGTGACGGAGAACTTCATCAAACAAATCCCGCTCGGGCGCCTCGGCGACGTCAACGAAATTGTCGATGCCGTAATCTTCCTCGCCTCATCCATGGCTTCGTATATCACTGGGCACGTGCTCAACGTAAATGGCGGCTTCTATATGGGATGAGTCGCTTGCAAGTGGCGATCACGAAGTTCAGCCGGCTCTGATTGGTGACTTCTCACTCTAGCCCAACTTCTGCACCAGCAACCAGACCAGGGCCGAAAGCATCGCGGCAAATGTCGATAAAACGAGGGCCGCGCGCTTCGACTGGCGTATTTTGAACTCAGGCTTTGGAATATCGTCGTGAATGTGGCTGGCCTCGTACAGCTTCATGAGGGAGAACGCCACCACGAATCCGACAGCGCCCCACTTCAGACACCCGATAACCGTTTCAAACATCCCAGGAATATTCTAGCGCGAGAACTGCGACGCTCAACATCCCGTGCTCTGGCTTCACCCGTGCCGCGTTGCAGCTTTAGCGAACGCGGCGCTTTCTCTTGTAATGACCATCGCGCAAGCGTCCCTCAAAACCCCCATGTGCGTAAGTGCAACGCGACTCCTTCAGCTGACCTGGGGACGGTCAGTTGATCGCACAGTTTACGTGCCCTCCGCCTTCTGCCCTCTGTCTTCTAATCCGCCAAAGGACAAATTCGCCGTGGCGAACTTCTGCTTCTCTTTTAGGGCGTAGGCGCAGGCGACTCGCTGGTGGATGGCGATGCCTCGGTCTTGGGCGCTTTCTTCTTGGCTGTGTGTTTCTTCGGTGTAGGCGACGGTGAGGCTTTCGTAGTCGCCGGTGCGGTCGAGGTTGCCGTTGTTCCCTGCTTTTGTGCGCAAGAAGTGACAAATGCGATGCCGATTAAGGCCGTGATTAAGGACAAAACAATTTTTTTCATAGTATGTGGTTAACGACTCCAGAATGTGCAGCGGCAGAGTAGATCGCAAGCAATAAATTGCCACTTCCCTCTACCGTCCTCTGACTTCTGATCTCTTCCCCTTTTTTCATTGATCGCGAGTCGCCATTCCCTCGGATGTCTCTCCGCCTTCTTTTACTAGGCTTTGCAACGCATCAGCCAGGGTATCGAAGGTCGTGATTTGAATTTCAGGGCCGTAATGAAATTGCGAGAGAATATTGAGGCCGATATCCTTGTGCGGATCAGGCATCACTCTAATCACCGACTCCACTTTTTTTTCAGTCAGAGCGTCCATGATTTCGGCTAAATGACGCGCCGCGGCGGTGTCCATCGATTGCAGCCATCGAAAATCCGCCAATACGCGAAAGCCGGGAGCGAAATCTTTTAAGATGGCACGGACCCGTTGAGCGGCTTGTTTCGCTTCTTCTTTCGTTACCCGTCCGGCAGCACTGATTACGACGAGGCGCTTGGATTTGTCGGCTTCAACTGAGTACATAATCCGCGCAGATTTCTACGTTCTAATTTCTACTTGCGAATTCCACAGTTTTTTTGCATTTCGCATTTTTCGTCCACATTGATCGGTATTATGGCAACACGAACTGGTTCGGCTGTTTGGGAAGGCACGTTGAAGAGCGGCAAGGGAAAGATGAAACTGGGGAGCGGCGCATTTGAAGGATCCTACTCCTTCGCGTCGCGATTCGAAAACGCAGGTGGCACAAACCCGGAGGAACTCATCGGCGCCGCCGAAGCGGGTTGTTTTTCCATGGCGCTGTCGCTCAACCTCGAAAAAGCCGGTTATCCGCCCAGGAAAATCAGCACCACCGCCGAAGTGAAGCTCGAGCCCTCTGGCGGCGGTTTCAAAATCACCTCGATTAACCTGATGACCGAAGCCGATGCGCCTGGAATCGATGAGGCAAAGTTCAACGAACAAGCCGAACTAACGAAGAAAACTTGTCCAGTATCGGTCGCGTTGTCGGGAACGCAGATCAATCTCAACGCGAAACTCGTCTCAAGCTGAATTCAGAATTGCTGAATCCGGGCCCCTGGGCTCAGTAGGTGCGTCGCGCTTAGGCGGCTTTTTTCGCTTTTTTCTTGCTTGCGATAATCGTCGGAAACGGCACGACCTGCGCAGGCTCGGCGCTGCCGTTTTGACCAAAGGTGGACTCGTAGGTCAGCTTCCCATTCGCAATCTCGGTTAACGCGATGTCGGCCGCACGGAGCCCGGGGGCATATTCCACGAGCGGACGATGCCCGATGCAAAGCTGCCGAACGCGTCGTGAGACCATGTTCACCAGAATTTGCTGATTAACAATTACTTTGGAGGCGGCTTTAACGAGATCGGATTTCATAATATAAATATAAGAGTGAGGCGTCAGCGGCTTACGACGGTTTAACTTCCGAAGGATTGGGAACTTGATCGCTCTTACCCCTCTCCGAAATCCGAATTCCGAATTCCGAAATGCAGACGCTTGTCCGCACTATCGCTCAGAAAATCACTTCGGCAAACCCGGATTCTGCAATTTCGTCTTTCCGCTCTGGAAGGAAAAGAACATGGTGTCATTCATAGCTGATTGGCACCCGAACCTGCGACACCGTGCCGGGTTTGAAGCGCCACCTTTGAAAGGTCTTGGTCGTGACTTTATCGAGGATGTCATCCCCGGTGCTTTCCGCCATCATCGCACTGGTAACGTTGCCGCTCGCGGTATCAACTATCATCACGCAAACGCCGCTGCCAGTGATATGGGCCCGCTTTGCTTGGTAGGGATACTCGGGGAGAGGCGCGCTGACCGCCATAGCTTTCGCAGCGGACATAGACATCAGTTCCGGAACGGGAAACCTGGGTTCTGTGGGCTTTGGACCGGAAGTTGCGTGCCTTTTTCCACCGGTTTTCTTTTCTGCTTCCGCAGCAGGTGTTGCCACCTCTTCCGGAGCGGGCGTGTGCTCCGCGACCGGAGCGGGCTTTTGATTTGGCGCCCCAGTTGAAATTTCCAGGCTCGGTTCTGGTGTTCGCTTTTCCCGGCGCGGGGTTGGCGTCGCCTCGGGCTTCTTTGAAGGTTCCTGAAGAGTTGCCGAGGTCGCATCTTGAGCTCGCGCTAACGGGGACGCAGCAAGCGCAACACTAGCGCACAGAACAGTGAGGAAGATTCCTCTACGGAGAATCATCGAGAAAATCTCCCCCTCGTCCCACTGACGTCAAATGTACCCGAACGCAGAACTTGTTTGCCCAGAACTTGTGCCTCTGTGGTTTTTGGCAAAGCCGCAAACATTCGGATAATCGGGAAAGCGAAGTCCTTGGTTCGATCTCGCAGATCGTTTTCTTCATTCTGCATTCTTCGTTCTTACTTGAATCTGTTTCGTCTTCCTAATTCTTCCTTCTTCCTTCTTACTTCCTGCGTCGCTCATGACCCTCTCAAAGCTTAACGCCCAATTCTCGCCTCCCGTGGAGGTCCGTCCTTCCGGCGTGCATGGTCGCGGTGTTTACGCCACACAGTTCATCCCCGAAGGCGCCCGCATTATCGAATACACCGGCCAACGCGTCTCCTGGGAGAGCGCTCCCAACGACGAGAACAATCCGCACACATTCAATTTCGGCCTCGAAAGCGGCGAAGTAATCAATCCGGAGATCGGCGGCAACGACGCGCGCTGGATCAACCATTGCTGCGACCCAAACTGCGAAGCCATCGAGGAAGACGACCGCATCTTCATCTACGCGATGCGCGATATCGAACCCGGCCAGGAACTCTTTTACGATTACGCGTTGGAAATCGACGAACCCATCACCGAAGAATTAATGCAGGAGTTCGAATGTCATTGTGGCGCCGGACGCTGCCGCGGCACAATGCTCGAAATAAAAAAAGGAACACGCGCGGTCGGGCGCCGCGGGAGTAGGCGGTAACGAAACTAGAACACTTCGTGCAAGGAGGTCGAAGGGCTGCGTTTGATTTTGGCCATTGGGGCGTTTGGCGTTTTCCCCTATGTTTAGCGTCATGAAACTTGCGCTCGTCATCATTTTCGCAACCACCTTCGTCCACGCAGCAGATGTACCGATCACCCAAGACGAACTCGTTCGTCGGACGCAAGAGCTGTACGACGCCATCGTGCCTGGTAATCAGGCTCCTTGGAAAAAATATTTTGCCGACGA
>WNGC01002618.1_pt1 | contig 10950 bp, 9 predicted proteins | sample 5400051 | NCBI WGS metagenome assembly WNGC01 (sample SAMN13153368, study PRJNA577476) | soil metagenome | isolation source: 20 cm soil or saprolite under grassland replicate 2 | place: USA:California | collected 2016-06-15 | reverse complement strand
CAGCAACAGGGCGATCGAGAACACCATTGAGCGCGCGATCGATGAGGATGGCCAAGTCCGCGATGACGCCTCCGCGACGCTGAAAAAAATCAGGCGCGAGCTCAAAGGATCCCAGGGCGAGCTGATCAAGCTGTTGGAGCGCGCGATGGCGAAGCTGGAATCGCACCAGCGCGTCGCCGACATGTCGGTCACGGTTAGAAATGGCCGCTTCGTCATCCCGGTGCGACGCGAAGCGCAGAGCGCCGTCGGCGGAATCGTGCACGACGCTTCCGCCACCGGAGGAACGCTGTTCGTCGAGCCGCCAGCGGCTGTCGAAGCTGGTAATCGCATTCGCGAGCTCCAGATAGAAGAAGTGGAGGAGATCGACAGGATTCTGGCCGATCTCACCGACAAGCTTCGTCCTGATCGCGAAGCGCTCGGCGCATCGCTCGAGGCGCTGATCACCCTCGATTCGCTCGTGGCGCGCGCACGTTTCGCGATCGAGTTTCGGTGCGCGCCGGCAGAGCTCTCGGAGCCAACTAGCGGATTCGCCGTGGTCGAGGGGCGCCACCCGCTCTTGATGGCACAAGGAATCGAAGTCGTGCCGTTCGACCTCGAGATGTCAGCGAACGAACGGACCCTGCTGATCTCCGGTCCGAACACCGGTGGCAAGACTGTACTGCTCAAGGCACTCGGACTTTTCTCGGCGCTCGTTCAGTCGGGAATTCCCGCGCCCGTAAACGTTGGATCTCGCATCGCGATGTTCGATGACATCTACGCCGACGTTGGTGACGAGCAGTCGATCCTCGCCAGCCTGTCGACGTTCAGCGCCCACGTCAAGAATCTCGCCGAGGTGCTAACCTCGGCGACCGAGCGTTCTCTGGTCTTGATCGACGAGCTCGGTTCCGGTACCGATCCGATCGAAGGCGCCGCACTCGGCGGCGCAATTCTCGAGGCCCTCACCGCTCGTCGCACGCTGTCCATCGCGACCACCCACCTCGGGGCGCTCAAGGAGCTCGCGACGCAAGTGGATGGCGTCGTGAACGCGTCGCTCCAGTTCGATCCGGTGGCGCTCGCCCCGACGTATCGTCTCACGAAGGGAGTTCCGGGGCGCTCGTATGGCATCAGCATCGCGCGGAGACTCAATCTTCCCAGTGATGTGCTTGAACGGGCCGAACAGAGGATCCCCGCCGACGAGCGGCGCGTGACCGCGCTCCTCGCCGAGCTCGAGGCTCGCGAGAAAGAGCTGACCGCGAGCGAGCGTGAAACGAGAGAGATCGCTGAAGACGCCAAAGAGCGCGCGCGCAGAGTGGCCGAACGCGAAACGAACGTCAGAGAGCGCGAGCGCGAGGTAGAACAGAGCTCGCGACGGGAGGCGCGGCAGTATCTTCTCGAAGCACGCGCCGAGGTCGAGCGGACGATACGCGAGCTGAAGACGGCCTCCGAGCAGAGCGACATTGCGGCACGTGAAGCGCGAAAGCGCGTCGAGGGATTGGCCAATGAACAGGGCCGGGAGCTCGAGCGTCTCGAGCGCGAGGGACGAAACGCGCCGGAAAGGGTGGACAACGCCGAGGTGAGCATCGGTGATTTCGTGGAGGTCGAGACGCTTGGCGGTCGAGTTGGTCGCGTCGTCGAAGTGCGCAACGACGAGGCAGTCGTCACGGTGGGTGTGATGAAACTGGCGGTGCCGCGGACCTCGCTTCGGATTTCGAGCGCGGAGTCCGCGACACCCGAGGTCGCAGTCGCTATTCGAGGTGATCTCCCCGAAGTGCATGCGCCGAGCGAAATCGATGTCCGAGGGATGCGCGTCGGCGAAGTCGAAGACATCGTTATGCATGCCGTCGACGCCGCCATTCGCGCTGATCTCAAGACGCTGCGGATCATCCACGGCAAGGGCACAGGTGCGCTGCGCGAGCGGGTCGCCGAGATGCTGCGCAAGGAATCGCGGGTTACGAATTTCCGGCTCGGCGCCTGGAACGAAGGTGGGGCGGGAGTTACCGTGGTCGAGCTGACGTGATACCGGACGAAGTGGTAGAACAGGTGCGCGACGCCGCCGACATCGTCCAGATCGTCGGCGAGTACGTCAATCTCAAGCGGGCCGGCGCCGATTTCCGCGGGCCGTGCCCGTTCCACCAGGGCACTCACCGCAATTTCTCGGTTTCCCCGAAGAAGCGGATGTACTACTGCTTCGTTTGCCACGAAGGCGGCGATGTTTTCCGATTCCTGCAGAAGCGCATCGGTGTCGAATGGCCCGCGGCGGTGAAGATGGTCGGGGAAAAATCGGGCATCGAGGTTCGCGAAGTCGACACCCGTCGCGAAGGCCCTGATCCGCGCGAGCCGCTGTGGGAAGTAAATGCAACAGCGGCAGCCTACTTCCAGAAAATTCTCTGGGATGATCCGCTTGGCGCGCAGGCCCGCGACTACCTGACGCAGCGCGACATTTCCCGCGAAGTCGCCGAACAGTTCGCGATCGGATTCGCGCCGCGCGAGATTGGACTGCTCCGAAACTACATGGCCACGCTCGGTTTCGACGAAGCCCGTCTAGCCTCGGCCGGTCTCCTTGTTCCGGGAGAGGACGGCAGCGAGCCGCGCCCCAGATTTCGTGGCCGATTGATGTTCCCGATCCTCGACTCGATGAGTCGCAACATCGGGTTCGGCGGTCGCCTGCTCGGGCCCGGCGAGCCCAAGTACCTCAACTCCGCTGAGTCGGCCGCGTTCTCGAAAGGGAAGACTCTGTACGGGTTGAACTGGGCCAAGAACGACATCCGGCGTGAAGACCAGGTGCTCGTCGTCGAGGGATACTTCGACGTCGTCCGGTTGATGGCGGCGGGTCTCATGACTGTCGTCGCACCAATGGGCACCGCGCTCACCGACGCGCAGGCGGCGGCACTTAGAAAGCTCACGAAGAACGTCTTTCTCCTGTACGACAGCGACAAAGCCGGATTACAGGCGACGTTTCGTTCGGGTGACGAGCTCCTCCGTCAGGGAGCCGCCGTGCGAGTCGTCACTCTTCCCGAGGGAGAGGATCCGGATACGTTCGTCAAGAACCACGGCGCCGCGGCACTCACCGCGCGGTTGCGGGACGCGATAGACGTCTTCGAGCGCAAGATTCAGCTCCTCGAGCGCGCCGGGATGTTTTCCGAGCTGCAAAAGAAGCGTCGCGCGCTCGATCGGCTGCTGCCAACGGTCCGCGCTACGTCTGACGAGATCATGCGCGATCTCTACATCTCGCGAGCGAGCGCAGTGAGCGGTGTCGCGCGCGAAGTTCTCGACCGGGAGCTACGTGGCCGACCAGTTCCACCGATCCCGAGCGCACCTCCTGCACCGCGGATTTCACCGGCCGCTCAGGTGCGGCGCGGTGAAAGACGCGCCCGTCATGGTGAACGCGGCGCATCCGCCGAGCGCGAGCTGGTGCGCGCGATGTTGTTCAACCGCTCTCGCGTCGAGCAAATCGTCGAGAAGCTCGGCAAAGAAAGTTTTCGTGATTCCCACTATCGCTCTATCTACCGTGCACTGCTGTCCGCCGGTCCTGACTCGACGATCGAAGACATTACCGTCAATCTCGACGAGGAGACGATCGCTACGGTCGAGGAAATACTTGCGGAGGGTTCTTTCCAGATCGACCCGGAGCGTACGATCAGTGACAGCCTGGCGACCCTCCGCGCCCGGAAGCTCGATCGGCGGGCGGCCGAGCTCGATCGGATGATTCCGCTCGCCGAGGGTGCGGAGAAAGACAATCTGATCGCGGAGAAGGATGCGATTCGCAAGGAGTTGAAGGCGACGGGCAAGAACTTCTACAAGAAATTCAGAACGGGAACGCGATGACCAATCGGAGGCTGGATGCAAGCGGAAGTTGAAGCGCTGCTCGCGCTGCAGGACGACGACCTGAAGATCCGCGAGATCGAGACCCAGATACAATTGCTCGATCCGCAACTGGCTGAGCTCGACAAGAGGCGTGAGCAGGCGGCCGCTGCGCTGACTCGAGCACAGACAGCGGTCCAGGCCGAGGAAAAAAAACAGCGCGAGCTTCAGGCGCGACTCGCTCAGCATCGGCAGCTGCAGGAGCGAAACCTTCACCAGCTCGAGGATGTGAAACGAATGCGGGAAGCAACGGCGGCTACGGCGCAGGTCGAGTCGACCAGACGCCTCATGGCGGAGGACGAGAGCGAGCTCGCCATTCTCGGGCGAAGGATCGCCGAGATGAGCGCGACGGTGGCGACATCGAAGCAGACATTGGAAGACCTCGAAGAAGAGCAGCAGGCAGCCCGTCCCGAGATCGAGGCAAAGAGGGCAGCGCTCCAGTCGGAGCTCGACGACGCGCTGCGTGATCGCAACGGAAAGGCCGGATCTGTTTCACGCCCGATGCTCGGCAAGTACGATCGAATCAGGGGCAAGCGCCCGCAGGCCCTTTACGCTCTGCGCGGCGGCTCGTGCGGGAACTGCGATACCGCCGTTCCATTGCAGCGACGGAACCTGATGGCCGGAACCGGACAAATCGAAGTCTGCGAAGCGTGTGGTGTTCTGCTTTACTCGGACGGCGCGTGATCACTGAAGAGACGCCGGCGCTGCCCGCGCGCTGGATTCTGCCAAAACCTCCCGATGAGGAGGCGGTGCGTGCGCTCGCCGAGGCGTTATCACTGCCCGATATCGTCTGTCGGCTGCTGCTGATCCGCGGCTACGTCACCGCCGAAGAAGCGAAGCTGTTTCTGCGTCCGAAGCTGGATCGGTTGCACGATCCACTCACCTTCCTTTCAATGGACAAGGCGGTTGCTCGCCTCGCGCGGGCGGTGCGCGAGCAAGAGCTGGTGTTCATCCATGGTGACTACGATGTCGACGGGATCTGCTCGACGACGATTCTCACGCGCGTGATCCGCGGATTGGGCGGCAAGGCGACGCCATTCATTCCGCGCCGCATCGAAGATGGCTACGACCTGAGCGATGCGGGAGTCGATGCGGCGCTGGCTGCCGGAGCGAAAGTAGTCGTGACGTGTGATTGCGGCACGGCCGCGGTTGCGCCCGTTGCCCGCCTCTGCCAGTCGGGGGTCGACGTCATCGTCACTGATCACCACCTTCCGAGCGGTGACCTTCCGGATTGTCTATCGATCCTCAACCCGAAACGAAACGGCTGTGGCTATCCCGACAAGGATCTCGCCGCCGTCGGAGTGACGTTCAAGTTGGCTCTGGCGCTCGCTCGCGAGCTCGGAGCCAACGAGAATTTTATCTGGGCGATGCTGGACCTCGTCGCACTGGCGACGGTAGCGGATGTCGCGCCATTGCGCGGCGAGAATCGCGTTTTCGTAAGGTACGGGCTCAAGATGCTGGCGGAGACCCGCAACATCGGCATGCGCGCACTTCTGAGGGCTTCCGGTCTTGATGGAAAGCAGCTGACGGCCGGGAGGATCGGGTTTATTCTGGCGCCGCGGCTGAACGCGGCGGGGAGACTCGGGCACGCGCTGCGGGGTGTCGAGCTGCTGCTGACGGAGGACCAGCACCAGGCGAACGTGATTGCACGCGAGCTCGAGGAGCTGAATCACCGCCGCCAGGAGATCGACCACGCGACGCTCGAGCAGGCGCGCGAACGAGTGCTCGCGATGGATCTCGACGAGATGTTCTCGATCGTGCTCGCCGATGAGAGCTGGCATCCGGGCGTGGTCGGAATAGTTGCTTCGCGTCTGGTCGAAGAGTTTGGAAGGCCCACAGTCCTCATCGCTCTTTCGGGAGAGCAGGGGAAAGGCTCGGGCCGGTCTATACCGAAATTCGACCTTCACGGCGCGCTCGGACAAGCGCGCGAGCATTTGCTGCGTTACGGCGGCCATCGCGTTGCCGCCGGCGTTACGATCGCACTCGACAAGGTCCCGGATTTCGCGGCGCGCTTCAATGAAATCGCGAGATCACAGCTGACGCCCGCGGATCTCGTCCCCGAAATTCGGGTGGATCTCGAGGTCAGTATCGAAGGGCTCGATGCGCGGATCGAGTCGCTCTTTCGGCATTTCGAGCCCTTTGGGATCGGCAATCCAACCCCCGTTCTTCTCGCGCGCAATGTCACGATCGCGCGACCGCCCCGCGTGGTCGGACAAGACGGTCTGAAGTTGGTGCTCGACACTGGAACCGGATCACTCGATGCGATTGCCTGGGGTCTGGCCGGCCGGGCGTCGGAATTTCAACCCGGCACGAAAGTCGATGTCGCCTTCCGACTCGAGCGCGACGATTACAGAGGGGAGAGCTACCTGCAGGCACGCATCGCGGACATCTCGGTGTGCGCATAGTAGCCGGTCGCTGGCGCGGACGAAGAATAAGCGCGCCGAGTGGCGTGCGCGTGAGACCGACGTTGGATCGAGTTCGTGAGGCCTGGATGAGCATCCTTCAGCTCGAGCTTCCCGACGCCCGCGTGCTGGATCTTTATGCCGGCTCGGGCGCGCTCGGGCTCGAAGCTCTCTCCCGCGGCGCCTCCAGGGCCGACTTCGTCGAAAAAGATCCGACAAGCCTGCGCTCGCTCGAGGAAAACATCGCTGCGTTGGGCGCGGGCGATCTCGCGACAGTCCTTCGAAAATCAGCGCTCCCTTTCGCCCAACGGCTTGGCGCACTCGATTACGACGTGACGTTCGCCGATCCGCCGTACGCCAGTGGAGAAGCCGCAAAGCTCGCGGAGCACTGGATGCAGCTTCCATTCAGCAGGGTTCTCAGCATCGAGCATGCGGCGACCGCTGCGATGCCGGAGGGCGGAGTGACTCGGAAGTACGGCTCGACCGCCATCACCTTCTATCGCAGTGAGGAATGACGTGGGCATTACAGCCATCTATGCTGGAAGCTTCGATCCGATCACGCGCGGCCACGAAGACCTGATCCGGAGGAGCCGCGAGTTCGTCGACCAGCTCGTCGTCGCCGTAGCGGTGAACTCGTCGAAGCGGGCCCTCTTCACGACTGAGGAGCGGGTGGAGCTCATTCGCGCCGCGACGGCTGACAGTAAAGGAGTCGAGGTCACGCAGTTCGAAGGACTGCTCGTCGATTTCGCGCGAAAGATCGGAGCCAAGCTGAACATCCGCGGTCTGCGCGCTGTCAGCGACTTCGAGTACGAGTTTCAGATGGCGCTCATGAATCGGCACATGTCCGAGAACTTCGAGACGGTCTTCATGGTCCCGTCGGTCGAGACGACCTACATCAGCTCGAGCGTGGTTCGCGAAGTCGCGCAGCACCACGGGAATCTCGAGGGTCTCGTCCATCCGACTGTCGCCAAGGCATTGGCCGCCAAATTCCGGAGCGCGCCGCGCCGGCCGAAGCGCTGACGAGTCCCGAAGTCGTTCAGCGACGATGGCGCTGACATTTGTTGAGCGGATCCGCGAACGTGCCGCGGAACTCAAGCGACGGATAGTTTTCCCCGAGAGCGGCGACGAGCGAATCATTTCCGCCGCGATTGAGATTGCGAGAACCGGAATGGCGACGCCGCTCCTCGTCGTGGACGGACCTGTTCTGGCCGATGCCGCCCGCCGCGCCGGTCTTGCGTCGATTCAAGTCGAAAACGGCTCCGCGCTCGAGTTCGCGCATCGACTCGTCGCGGCGGGCGAGGCCGATGCCTGCGTAGCGGGTGCGGTCTACACCACTGCTGACGTATTGCGGAGCGCTCTTCGCAACGTCGGTCTCGCTCCCAACGTACGCGTGGCATCGAGTGCTTTCTACATGGTCGTGTCGTCGGCGGCGGACGTGAGTGAGGTGCTGACCTTCACCGACTGCGCCGTCGTTCCATACCCAACGGCCGAGAATCTCGCCGACATCGCGCTCGCCGCCGCAAGGGACCGCCGCCTCATCGTCGGCGACGAGCCGCGCGTGGCTCTTCTTTCCTTCAGTACTCATGGTAGCGCCAAGGGTCCGAGCGTCGACCTCGTGCGCGAAGCGCTGGCGATAATCAGGGAACGCGCACCCGAATTTGCCGTGGACGGAGAATTGCAAGGAGATGCCGCGCTGGCTCCAACGGTCGCCGCCCGGAAATCACCTTCCAGCCCGGTAGCCGGAAGGGCCAACGTTTTGGTGTTTCCGTCGCTCGACGCCGGAAACATCGCTTACAAACTGGTGCAGCGAGTGGGTGGCGCACAGGCGATCGGGCCGATCCTTCAGGGCTTCGCGCGTCCCGTCGCCGATCTCTCGCGCGGCGCCGAGCTGGAGGACATTATTAACGTGGCCGCAATTGCAGCGCTGCAATCGGCCGGGCGCGCCGAGCACCGCGCTCCTTAGTTGTCAGAACCGCACTGGAGATTATCTGAATGAGTTTCTCGATCAAGAAACAGGGAGAGGTCGTTGTGGTAGATGTCGAAGGCCAGTTGATTGTCGGAAACCGCCAGGAGCTCAAGCAAAAAGTGCTCGACGAGCTCGAGAAGGGCGAGAAAAAATTCCTGATCGACTTCAGCCAGACTGGCTACATCGACAGCTCTGGCCTTGGCGTGCTCGTCTCGTTGTCGAAGAAGATTCGCGAGCAGGGCGGCGAGCTGCGTCTGGCCAACCTCAACGATGATCTCCAGACGCTCTTCGAGCTCACGAAGCTCGACACCCTGTTCCAGATCTCCGACACACGGGAGCGCGCGCTAGAGAGTTTTTAATGGCGGAGTCGCGCGTCGCCTTCGATCTCCAGATTCCCAGCGACGTCGAATACATAGAAGGTGTCGTCGAGCTCGCGAGACAGCGCTGCCGCGAGCTCAAGCTGTCGTCCACCAAATGCTCCCTCAACGTTCCGGTCGCCCTGACGGAGGCGCTTTCAAACGCCATCCTGCGCGGGAACGAAGCCACTGGTGGCAAGCAGGTCCGCGTCCGCGCACTGATCAGCGACACTGATCTCGTCTTCGAGGTCGTCGACGAAGGACCAGGATTCGACCTGGACGAGTGCACCGTCGATTGCACGACCGCGGAGAATCTCACGAGGGAAGAAGGCCGCGGATTGTTTCTGATGCGGCAGTTGATGGATCGCGTTGAAAGCTTCAGGGACAAGGGCAACGTCGTCCGCCTGACGTTGCGCCGCGAGTGAAAGAGCTCGAGGCGGTCCTCATTGCGTTTCGTGAGGGAACGCATTGCGAGGCCGCCGTCTGGGGAGCCGGCGACGGCCGCTCGACGCCAACAGTCATTGCCCGATCGAGCCCCAAAGTTCAGATGCCGGACGTGCTGCCGGACGAACCGGGCCAGTCGATTCCCACCAATTTCGGAACGCAGCTGGTGACTCGGGTCCCGGCGGTAAAAAAAATCTGGCTGACGGTCGGCCCGTGTGATCCATCCTTTTCGCCCGAGGAGCGGCACATCAAGCTGCTGATGCCGGTGGTGTCACAATTCACCCAGGCCGCACTCGAGGTCGAACACGCCGCGACCGAGCTTGCCGAGCGGTACGAGGAAATCAATCTCCTCTACACCATCGGCGAGATACTCGGACGCACCGTGACGCTCGAAGACGCGGCGGCCACGATCCTGACTGAGATCTCGGAGACCGTTGGCGCGCGCGTCGCCTCCATTCTCGTGCACGACGCACGCACGAACACGCTGCAGGCCGTGGCCGCTCTCGGAGTACCGAAGGAGCAGATTCTGCCGATTAGCGCCGACGACGCGAGCAGCGTATCGGCGCGGGTATTTCGCACCCAGCATCCGCTGATCGTAGTCGGGAAGGGAGTTACCTTCGGGACCGAATCGCCGTACGGGCGAGGCGAAATGCTTTCCGTGCCGATCATGTGGACGACCCCGACCGGCGGTCAGCCGCTCGGCGTCGTGAACCTGGCGGACCGGCGTTCGCGCCAACCATTCACGGCGGGAGACCAGAAGCTCGTCACCGCGATCGCGACGCAGATCGGAACGGCAATTCAGAACGCGCGACTCGTCAGCGCTTCACTGGATCGGCAGCGGCTGTTGCAGGAGATGAGTCTCGCGCACGACCTGCAGATGAAGCTTCTGCCTTCGACGGACGTCGTCGCGCCGGAGGCCGAGGTGACGGCGCGCGTGATTCCGGCTGAGAGCGTCGGCGGCGACTTCTATCAGCTCTTCAAGCTTCGCGATCACACTACCGGCGTGATGATCGGCGACGTGTCGGGCCACGGCTACCGCGCGGCGCTGATCATGGCGCTCGCGATGAGCGCCTCCGCCATTCACGCGCAGAACTTCGTCAATCCCGGCGAGATGCTCGGCGCACTTCTCCGATCGTTGCGCGAAGAGCTGGAGACAACGGAGATGTTCATCTCGATGTTCTACGGTGTCGTCGATCCGGACCGCGGCAAACTCAGTTATGCCAACACCGGCCACCCACACGCGTTCGTGATCAGTCAGGAAGGAACTGTTACGCGGCTCGCGGCCGTGAATCCGCCGCTCGGCATGATCGACGACGTTCCAAATACCGCGTCGCTGAGCTGGATCCAACGAAAGGATCTCCTCGTGCTGTTCACCGATGGAATCAGTGACGCGCGCAACCTGAGGGACGAGCGCCTTGGCGAAGAGCGGGTCCTCGAGCTCATCAAGGAGAATCGCGAGAACGACACCAAGGTCATCGTCGATCGCGTGTTCAAGATGCTCGAGGTTCATACGCGGGCGGTGCCGACGCGCGACGACTTGACGCTCGTGGTCCTCAGGAGCTGATCTTGCCGCGTACGCCCGGCGGAGGCCGTCGCCGGCAGCCGCCGGTTCTCAAAAAGTTTGGGCAGCACTTTCTCACCGATATAAAGATTCTCACCGCGATCGTCGACGCCCTCGCGCCGACGTCGAGTGACACTGTCGTCGAGGTGGGGCCGGGTCGCGGGTCCCTGACCGATATCCTCGTCGAGCGAAGCGGGAAAGTCGTTGCCGTGGAGATTGATCGTGCGCTCGTCGAGGGTCTGCGAGAGAAGTATCGCGAGCGATCGAATATCGAGATTGTCGAAGCCGATTTCCTGGAGACCGATCTCGCCGCTTCGGTTGGGAACGATTATCTGCTGATCGGAAACGTTCCCTACTACATCACGACGCCGATAATCTTCA
>WNGC01002852.1_pt1 | contig 10952 bp, 8 predicted proteins | sample 5400051 | NCBI WGS metagenome assembly WNGC01 (sample SAMN13153368, study PRJNA577476) | soil metagenome | isolation source: 20 cm soil or saprolite under grassland replicate 2 | place: USA:California | collected 2016-06-15 | reverse complement strand
TCATGAGGGGTCGCGAGGATCTTGATCGAGCCGGGCTCGACCTGGCCCGCGGTATCGACCACGGCCGCGAGGAGGACGCGTCCGCTGAACCCCCCGCGCCGCAGGGTCTCGGGGTAATGGGGCGTGGGTCCCCGGAGAATCCGGGGTTTCTCCGTCACGACCGGGTGGTCACCGAGATCGGCAAGCCCCGGATCGCGAGCCGCCTGGCCGCACATCGCCCGCCCACGCTCGTGTCGCCAGATCGTGCCTAGCGTAGAGTCCAGCCGGGCCAGCCACTCACCGCGCAGCTCCATGCTGTAAGCAAGGGATGCGCGTAAGTCTCGGGCCGTCGCGGAATCGTCCGCGTGGTAGAAATCGATCACGCCGAGCAGCATCAGCGCAGCGGCGTGGTCTCGGGGAGTCGCGTGCAGCGTCGAGTCCAGCACGGGCTGCAGCAGGCTCGCGGGCCGCCAACCCGGCGGCGAGCGTGAGGAGCAGGATGCGTCGCACGCGGCCGTCCCGCTCATGCAGCGGAGCAAGCCGCGGACCAGCGGCGACGGGGGATCGGGCCACTCCCGGCACGTTTCTGGCGACGCTAAGTTCATCTCCTGCAATGGGGCGGCGTAGCTCAGCTGGTTAGAGCAGCGGAATCATAATCCGCGGGTCGTCGGTTCGAGTCCGACCGCCGCTATTTTCGGCTTGTTTAATGGTTGTGCCGGTTGAGCAATTGGGGGCAGGACAAGCGTGCCCGGTTACCGTCTGGCCAGCGTCATGTCAGCCCTCGGCGCGGCTGCCGCCCTCGCGGCGGCGTGCGGCGGTGACTCCACCGGTCCCGCACCCGACGTCACAGTCGCTATCACCGTCACGCAGCTCACCGGGCCGAACATTTCTGATGTTGGCGCCGGCCAACAACGCGTCGAGTGCGACATCAATCTCAGCGCTTCCGCTACCGGCGCCGCGCGCGCCACATGGCGCGACGCGACGCTGCTCTTCTACGCCGGGCCTGCTCGAGCCACGCCCGTCGATTCGACGCTGATCCCGATGACCGAGATCCAGAGCTCGTGGGGCGCGAGTGACATCGGGCCCGGTGATACGCAGCAGTCCGGATGGCGCATCTCGGCCGCCATCCCGTTCGGGGCTGCCCTGGTGTATCGCTACCAACCGCCGAAGGGTGGTGTCCGCTCGACGCGCGTCGCCTTCACCTGCGGCCCCGAGATGGCCAACCCGCAACCGCCCACCATCACCGGGCTCAGCGTCCAACCGGCGGGAAACGAGATCGAACCTGGCGGCACACTCATCGTGCACTACATCGCCGAGAGCGATGTCGGGCTGTGGACGTCATATGTGAAGACATCGGGCGCCTGCACGCTGGAGCAGGACTTCTCCGAGCGCCTCCTGCGAAGCAGTGACCGTACCGTGTCTCTCGTGATCCCGGGGACCTGCACGCTGGGGAAATCGCTGTCGTTCCAGGTGATCGCGACAAACGCGGCCCTCCAGAGTACGACGGTTCTATCGCCGCGATCATTCGCCCTCGTGGATCGTACGCCACCCCACGTGTTTGGCGATCACTTACCGACCGCAGCCGATTACTACTTTGTCGGCGATACGTTGCGACCGTTCGTCTCAGCGCAAGACAACCAGGCTGTTCGATCAATCATCTGGGAAGTCCAACCAGGCGGTTTGAGAGACTCGATCAGCGGTGCGGGCGGCCGGTTCGTCGATATCCCGATCCGTCCGGAATGGGCCGGGGCCAGCATCCAGATTCGCCTCTTCGCCAGGGACATGAGCGGTCTGGTCAGCGACACGCTCGTTGCGCCGATCCCCGGCCTGCCCATTTATCCGATCGTGCTGCGGCCGACGCGCTGGACGACACTCGCAGGCGATGTCGAGGACCTCGCGTTCGACTCGAAGCGCGGCATGCTGTATCTCGTGCAAGCAGAAGGCAGCGTTCGAATCGGAGCGTTCTCTCTTTCGAATTTGGCGATGTTGGAATCGATCACTTTGCGGACGGGCGCGTCGGATTTGGACCTGACGCCGAGTGATGATTCGCTCGTCCTCGCGCTACCGTACGAGCGCGCGCTCGGCATAATCGATCTGCGTCAGTCGTCCCCCAGGACGGTAACGGTCCTGTCGCTCAAATCACTTGACACGACCACGCAGCAGGCGCCGTGGCAGGTTCGCGTTGGCGCGAACGGTAAGGCTTACGTGATGCTCGAGGGACCAACTCCCACACCTTCCGGTTTACTGGAGGTGGATTTCGCCACTGGGGCGGAACGTCTGATTCCCGGTTCGGAGAACATCGCGGGCGCGAGATATGAACGCTCTTTCGATCGGACTGCCCTCATCTTCGCGCGATGGACCGACCTGCTGGAGCGGTACGACGTCGCTCTTGATGCGTTCGGCCCACTCCACGCGCCTCGAAGTATCTATGGTCCACTGCGGGTGGACGGCGATGGGGCGCGCGTCAGCATCGGTCTCGATATGTATGACGCCAGCCTCGACTTCCTGCGCCGCCTTCCTTCGGTGTACGGCGGCGAGGCCGTGCCAGGCGCCGCCTTATCGAAGGATGGGACGTATCTCTACAGCGTCCTGGGGTTCCGGGGCATCGCGCGGACGCGTACAAGTGACGGCGTCGTGCTTGACCGATCGCCGACACCATTCAGCGCTTCCGGATACGTACGCGTGTCCCCCGATGGCAACACGCTAATCATCGTGGACAGCTTCTTGGGAACGGCCAGAATCGCGCTCATGGATCTGCGCTAGGGGCCGTCTTTCGCCCCTCACGCTCATGCGCCAGATTCGAGTCCGACCGCCGCTATGTGGTTACCTACGCGCTCGCCCTGGCGGGCAGACCATCGAGACAGTGAGCCGCCAAGCGGTTGCGCCCACCGGAGCGAAACCACAGGGCCGCGACGGCCGTACCGGGATTCTCGCCTCCCGGGAGGAGTGAATGGACCCCCGCGTCCTCGTAGTCATGATGATCTGCGGGACATTTGCCTTCTGTGCGTGTCTGGCGTTCGTGGCCCACCGGAGAGGCAGTGGGAACCGCCCAAACGAACCCGCCGGCGAGCTTCAGGAAGACGTCACAACCCTACGCGAGGAACTCGAGGGTGTGCGCCGCGAGGTCGCCGATCTTGCTGAACGCGTTGACTTCGCCGAACGGCTGCTCGCCAAACAGCGGGATGCAGAGCGGATAGCGCCGCCGAAGAGCTAGATGCGTGCTCACAAGGCGTGGATGCGCGCGCCGCGCTGGTGGGCCACATCCGACTAACGATGGCGAGCTACGAGGAGCACGGCGCTGCGAGACAAACGGAGTGCCTGCACTCCGGAAGCGAGACAGGAACGGCGCGGACCTGCCCGGCCTGCGCCGGCTGGACCGGACTGGTGGCCGTGGGGCCGTCACAAAGACTTCAGGAACTCGATGATGGCGACCTGATCGCTCTGCGTCAGCTTCCGAAAGCGGTTGGACACATCGCTCGCTTCGCCGCGATGCCGCACGATGGCGTCGCGTAGCGTCAACGACGCCCCGTCATGCATCAGCCGCGGGCGCAGGCGCACACCCCATAACGGGGCCGTCCGCACCTTGTTCCGGGTGCGGCCGACACTGTCGATCGAAAACTCCCTCCACACGACCTTGTAGACGGCCGGCCCATAGTGTTCCGGCATCGCCATGACGATCCCGTCGCCGGTGCCGACGTTGTGCAGCAGGAAATCGCCGAACGGGTGAAAAACCTTCTCGCCCAGCGCCGCCGGGATGGTGTCGGTGCCGCCATTGAGCGCGGTGCCGGCGGCCGCCGTGATCAGGGTGCGGACGTGACAGGTGGCGCAGCCGATCGCGTCGAACAATTCCGACCCGCGACGCGCCGCCGGCGTCGCGGCCAGCACCGTGTCGCGGGCGGGCGCCTTGGTGGCCCGCAGGAAGCGGGTGAACCGGTCGATATCCGCAAGCCCGGAGGAGTCGGTCGTATTGTTCGGCTCGGATGCCGTGTTGCACAGCGTGGTCACTTCGTCAGGCAGCAACCGGCTGGTGATGCCCATCTCATTCAAGTAGGCATCGGCCGAGAACGACAGCAGGCTGGCGTGCTGATCCTTCCAGCCGAACCGCCCGATGCGCGTTTGCCCCGGGGCCTCCAGGATCGGCACATAGAGCGCCTGACCGCGGATCGTGCCGCGCGTGGTCCGACGTTGTGCGCGCGCGATCTCGATCAGCGTCTCGTCGGCGACGGCTTCCACCAGCCCGTCCCCCAGCAGGTTGAGGGAAGCGCGCAGCGTGCGAATGGTCTCTGTGTCGGGCACCCGCTCTTGAATCTCGGAATCCGGGAACGCCGCGTTCGGACAAATGGCCCGATCGTTGACGAGCGTGCGACCGGCGATCACGACGTGGCCGCGCGCGATCGGGATGTCCGCGTTGCGGAACTGTCCATCCGGTCCCAGATGACCCACCCGCAATTCCGTGATCTGACTCGCTGCGCCGGAGGTGGGGTTTTGATGGCATTCCCGGCACGACTGCGCGTTGTACAGTGGGCCCAATCCGTCCGCGAGTTCTTCCACCTCGTCGAATGCGTCCTGATCCGCTTGGTGGGTGGAGTCATCAACCGTGCCGTTGCTCCGGTTGTCGAATCCGGTGGGCGCCTCCGCCGCGCTGCTCGGAACCGGGACCTGAATCGGTGGAGCGGGCGCACCCACGCTGCACGCCGCCAGCGTCACCGTCAGGGCGGTGAACCGCAGGGCGGGGCGCGAAAGCCTGACGCGAACCATGCGAACCTCACGAAACGCGGATGATCCGTGGCGTGGTGCCGACACCGGAGAGCCCAGGCTAATGGTTGCCTGGTCCAGCATCAACCCGCGGGGTCTCGCGGAGCCTACGCCCACCGCCTGCCGGGAAGCTCAATCCTCGATTTCACAAGTAGTTAGCTCCCCCGGGCGAGTGGTGTGGCCTGCGTCGCTGTTCGTTTCACCCTGCTCGTGGCATATTGGTCCCCCCTTATGGCCAGCACGGAGAAAGACGTCTGGGTGTTTCGGATCGTGCACCAGGATACGGGCAAGCCCGCGCAGGGCGTGCCCGTGACGGTGCTCGACAAGTCCGGGAATCCGGCGGGCTACTGGGTGAGCGAGGCCGATGGGACGGTGACGATCCCACGGCGCGACGTCGTGAAGCTGCGGCTGCGCGTGGGGCTCCGCAACGAAGAGCCGATCGAGCTGGCAACGGCGACGCTGGGTGAGGGGCCGATCGATCTCGCGGCCCCGACCTGGCTGCCACAGACCGGAGCTGGCGCGAGCGAGCGTGCCGCCCGAGATCCCGTCACCACCACCCCGACCGCCCCCCCGCGCCCCGCCGAGCCGCACGATGTGCCGGGGCACGTCCTCTACTTCCAGCGCCTGGTGATGTTCGCCGAGCGGGCGCCCAGGCCGGCCGGCGCCTCGCGGGATGCGGTGGCGGATTTCTTCGCGCTCGCGAGCGACGCCACGGCGCCGCTGCGCTACGGCGCGCTCGTCGAGGTCGAGCAGTCCTGGCAGTCGCTCGGCGTGCAGTGGGGCGAGCTGTTGTACAGCGTGTCGCTCACGCCGGGCGACGAAGCGCGCCTGGCGGTGCTGGACGGCCGCTGGCGTCGCGAGGTCGAGGCGCGCGAGCGCCCGCTCCAGATCCTCGCCCGCATGGTGGGGAGCTCGATGCTGGGCGATCTGGTCACGGCGCTGGGCACCGACCTCCAACTCGACCCGCTGACCCTTTCAGAGCCGGCGCTCGACACCGCGGTGACCAACACCGTGCAACTGATCCGCGACCGTACCGAGCGGATGAGCAACGCGCTGCGGCGCCGGCCGCTCGGGGTGGTGGACGCGAATCACGAAGCGCCGTCGCAGGCGTCGATCCGGACGGTGCGCAATACCAGCCCCGACCGGGTCGTGACGTTCCACTTTTTCGAGCCGCTGGAGCGCTTCAAGGTCGTGGTGCGGACGCCGCGGGTACGGCCCGTGATCTTCGTGCCCTTCCGGCTTCCCAACCTCGCGACGCCCGACGTGGTGCGCCGCTTCGGGTACATCTTCCGGCGCACGCTACTCGACCGCGCGCTGCAACCGGAGCTCGACCGCTTGCTCGGCTCCGACACCGGCGAAACCGGTCCCGGCTCGGCGCGCAGCCGGCTGCTCGATCACATCGAAGCGAACCTGCTGTACTACTCGACGGCCATCATCTCCGCGGGGGATCCCGCCGCCCGACACGCCGCGTTGGCGAAGCTGTCCGACCCTTCGGGGCGGCCCCTCACCGACGTGGTCGAGAACACCGTGCTGGGGCGCGTCGGCAACGCGATCGCGCTGCCGCTGCGCTCTCCCGCCCAACTGCCGCGCGAATGGCGCGAATCGCTCGCGGCCTACACGGCGCGGCCGCCGCGCGTGAACGAAGCCTTCAACGTGACGATTCCGCATCCGGGCGTGTGGGTCACGGCGCAGCCACACGACCCGATGGAGCAGGCGGCGGAGCGCGATAGACTGGCTTGATGTCGCGGGACCGCTCGGCGGCGAACCGCTGCGCCGCTGCGAGCAGGGTCTCGTACTCCTCCCGCCACTGGGGCGGCATGTTCGTCCGGAAGTGCGCCGCCGTCATCACCGTCCCTCGCGGGCCCGTGCTCGCGCCGTACCCGACCTCGACCACGTCGCCCAGAAAGCAGGTCGAGCTCCCCGTATCCATCACATTGGCGACCCGGCATTCGAAGTGCGCGTAGCACTCGTCCAGCACGGGGACGCCCAGCATGCCGGGGCGATGGGGAACATCGGCGAGCTTGTCGCGCGCGCGCCCGCTCGTGAACCCGAGACGATGGATCAGGTCGAACTGGTCGTTGCGGAGCAGGTGCAGCGCGAAGCGCCCGGTGTCGAAGATCAGGTCGTGACTGAAGTTGAACTTGTGGATGTAGACTGAGATGCGTGGGATCTCGGGCACGATCGACGCCCGCACAGCCGAGTCGGAGATCATGCCGTTGCGCTTCCCGGCCCGCTCCGAGGTGATCGCGACGACGGGTGACGTGAGGCTGCGCAGTAACTGGTAGGTCTCGTCCGGCCGCATGCCGGCAAGATATCATTATCCATATGGCCTCGCTGCTCGAACGGCTGCGCGCGCACCTCGATCGGGCCCGGCTCTTCCCCGCGCCGGGCCGCGCCGTGCTCGCCGTGTCCGGTGGTCCTGACTCCGTGGCGTTGCTCGACCTGATGCATTCGGTCGCACCCGAGCGAGAACTCGCGCTCGTCGTGGCACACGCGGATCATGGAATTCAGACGGACAGTCGGACGGTCGGACAGGCGGTCGGCGATCTGGCGCAGCGGTACGGTCTGCCGTTCGAGCTCGGCGAGCTCCGCCTCGGCCCCGGCGCCACGGAGACAGCGGCGCGGCGGGCGCGCTACGCCTGGCTCACCGACGTCCAGCATCGCCACGCCGCGCGCTACCTCGTCACCGCGCATCACGCGGACGATCAAGTGGAGACGATCCTGCTGCGCGTGCTCAAGGGGAGCGGGCCCGCCGGGCTCGCCGGCATGCCGGCGCGCGGGCGCGGCGGCATCGTGCGGCCGTTACTCCCATTCAGCCGAGCCGACCTCAGGGCATACGTCGCGGAGCGCGGTCTCGCGTTCCACGACGATCCCGCCAACCGCGATCCCCGGCACCTGCGATCGTGGCTCCGCGTCACGCTGCTGCCGCAGCTCGCGACGCGGCTCGGGGGCAACCTGCGCTCCGACGTGTTGCGGTTGGGGCGGGCGGCCGCGGTCGAGCGGCGCGCGTGGGACCGCGCGCTGGAACTCGTTCCGGAGCTTCGGCTTCAGTGCCGCGCCGCGGGCTTCGACGTTGCTCGGGCCCCCCTGTCCCGCTATGATAAGGCATTGTCGGCGGCGCTTTTGCGGGCCGCGGCCCGGCGGGTGGGGCTGGTATTGGGCACCCGGCGTGCACACCGGCTGTTGGCCCTCGCGGACCGGGCATCGGGGCGCCGCCTGTCGCTCGGTGGCGGATGGGTGGCCGAGGTCGCGTTCGATCGGCTGCGGGTGTCCCGGGGCTTGCCGGGCGCGGCGACCCAGGTCGTGGCGAGCGGGGAGCGGGGCAGCGCGGTGTTCGGCGGCTTTCGCGTGGAGTGGGCGCCCGGACCCGCCCCGGCGCGACTGCCACGCTCGGACTGGACGACGTGGATCGCCGGATCGAGCTGGGAGGTGCGCGCGCCGCGCTCCGGCGACCGGCTGGTGCCGGTGGGAGGTGTGGGGCATCGGCCCGTGCGGCGGTTGCTGATGGAGGCGCGCGTGCCGCGCAGCTCGCGCGCGACCTACCCGGTCGTCGCCCGCGGCGAAACCATTCTTTGGGTTCCCGGAATCTGCCGGAGCGCAGCCGACCTCCCGCGGCCCGGAACTCGGGCGGTGCGGTTGCATGTTACCGAGTGCGGCGAGCCTCAAGCAGACGGGCGGTCGTAAGCTCGCCGGCATCGTCTTCGACGAGGAGACGATCGCGCGGCGGGTGCGGGAGCTGGGCGGCGAGATCACGGCGGCCTATCCCGAGGGCGAGCTGGTCGTGCTGGGGTTGCTCAAGGGGAGCTTCATCTTTCTGAGCGATCTGGTGCGGCGGCTCGAGCGCCCGCTGCAGGTGGATTTCCTGGTCGCCGCGAGCTACGGGGCCGCCACGATCTCGAGCGGTGACGTGCGGATGTTGTACGATCCGGAGACCGAGCTCCGGGGTAAGCATATCTTGCTGGTCGAGGACATCGTCGATACCGGAAAGACGCTGAACCGACTGGTGACGCTGCTGCGGGAGCGCGACCCGCAGAGTCTGGAGATTTGCGCGTTGCTGCACAAGCATCTGGCCCAGCACCTCGTGCGCGAACCGAAGTTCGTCGGGTTCGACGCCCCGCGGTCGTTCCTCGTCGGCTACGGACTCGATCACGCCGAGAACTTCCGCCACTTGCCCTACATCGCGAGCCTCGCCTAGATGCCGAACCGCATCCCGCCGCCGCGCGAGTTCAACTGGGCCCGCATGCTGCGCACGCTGTCGTTCTGGGCGCTCCTGGTCGTAGGCTGCATCGCCCTCGTGCAATTCGCGTCGAGCCGCCGCCAGGAGGCGGTCGAGATCTCCTACACGCAGTTCACCGAGCAGCTCGACGCCGCGAACGTCTCCGCGGTCGAGATCACCGAGCGGCAGCAGATCAAGGGCGACTTCAAGCACTCCGTCGCCGTGGGGCGGCGCTCGGCGGAGCATTTCACGACGTTGCTGCCGTTCGAGGCGCGCTCCGAGTGGGTGCAGACGCTGCAGCAGAAAGGGGTGGACGTGCGGGCGCGTGAGGAAAAGCAGTCGTTCGGCGTCTTCCTCTTCAGCTTCCTGCCGTATCTGTTCATCCTCGGGCTCATCATCTTCATGTTGCGACAGATGCAGCAGGGGGGGAACCGGGCCTTCGCCTTCGGCAAATCCAAGGCGAAGCTCCTCTCGGGCGACACGCCGAAGATCACGTTCGCCGACGTGGCGGGGTGCGACGAGGCGAAGCAGGAGCTCGAGGAGATCATCGACTTCCTCAAGGATCCCCAGAAATTCCAGCGGCTGGGCGGCCGGCTGCCCAAAGGCGCCCTCCTGGTCGGACCCCCAGGCACGGGCAAGACGCTGCTCGCCAAGGCCGTGGCGGGCGAGGCGGGGCGGCCGTTCTTCTCGATGTCAGGATCGGACTTCGTGGAGATGTTCGTGGGGGTGGGCGCTTCACGGGTGCGCGACCTGTTCGAGCAGGGCAAGGCCCACGCCCCCTGCATCATCTTCATCGACGAAATCGACGCCGTCGGGCGCCACCGCGGCGCGGGGCTCGGCGGGGGGCACGACGAGCGCGAGCAGACGCTGAATCAGCTGCTCGTCGAAATGGACGGCTTCGAGTCGAACGACGGCGTGATCCTGCTCGCCGCCACCAACCGGCCGGACATCCTCGACCCCGCGCTGCTGCGCCCGGGCCGGTTCGACCGGCAGATCGTGGTGGACATGCCCGACGTGAAGGGCCGGGAGCAGATCCTGCGGGTCCATACGCGCAAGATTCCGCTCGCGACCGGCGTGAACCTCGAGCGCATCGCCAAAGGAACGCCGGGGCTGTCCGGCGCCGAGCTGTCGAACGTCGTCAACGAGGCGGCGCTGCTCGCCGCCCGCCGCAACAAGGGCGCGGTGGACATGAACGACCTCGAGGACGCCAAGGACAAGGTGATGCTCGGCCTCGAGCGCAAGAGCATGGTGCTCTCGGACGAGGAGCGCCGTCTCACGGCGTACCACGAGGCGGGCCACGCGCTCGTGAGCCTCAAGGTGCCCGGTCTCGATCCGCTCCACAAAGTCACGATCGTGCCGCGCGGCCGCGCGCTCGGCATCACCTTCTCGCTCCCGGAAGAAGACCGGCACAACTACACCAAGCAGTACATCGTCGGCCGGCTGGCGATGGCGTACGGCGGCCGGGTGGCGGAGGAGCTGGTGTTCGGGCCCGAGAAAGTCACCACCGGCGCCGCGCAGGACATCCAGCAGGCGACCGAAATGGCGCGGCGCATGGTGACGCAGTTCGGCATGAGCGACGTCGTCGGCCCGATCGCCGTGGGCGATCGCGAGGCCGAGATCTTCCTCGGCCGCGAGGTGGTGCAGCGGCGCGAGATCTCCGATCGCACCGCCGAGATCGTGGATACGGAGCTGAAGCGCATCCTCTCCGAGGCGTACGAGCGCGCGCGCACCATCGTGACCGACCATCGCCCGGCGCTCGACCGGCTGGCGAGCGCGTTGCTCGAGCGCGAGACGCTCGATCGCGAAGAGGTGGAGCTGGTGGTCGCGGGCCGGCCGCTGCCGCCGGTCGTCCCGCCGCCCGCGCCCGCGACGCCGCAGCCCGCGCCCGACGGCGCCGCGACCAAGGACAAGACCCCCGCCCGCGGTCCCGTGCTGGGGAGCCCGCCGCCCGAGCCCGCCGGCGCGTGAAGGTCACCGCGCTCGCCGCCCACACTCCCGAGGC
>WNGC01004159.1_pt1 | contig 10956 bp, 5 predicted proteins | sample 5400051 | NCBI WGS metagenome assembly WNGC01 (sample SAMN13153368, study PRJNA577476) | soil metagenome | isolation source: 20 cm soil or saprolite under grassland replicate 2 | place: USA:California | collected 2016-06-15 | reverse complement strand
CAATGACCGGAGACACTACGTCGCCCGTAATTTCCATGCTATCGGCCATCGAACCCAGCCAGTTTCGCTCCTCCATGTTTGGGGATGCAGGAATCACTTCCGCTATCGGCCTACCGCGTCTGGTTACTCGAAGCGAGACCTTCGTTTTATCAACTTCTTCGAGCAATGCCAGACACTTTGCCTTAAACTCCGAGATTGCTATCTCCTGGATCGACTTCTTGCCCTTGCCTAGTTTCACGTGCGTTCTCCTATGACCAATTCACTTTACTATGGTCATCTTAACTAGTCAACGCATTTGCTGTTGGCGCCCCATTGCACCGCAAAGTTCGTACGCTGCAGTACGGCAAGCCGGGTGGCGTAGGCCAAGGTTCTCTGCCTGGCGAGCGGCCCGCCTCTTCCGAACACCAGGCGGTGGAGGTGGGGGATTTGTAGAACCGTTGTTCTGGCCAAGCCGCAAGCTGTGCATCTTAGTGTGTAACCAAAATTCCACTGAAACGGACTTCCGGTGGATTGCCCTTCCGAGAGATGGGGACGACGCGCATGAATTTCCATTATCACGCTCTCGTCGGCGGACTACGTAACAGCAGTGCTCGAGCCCGCAATGAGTGGAACGCGTGGCTGGCGCAGACTCGCGGGGGGCACTCTCATCACTCAGTTCGATCCTCAGTCAGGTGGGATTGGCTACATTTTGAAAAATGTCGAGCCAGCCGACATGGACGAAATCCAGATTCATTTTAGTTCGCCGCCGAGAAAGCGGACGAAATTGCGGACGAAATGAAGTCACCGGTGGATTTGGAGCGAGATGGGGGACAGGGAGAGGAAAGATGAAATTCAAACCATTCGTGGAAGAGCTCCTGTCGAAAGGCTTTGAAGAATTCGTGACGCTTTATTTTCGAGGACCGAACAAGCCCTGGGAATTACGAAAGTGAACGGGAGCTTATGATGGCGGCCTTAAGAGACAAAGCCAATGAAAAAGGTCGCGAGGCACGACACCACAGGTTGGACCTTGCCCAGACTTGTCAACGGCGCTGTCCGGTAATCCGGGCGGTGCACTACCGCCGGCGCATCGAGAAACTTGGAACTACACGAAGGGGGTGTTCAGCATTTATACTTGGGGAGAGTAACAACGAATATAGTCGAATTCGCCTAGCTGCTGCTCGCTGCTAGTGCTCTGTGTGCTTTATTGCGGAAGAGCTGCTTTGGGAAGGATCGGTCGATGCGTACTGCCATCCGATTTGTTCTCCTCTTTTTCTCCATCACAATGTTGTATGCGCAAACTCAAGTGCAACAACCAAGATTTGCTTTAGAGATAAGCGAGGATGGATACCCGCCGCATTTTGTGATCGTCCCGGAAAGACAGCAAGGCGGTGGGATAGACTCGATGTTCTTCGGCCCTTCTCTTCATCCGCTGCCTGGCCACGATGCCGGGAACTCCGAAAAAACCCAGCCCTCCGCCGTCAAGCTCGTATGCAAAGTAGATGGTGATGCGGTCGCAATCACCGCCATTGCGGTTTTCGGGCCTTTCGACAAAACCAACACGAGTCTATCGCTGCAGGGCCACGCACAGCAGAAGATCGGTACGTACTCGCCACACCTGAACGAATCGATCGTCTTACGGGAGATGGAACAATTTGGCTTGCAACCGTGGACCATCAAGATTGTAAACGCGCAACTGCCAACTCCCGTCAGTCTTGCAACCCTTAACGAGGTTCCATCCATTCAACCTGAAATCCTGGGGAAGGATCGCGAACAGGATGGCACTTCATAACCTGTCATCGTGTGCGGTAACGGCCTTTCTCGTCGAAACGTCGCTCAACCATAATTCTAATTACACGGAAAGCAATGATCGTGGCGTGCTGATTGCCCCGGGCGCAAATCATGAGTTCCGCCTTTTCTGTGATACTTCAGCCTCGGTGACCTCCAACGGTATTGCTCCCGGCCCGGCCCCGTGTGCGTTTAATCTCAAAGCTGCTTTGTTTGCCGACGGCTCGTATGAAGGCGATGCGAGTGCAGCAGCGACCTTGGCAGTCCGTCCTATCGCCGCGCAATTCCAGGGCAGGCGTGTGCACGAGTTGATCGACAACATCGTTGCGGACTCCTCGCTGGACGATACTTCGAGGCTCGCCCGCATTCACTCGGAATTGCCAAAACTCTCCGAAGAACCGGATCCGGTGATTCTTGAGCAAATTCGGCTCCGGTTCCCCGGTCTTCCATCCACCGCATGGGGTTCTGTAAAGGCAGACATACGGAGCGCCTTTGCCGCCGAAAAGCAAAGAACGTTGCGTGCCCTGAGAGAGTTTGAGGATTCGCCCAACCAAGGTTCAACAAGTAGATCGCTGGCCCAGTGGTGGAGCGCCTGGGAAAGAAACGGATGAAGACGATGCCATCCGAACGGACTGCGGCCGCTTTGGCGTCGAATGGGCCCCAATTGCGGAGACCTGAGGGAGCGGGAATCCTTGAGACTCATAACGGTGTGAGGACCTCAGAACGGGAACAAGATTCCTTTATCCTTCAGTTTTTCGAAGCGTGCGGCAGCAAACCGAAACAGTTGTGCTGGCTTCCGCCCGGTCCGCTGCCACTCTCGTTGTGTCAAGCGGTTTTTCTGGCGCTGGTGAGATCCGCGAAAGACCGCTGAAAAGTAGGATTCCATATTTATGGCATCGTGGGAGAATCGGTGTATGAAAGAGCAAGCCATCCGGACGACCGTCGATATCCCCGCGTCCCTTTACCGCAAGCTTCCGCCGGCAGACTGGGCTCAGTGGTTCTTCGTCGAAAGTGTGGGCGGATTCCTATCTTCTGGCATTCGCAAGCGTGGCGGGTTTGAAGCTTGTCACATTTGATCGAGCGCTTCGTTCACGAGGCTCCGAAGTGCTCGTTCTTTAGGTCATGAAGTTCGGCGTCGGGCACACAGGAATTTTGAAGGCCATCGGAAATAACTGAGACGGCCATTTAAATATATGGTATGTCGGGAAAAGTAGTGGCACAGTACAAATCGCCGCATTTTTATTGGCGAAATGAGCTGTGGCGGAGAGGGGGGATTCGAACCCCCGTAGAGGTTTTGGCCCCTACAACGGTTTAGCAAATGGGTGATTGCGCTCTGGCTCGCTGGTAAGTTGTGAAAACTAAAGACGCCGTTCGGCTGACGCTGGACGGTTTGGGCACGGTTGGCAGGTTATTGGGATAAAGGCTATTGCACTGCACGCTGATCCAAAACTGCGAACTACTCGTAACGCAAGGCCACTATGGGGTCGACACGCGTCGCACGGCGCGCGGGGATGTAGCACGCCACGAACGCAACACAACAAAGCAAAATGCTCACAATTCCGAACGTCCAGGGGTCGGTGGGCTTTACGCCGAAGAGCAGTCCTGCCAGAAGACGAGTCAGGCCGACCGCAGCAACAATTCCGATAGCAAGACCGATGAATGTCATTCGCAATCCGTTCCTCACGACGAGGCGCAAGACCTCACGACGGCTCGCACCTAGGGCCATTCGGATACCCATCTCGTGCGTGCGCTGCGCGACGAGATAGGACAGGACGCCGTAAAGGCCGACTCCTCCCAATGCAAGCGCCAGTCCGGCAAACAACGCGAGAAGCAGCATGTTAAACCGCTGTTGTGCGATGGATGCGCCCAATACATCCTCCATGGTTCGGAAATTATCCGGCGCCTCTTGAGTCGCAACACCTTGCAGGCTTTGCTGTACAGTCTTAGCGAGCAAACGTGGGTCGCCGGTGGTGCGTACGACCCAGACCAGCGGCATGGCCTGATTAACGAGTTTCGTAAGGCCATCCTGCACCTGAGCCGCAGGGACAAAGAGTGTCGGCGGTGCGGCCCGAGCCACACCAAATTCCTTGGTATTGCCCACGATGCCGACGATTTCGCGCACGCGATCAGCCAGCCCCATGGCCTCAGCACCGGCTCCAATTACAGCGTGCTGCCCGAGTGGATCTTGACCGGGGAAAAAGCGCTCCGCGACCGCCTGGTTGATAAGCAGCACGGGGGCTCCCGAGGCATTGTCCCGGTCTGTGAGGCCCCGTCCTCGCAAAACGGGGATACGCATCACCTGCAAGTAATGCGGAGTGATTGCGCGCCACTCGGTGCTTCCGCTGGGATCGCCTCCCGATGGGTTTTCTTGAATCGCGAAATTCATATCTGCGCCCGGCTCAAAAGGCAAATTCGAGATCGTCGCTGCGGCCTGGACTCCTGGTAGTGATTCCAGACCGGTCAAAGCTTGGTCTTCAAGTCGCGCAACGGCTGCGGTCTTGCTAAATCGCTGGTCATCCAGAGTCATTTGTGCAGTAAGCACATCGCGGGCGTCAAAGCCAGGGCTCTCGTGCTGCAGCCGCCAAAAGGTCTGAATCAAAAGCGCAGCTCCGATAAGCAAAACGCCCGAGAGCGCAACTTCCGCGATAACCAGCAGTCGCTGCAATCGCGCAGTCGCGCGGCCGGCGCTTGCCCGCCCGACACTTTCATGCAAAGCGTCTCGAAGCTCAGCCTTGGGACCCTGCAGAGCGGGCACCAGACCAAAGACAATGCCGGTAACGAATGCAACGGCAAACGCGAAGGTCCACACGTGCCAGTCTACGCGCACCTCACCAAGCCGGGGCAGGTCCTGAGGACTGAGCCTCAACAACAAAGGCAACAAGCCAGAGGCTGCAGCCAACCCGAGGCCGCCGCCCGCCAAAGAAAGAAGGCTGCTCTCGATCAAGAGCTGGCGGGTCAAGCGAAGGCGGTCAGCACCCAGAGCCAGTCGGACCGCCATCTCTTTGCGTCGCGCTGTCGCACGGCTCAGTAGGAGATTGGCAAGATTCGCGCACGCAATGAGCAGCACAAACCCTACAGCTCCCAGAAGGAGCAATAGAGCCGGACGCACGTCTCCCACAATGGCATCTTGATAGCTTCGTATCGCGACTATTTCGTGCGGAGCCATGAGATCGGGGATTTCGCGCCGCAGTTCTTCTCCTACCGCGCGGACGTCTTGATTGACTTGCGCGTAACTTGCTCCCGGGTGAAGCCGCCCGAGAACGTTACAAACGTTGGTTTGATCGTTGGGGTTAGGTTGCGCTCGGAGCGGTGTCCAAACGTCAGCCGTCGGAGTGAAAGTAAATTCCTTACTCGCGACGCCGAGCACGGTCCACAATTGGCCGCCAAGCCTGATGGGGCGGCCGACAATTCCGCTATCTCCTCCAAAGCGCCTTTGCCAAAGCGCGTAGCTGAGGACAACAACGTTCGGTCCGCCAGCACGATCTTCGTCCTCCGTAAAGCCGCGGCCGATCACGGGCTGTATCCCCAGAGTGCGGAAGAAGTCCGCACTGACACGAAGGGAACGAAGGTGCTCCGGCTCTCCCGCGCCCGTGAGATTGACGCCCGAGCCCGAAAAAGCAAAGCCGTACGCGGTCATTGATTCGAAGGCCCGCGAATGCTTGCGCCAGAAAAGGAATTTTGTGACGCTTGTAGCAGGAACCGTGATCTCCGGGAAATGCCGCTGAACGAGCACAAGACGTTCGGAATTCGGATACGGAAGAGGCCGCAAGAGCACGGCGTTCACTACAGTGAAGATGGCGCAGTTGATGCCAATGCCGAGAGTGAGTGTGAGCAGCGCGATTAAGGTAAAGGCGGGACTTTTGCGGAGCACACGCAACCCGTAGCGGAAATCTCGCCAGCACGTCTCCACGAAGGATTCCCAGCTGCCAGAGCGAACGACTTCCTTTGCAAGCTCAAGGCCGCCGCGCTCCAGACGCACCGCGCGAACGGCTTCCTTGCGGCTCATGCCTTCCCTCATTTTTTCCGCCGCCGCCATTTCCAAGTAGGCGCCCAGTTCCTCATCCAACTCCCGGTCGACTTGATCCTTTCGGAACAGTGATCGAAGCCCGCTTGTGATGTTCCGCAACAAGGACATGCCTGCCTCCTATTCCTTAGAAAATAGCCATAACCTCTTTAGTGTCAACGCGCGCGTTGCGGCTATTTTCATGGTTCGCTTGTGACGCCGAAGGCGGCATGACCTATTCGTAGCGCAAGGCGACCATTGGATCGATCTTAGTCGCGCGGCGCGCAGGCAAATAGGTCGCCGCCGCACCGATAGCAACGAGGATCACAGGTGTGGCAAGCAAGGTCACAGCATCGAGAGGTGGCACGCCGAACAAGAGGCTCGCGACTAGTCGCACCGATAATAGCGCCGCCCCAATTCCGCCCGCTGACCCTGCCACTACCAGCACTAGGGAACTCTTGAGCAACATGGAAACGACATTGCGCCGTTGGGCGCCAAGAGCCATACGCACTCCAATCTCCGCGGTGCGTCGGGACACCTGATATGCAGTCAGTCCGTACAAGCCCAAGCACACCAGGATTGCTGCCGACAACCCAATGAAACCGGATAGTTCAGCTAACATGCGGTCCTGCGCAATCGTTGCATCCACGAGCTGCTCCTGAGTGCCAAATCCTCCGAACCGCAGGTACGGGCTCTCCGAACGCGCCACGCCCCATAGGAGGTCAGCCATCCGCTGAGGATCACCAGCTGTTCGTATCTCGAAATTGGCCCCTTCGAAGGGACCAGGAGTTTGCAGGGCTGGCAGGTAAATGATGCGGGGCGACGCTTCCTTCAGGCTTTTGTATTTTGAATTCTGTACCAGCCCGACCACAGTGAGCGGCGCCGGAAAATCGCTGTTCTCCACTTGAAATGTGCGCCCTGCCGGATCTGTCGTCGGGAAGTAGAAGTGAGCCATGGCCTCATTCACGATCGCGACTTTTGGTGCCTTTTCATCGTCCTGCGCCGTGAAGTCGCGGCCATGCATGATACGTATGCCCAGAGTTCGAAAAAAACCTCGGGAAACGACAAGGAAGACACATTCACGATCGGTGCCTCGCTGAACTGGGATGCCGGGTACGTTCACTGATTCGGTCCAGGTGTTCCCGGAAAACAGACTTTCACTCGACATCGCAACCGAGCCTACGCCTGGGGTCGTCGCGAACCGCTGCAGTACCCTACCAAACAGCCGCACATGGTCGACACTTTTGGGAGCTACCGGGCTCACGCCAAGATAAACAAGAAGCACGTTCTGCGGGTTGAACCCCGTGTCAACTCTGGCGAGGGCTTGCAGGCTCCGCGCAAACAACACTGCACCCGCCAGCAACATGCACGAGATCCCCACTTGCGCGGTCATAATGAGCCTTCCGCGCCTCGCCGACTGCGGGCCGTGTGCACTCCGATAAGATCCAGCGAACATCGTTGTGAGGTCGGCCCGCGTGATGGCGAGAGCAGGGGCCATGCCAAACAACAGCACGACCGCAGTGGACATGAAAACTGTGAACGACAGCATTCGCCCGTTGAGTGAAAAAGGAAGTTGGTATGCGCCCATGGACAGGGAAAGAAAACGCACCAGAAATCCCGAAGCAGCAGGCGCTAGCAACAGGCCAAGTGCACTCCCGGCGCCGGCCAACATGAAACTCTCAGTAAGCAGTTGTCTTAGCAAACGCGAACGGCTCGCGCCCAGGGACAGCCGTACTCCGACCTCCTGCTGGCGAGCTGATGCTCGTGCCAATAGAAGATTCCCGATGTTGAGGGCTACCATCAAGAACAACAAAGACGAGATGATCATCAGCACGAGCAGCGGCCGCGTAAACCGCCGTCGCAATTGCGTTAGTCCACTGCCGGCTGCCGTAAGTTCGACTCCCAACGGCCCCTCAAATTTCCATTCGAGACTTAACTGGCGCGCTAAGACCTGCACGTTGGCAAGTGCCTGGGCTTGCGAGATACCCGGCTTTCGTCTAGCGATCAGACGAAACATGAAAGCGACAGCATTCGTTGAAGGAGTCGCGGGAACCCAAACGTCCATCGGCTGTCCTGTGGCAACTCCCGTGAAATTCGCGGGAGCCAGGCCGACAATGGTGCAGACATGGTCTGGTCCCAATTGCAAGGTCCTGCCTAGCACTGAAGGATCGGCTCCTAAGGCACGCTGCCAAAACCCATAACTGATGACGGCCACGTTCGAGGCATCCCGGTCCTCGGCGGTAAGGACGCGGCCGATCACCGGCGAAACACCAAGCACCTCAAAATAATTGCCGGAGACCTGTGACACATGAACTTCACCAAGATCAGCGCCATCAAAATGAGCACCGGCGGCCAAACGCCCCGCAGAAAGCAGCAAAACTCCTGAAAACACTCCATTGCGGTCCCGGACGGCCTCAAAGAACGGATAGCTAAGTGTTTCTCCTCCAGGGCGCGTGAGTTCCACGAGCTGCTCAGGGTCGCGCACGGGAAGCATTCTCAACAGAATTGTGTCGACCAAACTGAAAACCGCGGTGTTTGCCCCAATGCCGAGAGCCAGCGTGAGCACCGCGACAGCAGTGAAGCCGGGCGACCTGCGTAGGGTGCGTGCGGCGAAGCGTAAGTCCTGCCAACACGTTTCAACAAAGGATTCCCAGCCGGAAGAGCGGACGACTTCCTTGGTAACTTGGAGGGTCCCCTGCTCCAAACGCACGGCGCGAAGCGCATCCTTGCGTCCCATCCCCAGCTTCATCTTTTCTTCGACCGCCATCTCCAAGAAGCCGTTCAATTCTTCATCCAGTTCCTGGCTGACCTGTTCCTTTCGGAACAGCGCTCGCAATCCGTCTGAGAGGCTTCGAAGCAGTGACATGGGTCCTCACTCGTAACGCAAGGCCACGATTGGATCGACACGCGTCGCGCGCCGCGCCAGGACAGCACAGGCAGCAAGAACTGCGGCCGCAACGCCAATGATCATCGGGTCGTAACTCTTGACGCCGTAGAGCTGGCTAACAAGCACCCGGCCTCCCGCTAGCGCGGCTGGTATACCCATGGCTAGACCCATGCCGAGTTGGGCCAGCGCAGCGCGCAACACTAAACCGAGCACATTCCGGCGGTCGGCACCAAGCGCCATGCGTATACCGATCTCGTTGGTTCGCCGCGCCACGCCATAAGCTGTTACGCCGTACAGCCCGACGCAAGCCAGGATGAGCGCGAGTGCGCCGAATAGCTCCGTAAGCCGCGCGATGAGTCGTTCTTGATTAAAGTTGTGCGCCACCTGCTCGTCAAAACTCATCATGTTGAGAACGGGGAGATTCGGATCGGCATCGGCAAGTGCCTTGCGGACAGCCGACTCGATATTCTCCGGTCTGCCAGCAACATGCAGCTCGATGGCGCCGACCCAGCCACGAACGGGCTCTCCGGGCGGGGTTTCGAGTAACGGCAGAAAGAATGTGGCATATGCAGGGCCGCGCGTGTCCTGATATTTGGCGTCCTCGACAATGCCAACGATTTCGTAATCGCCGCTGTGACTCACATCCGTCATTCCGAAGTGCTGGCCGATAGGATCCTCGTTCGGAAAGAATCTGCGCGCGAACGTTTCGTTGATGACAGCAACATTTAGACCGCCGGGCCTGTCGCGTTCCTCGATGACGCGCCCTCGCAGCAAACGCGTGCCGATCGTCTCGAAATAGTGAGGACCAACCCTGTCCCAGGAGGGCGCCGTCCAGCGATAGTCCGGTGCTTTTCCCTGAATGTACACGGGTTCGTTCGCGTTGTTACCGCCCAGCGGGCTGTACCAGGACAGGCTTGCGCTCAGGACGCCGGGTATTTGCGGCATCGTCCCTTCAAGCCGCTGATAAAGTCCGTCAAGCTTGTCTGGCGTGTAGCCGGACAGGGACGGAGCGATATTCACGATCAGCCGGCCGTCCGTCACAAACCCAAAATGCTGGCCTTCGAGATTGCGAAGGCTTTGCGTGACCAGACCGGCTGCGATCAACAGCGCAATCGAGAATGCAACTTGTGCTACCACCAGTGATTTCTGCAGTACCGAAGCGCGATCGCCCGTGGAACGGCCCGCTCCGCGCAGGGCATCGAGGGGATCGGATTGCGACGCTGTCCATGCGGGTAAAATCCCGAACACGATACCCGTCATCAGCGATAGAAGGATGGAGAAACCGAGCACAGGCAGGGATGGCCGGGCATCAATAGGAACATAGCTGGCCCCGCGAAAGGCAAGGAGCAGGATGGTACGTGTCCCTGCGTAGGCTACATAGAGTCCCGCGGCGCCGCCCATAAGCGCCAGAAGAACGCTCTCGGTGAGCATCTGCCGAATTAGGCGATGTCGTGGCGCTCCCAGGGCCAACCGCACGGCCATCTGCGAACGGTTGGCCGACCCGCGCGCCAGCAACAAGTTAGCGATGTTCGCGCAGGCGATCAGCAGAAGCAATGCAGAGAGTGTCACTAACAAGTGCAGGCCCGTTTCATAGTCAGTCCGCAGTTTCTCGACACCTCGAGCCGCCGGAGTCAGGTGAATGTATTGTCGCGGAATATCCTTCAAGTCTCGGTCGGGAATAACTTCGCGGTGACTGCTGAGCCACTCTTGTAATTCGACGGTGAGTCGCGCTTGCACGGGTTCCGGCGCAAAGCCGGACTTTAGTCGTCCCACAAGATACAGCCACTCCACGGCAGCGTTAGGGAGGCGCCATTTTTCCGGGTCGGCGGTCAAGGATAGCCAGAAGTCCGGAGGATCGCTGCGAAGAGTGTCGCCATAGAATCCCGGTGGGGTCACACCTGCAATCGCGCAAGGAACGCCATTAATGTTTAACGTTGAGCCGATCACAGATGGATCTAGCCCGAAGCGCTGCTGCCAGGTGTGGTAATTCATCACCGCAACGCGAAGCGCGCTTGCTGAGTCATCGGGGGGCGCGAGGAGTCGGCCAGCGAAGGCGCGGACGCCTAACGTATTGAAGTAATTTGCCGAGACGAACTCCCCTTTATAGGGCTCGGCGGCAGACCCGTTACGGCGAACGCTTAAATCCGATGTCCAGGGCTCAAAAGCAGCGAGCTCGCTTAATTCAGGTGTATGGTCGCGAAGATTCTCGTACAGCGCATAAGAATAAAGAACAAAACTACCGCCCTCCTGCGTCCCGACCATAACACAACAACTGTTATTGTCGCCGAGACGATAAAGCTGC
>WNGC01004813.1_pt1 | contig 10959 bp, 12 predicted proteins | sample 5400051 | NCBI WGS metagenome assembly WNGC01 (sample SAMN13153368, study PRJNA577476) | soil metagenome | isolation source: 20 cm soil or saprolite under grassland replicate 2 | place: USA:California | collected 2016-06-15 | reverse complement strand
TGGTGTCGGGGCGCGAATCTCCCGCCGCGGTGCTGGTACTGGGGACCATCCCGAGGTATGGCGCCGTTTCATGGCAGGTGGCGCACGCGAGCCCTGCGCCGGTCGCGGTGATGTGACCGGCCGCGTTGAGCGTCGGGCTCGAGATGCTCGCCGTGCCGAGCTTGAAGCCACCCGTATTGACGTTGCTCGTCGTGTGGCAGCCCGAGCCGTTGCAGTCGAGGGTGCCGAACGGAATGTGGTTGCTCGGGTTGGTAACGAGGGTGATGTTGACGAAGGTCGTCGCCACCGTCGAGCCGTGGCAGGACAGGCACCCGGTCACGCCCTGGTGGGTGCCGGTGACGGAGTAGAGCGCGTAGTTACCCGCGGTGGTATGGCACTGCGTGCACGGCGCGGTGGTCGGAATGTGATTCGCCGGCTTGGCGGACGACGTCATGTCCGTCGCGAAGGTCGGCGTCGTGGTGTGACAGCCGCTGCAGTCGCCGGTGGCCGGGTGCACCTTGTCGAAGGCCTGCGGGCGGGAGTCTCCCCAGGCGGTCGCGCTGCTCGCCATCATCCCGAGGTACGGGGCGCTCTCGTGGCAGGTAGCGCAGCTGCTCACGGCCGCGGCCACGGTGGTATGTCCCGCGATCGTGAGCGTCGGGCTCGAGGTGCCCGCGGTTCCGAGCTTGAACCCGCCCACATTGACGTTGCCCGTCGTGTGACAGCCCGAGCCGTTGCAGTCGAGGCTGCCCACGGGGAAGTGATTGGCGGGCGCCCCGACGACCGTGATCGTGTTGCTCGGCGGTGGGCCGGCGAAGGGTCCGGTGCTCGGGCCATGGCAGCTCAGGCAGCCCGTGACTCCCTGGTGAGTGGCGGTGACCGAGTAGAGCGCGTAGTTGCCGGCCGTCGTGTGGCACTGGAGGCACGGCGCGCTGGTCGGAATGTGGTTGGCCGGGCGCGAGGCGCTTTGGGAGAAAGTCGTCGTATCGTGACACTGGGCGCAATCGCCCGCCGTCGGGTGCAGCGAATCGAGCTTCGCCGAGGGCCGCGAGTCCCCGGCCGCGGTATCGGTGCTCGGGTGCATGCCGACGAAGTTGGCGGTCTCGTGGCAGCTCGCGCAGCTCTGCGCCACCGCCGCGGGATGATTCATGGTCGCGACCGCCCAGGTCGTGAACTCGGTCGTCGAGTGGCAGGCCTCGCACGGCACCGCGGCGCCGCCGCTGCCGATCGGGAAGTGGTTGGCCGCGAGGCCGTCGGCGTGCACGCCGTCGTGACAGGTGGCGCAGCCGCTGGTCACGCCCACGTGGGTGAACATCGCCCCCGCCCAGCTGAGCGTCGTATGGCAGGCGTCGCATTCGAGGTCGGTGACGATGTGCGTCGGCCCCTTGCCCTGCGCCATCGTGCCGTTGTGGCAGGTCGAGCAGCTGCCGCGCGCCTGGGTGTGGTCGAAGTTGACGGCCGGATTCCAGGCGATCGGGGTGTGGCAGGCCCCGCACTGATCGGTCGAGAGAATGTGGTTGGCCGGCTTCGCCGTCCCGCGTACCAGGCTGCCGATGCCATGGCAGCCGCCACAGTCCTTCGGCGTGCCCTGGAACATGGCGTTGACGTGACAGGACTCGCAGGGGAGGTCCCGGTGCTGACCCGTGAGCTCGAAGCCGGTGGTCAGATGGTCGAAGTTCGCGTGGGCGGGCGCCGCGGAGACCGATGGCGCGAACGCGAGCCCGAGCAGCAACGCCGCGAGCGCGTGCACGCCAGCCCGAATACGCTGCCGCCTGACCGAGTCAGGCGTCATGTCCGTCACGACAGGCACGCGCTTCCCCCCACACATTGAACCCGTACGTGCCTCCCGTCCTGAGACGAGTGGGCGCGCACGGCCTCGGTACAACAGCAGTCCCCGTGTCAGCCGCGCGATGTCGTCGCCGCCCTTGGTGTCGTTTCCGACAGGAGCGAGTCAACTCACGCGAACTGGCGTCGTATGAATCATCGCGGCGGCTCGAAGCGACTCGAAGCGCAGCGCCGCGATAAAACACACTCAAATAGTCGGGACCCCCCAGTCACGCGATCGCGCACTATGGCGATCGCATGCGGGGCTCACCATACACACCGGAAACGCGGAACTCCCCATGTCTGGAGCTACCGACAAGCTGTCTGCAACCGGCGTCATATTTCGGAGTGTTTTGTTAACTCTGTCACTCACTGAGCGCCGCCCGGAGCATTGACATAAGCCACGCGAGTACGAGTGGGTAGGCACGCAAGCACCTGTTGGGAGTGATTCGACCGTGAGTTGCGAGTGATCCGACGCACGCGAAAGTCGGCGTCAGGCGCACGCGCATCTGCCGCGCAAATCGCGCGCGCTCCGCGGATTGGCGTTCCATGGCGGAGACTGCGGTGCGGGGCAGCCCGGAGGACGAAGGCGCTCCCGACGGGTGACTCGGATGTAGAGGCATGGGGTGTGGCGCTAAGCGGATGAATTTGCGAGACTCGCGCGCCGTTCTTGGGCGAAGGCCCGGGCGTGACTTTTGCCGCACCGCACTTCATGCACGATGAGCGCCTCGACGTCGAGAACCTGCACCTCTGGCGGGGCGACCGCCACGTGCTCAGGGGCGTGAGTTTCTCGCTCGCGAGCGGCGAGTGCCTGCAGGTGACCGGTCCCAACGGCTCGGGCAAGACGAGTCTGCTGCGGACCCTCTCCGCGCTGATGTATCCGGAGGAGGGGAGGGTGTTGTGGAGAGGGCAGGACGTGCGTGCGCACGCTCTCCGCCGGACAGCGCCGGCGCGTGGCGCTCGCCGGCCTGGCCCTTCTCATGGTGCCTCTGTGGCTCCTGGACGAGCCGACGACCAATCTCGACAGGGAAGGGCAGCAGCTGGTCGCCGACCTCATCGCCGAGCAACGGGCCCGCGGCGGCATGGTCGTGACCGCCGTGCACCACGAGCTGCCGGCGAGCCTTCGCGACCTGCGGCGCCTGGAGCTGCGCGCGTGAACCGTGTGGTCACACCGATCGCAGGCTCGCTCGTGCAGACCGACACCGCTCCTTCGACTCAGACGCCGGCGTGGCCGGACACCGCTCAGGCCTCGGTGGTCGACGCGGCGCGCCTCGCGCTCGCGCGCGATCTGCGGCTCGCCTTCCGCAAGCGCGACCAGCTGGTGCAGCCGCTCGCGTTCTTTGCGATGGTCACGATGCTGTTCCCGTTGTCGATTTCGCCGGAGCTGTCGCGCTTGCGCGAGGTGGCCCCGGGGGTGCTTTGGGCCGGGGCGCTGCTGGCATCGCTCCTCGCGCTCGAGTTCCTCTTTCGCGACGACGCCTACGACGGCACGCTCGAGCAGTACGCGCTGTCGGGGCAGTCGCTGACATGGCTGATGTTCGCGAAGACCGCGGCACACTGGCTCCTGACCGGGTTGCCGCTCGCGCTCATGGCGCCGCTCGCGGGCCTGTCGCTCGGTGTGCCGGCGGCGGCGCTTCCGGGGATCATCGTCTCGGTGTCGGTGGGGAGCATTGCCTTGAGCCTCATCGGCTCGATCGGCGCGGCGCTCACACTCGGGGTGAAGCGCAGCAGCGCACTGCTCGCGCTGCTCACCTTGCCGCTGTCGCTTCCGGTCCTGATCTTCGGAGCGCGGGCGACGCAGCTGGCGATCAGCGGCGGGCCGCTGCTGGCGCCGATCGAGCTGCTCGCGGCGCTGGCGGTGCTCGGGGTGACGCTGGCCCCTCTCGCGGCCGCGGCCGCGGTGCGCATCAGCCTGGAGTAGGGGTACGGTGGGCATCATGACCTGGACTTGGTTTCACCGCCTCGCCTCGCCCCCTTACATCTACACGCTGGCGGCGAGGCTTACGCCCTGGTTTGCCTGGCCGGCGGGGCTGCTGATTGTCGCGGGTCTCTGGGGCGGACTGGTGCTCGCGCCCCCGGACTATCAGCAGGGCGACGGCTTTCGCATCATTTATGTGCACGCGCCCAGTGCATGGATGTCGCTCATGGTGTATACGACCATGGCAATCGCCGCCGCGGTCGGACTGATCTGGCGCATCAAGGTGGCGCACGCGGTAGCGGCCAGCTGTGCCCCGATCGGCGCCTCGTTCACCTTCGCGGCGCTCGTGACTGGGGCCCTGTGGGGCCAGCCGATGTGGGGAACATACTGGGAATGGGATCCGCGCCTGACCTCGGAACTCATTCTCCTCTTCCTCTATCTGGGGTACATGGGATTGCGTGCCGCGCTCGAGGACACCCAGCGCGCGGATCGCGCCAGCGGGGTGCTGGCGGTGGTGGGCGTCGTGAACGTGCCCATCATTCATTATTCGGTGACCTGGTGGAATTCGCTCCACCAGGCGCCGAGCGTGATGCGCCTCGCCAAGCCCACGATGGCCGCGTCGATGCTGGTGCCGCTGCTGATGATGCTGCTCGGCTTTACGCTGTTTTTCGGGGCGATACTGCTGGTGCGGCTGCGCGGCGAGGTGCTGAGCCGCGAGCGCTCGGCCAGTTGGATTCGTGAAGTCGTGAGCGCCTGAGATGAATAGCATGAGTCGATTCTTCGAGATGGGCGGCTATGCCGCCTTCGTGTGGCCCGCCTACGCGATCACCTTCGCCGCGATCGTGCTGAACATCCTGTGGGCGCGGCGCTCGCTGGCGCGCTCGCGCGAGGAGGCGCGGCGGCGCCTGGCGGCGAGAGGGGAGGGAGCATGACGCCGCGACGACGACGTATGGCGCTCGTGCTCGGGATCGTCGCGGGCGTGGCCATCGCCGGCGCGCTCGCGCTCAGCGCGTTCCGCCAGAATGTCACCTTCTTCTTCGATCCCACCCAGGTCGCCGCGGGCAAGGTGCCGGCGGGCGAGCGTTTCCGGCTCGGCGGCATGGTGACGCAGGGGAGCCTGCAGCGCGCGCCCGGAAGCCTCGAGGTGCGCTTCCTGGTGACCGACTTCAGCCACGACGTGCCGGTCAGCTACACCGGCGTCCTTCCGGACCTCTTCCGCGAGGGAGCCGGGGTCGTCGCCCACGGGCGCATGCGCACCGACGGCACGTTCGTGGCCGACGAGGTCCTCGCCAAGCACGACGAGAAGTACATGCCCCCCGAGGTCGCCCGCTCTTTGAAGAGGCGCCACGGGGAGTCCCGTGCGAACGCGACCGCGGCGCCCTCGGTGCCCTCGGCCCCCTCGGCCCCCGCGGAAGCGGGCGCGCCCCCACCCCATTCGACACCCTCCTCAGCAGGAACCTGACATGCTTCCCGAGCTCGGTCATTTCGCTCTGATTCTTGCGCTGCTGCTCGCGGGGCTGCAGGCCTTCTTCGGCATCGCCGGTCCCATGCTGGGTCGGGAGCGGTGGATGGCGGCCGTGACGCCCGCGGTCGCCGGGCAGTTCGTGATGGTCTCGACCGCGGTCGGGTGTCTGATCGCTTCCTTCGTGGGCAATGAGTTCTCGGTCCTGTACGTCGCCGAGAATTCGAACTCGGCGCTGCCGCTCTTCTATCGCGTGACGGCGCTGTGGGGCGCGCACGAAGGCTCGCTCCTGCTGTGGATCCTGCTGCTCGCGGCCTGGACCGTGGCGGTGAGCATCGGCGCGGCGCGGCTGCCCCGGCGCTTCGGGGCGCGCGTGCTCGGCGTGCTGGGCGTCGTCAGCTTCGGCTTTCTGCTCTTCACGCTCGCGACCTCCAACCCCTTCCTGCGGCTCGATCCGGCCGCTCCTGACGGCCGTGACCTGAATCCGATCCTCCAGGACCCGGCGCTGGCGGTGCATCCTCCCATCCTTTATACGGGCTATGTGGGCTTCGCGGTCGCGTTCGCGTTCGCGTGCGCGGCGATGCTCGAAGGAAAGCTCGACCAGACCTGGGCCCGCTGGACGCGGCCCTGGACCACCACCGCCTGGGGGTTCCTCACCTGCGGCATCGCGCTCGGGAGCTTCTGGGCCTACTACGAGCTCGGCTGGGGCGGCTTCTGGTTCTGGGATCCGGTCGAGAACGCCTCCTTCATGCCGTGGCTGGTCGGCACCGCGCTCATTCATTCGCTGGCGGTGACGGACAAGCGCGGCCTCTTCAAGAGCTGGACGCTGTTGCTGGCGATCCTGGCCTTCTCGCTCAGCATGCTCGGCACCTTCCTGGTGCGCTCGGGAGTGCTGGTGTCGGTGCACTCGTTCGCGGCCGATCCGACCCGCGGCATCTTCATTCTGGCGTTTCTCGTTCTCATGATCGGCGGGGCGCTCGCCCTTTACACCTGGCGGGCGCCGCTCCTCAAGTCGCCCGCGGGCTTCGAGCTCGGCGCGCGCGAATCGTTCCTGCTGTTCAACAACGTGCTGCTGGTCATCGCCGCGGCCACCGTGTTCGCCGGCACGCTGGCGCCCCTCATCTCGGACGCGTTGAAGCTCGGCACGGTGTCGGTGGGTCCGCCGTACTTCAACCCCACCTTCATGCTGTCGATGCTGCCGCTGCTGGCGCTGCTGTCGGTCGGCGTGCATGCGAACTGGAAGCGCGGGCGGCTTCAGGACAAGCAGCGCACGCTTCTCTATACGCTCATCGCCGGGGCGGTGCTCGCGTGCGGGGTGGTGTTCGGCATCTACTCACACGGGCGCGTGCTGACTCCGGTCGGCGCGACGCTCGCCTTCTGGATCGTGCTCGCCTCGCTCGTGGACCCGATCGATCGCTGGCGCCGCGGCCTCACGCTGCCGCGCGCGGTGATTGGCATGACCATTGCGCATCTCGGGCTCGCGCTCGCGGTGCTGGCGCTGACGACCGTGCAGTCCTTCACCATCGAGAAGGACGTGGCGCTCGCGCCGGGCGGGAGCGTGAGCGCCGGCGGCTACGAATTCCGCTTCGATGGGGTACGTCCGGTACCGGGACCTAACTACGATGCGGTCGGCGGCACGATCACCGTCACGCGCAACGGTGCGCCGCTCATGGTGCTCAAGCCCGAGAAGCGCCAGTACTGGGTGAAAGGTACGGAAAAAACCGAGACCTCGATCAAGATGCACCACGGAGCCAACATCCTGGTGGCCCTCGGCGAGGATCTTGGGGCCGGACGCTGGAGCGTGCGCATCCAGATCCGCCCGCTCGTGAGCTTCATCTGGCTCGCCGCGCTCATCATGGCGATCGGCGGCGCGGTGGCCGCCTCCGACCGCCGCTATCGCACGGCCCGCGCGGCGGGGACCGTGCCGGCGGGCGTCGCGACTGGGGATGCGACGACATGAACCGTTTCGCGTTGCCCATCGCGCTCTTCGCGCTGCTGGTGGTGGTGCTCGCCATCGGCATCAAGCACTCCCCGGAGAAGGGCATCATCGCATCGCCCCTGATCGGCAAGCCCGCGCCGCAGTTTTCGCTCCCGAGCCTCACGGACGGGGCTCGCACCGTCAGCTCGACTTCGCTGCGCGGACGGTGGTACCTGCTGAACGTCTGGGGGAGCTGGTGCGGCACCTGTCGGGAGGAGCACGGCATGCTTCTCGAGGTGCGCCAGTCGGGGCTCGTCCCGCTCATCGGCCTCGACTGGAAGGATGACGACGCCCAGGCGCTCTCCTGGCTGCAGCAGCTTGGGAACCCGTACGAGGTCGTCGCGGTCGATCGCGAGGGCCGCACCGCGATCGACTGGGGCGTGTACGCCGCTCCGGAGAGCTTCCTGGTCAATCCTCAGGGGATCGTCGTCTACAAGTGCATGGGCGAGCTGACGCACGAGATCTGGGCGAGGGAAATTCTGCCGCGATTGCCGAAGCAGCAGACGGCGAAGTCATGACGCGCACGGTCATTCCAACGGCGACGGTGCGACGACACGCGCGCCGCAAGAGCCCCGTCGCGTATCTCATACCGCTGGCGGCAGTCCTGATCGGCGCGGCCGCCTACGCGATCGACCCCACGGAGCTCCCCGACCCGGTGCTGCAGCAGCGCTACCTCGCGCTCACGCACGAGCTGCGGTGCGTGCAATGTCAGGATGAAGCCATCGCCGACTCGCCCGCCGGCATCGCATCGGACCTGCGGCGCGAAGTCCGGGACATGCTGCTGGCCGGGAAGTCCGACGACGACGTGCGCAACTTCATGCTGGCGCGTTACGGGGACTTCGTCCTCTTCCGTCCGCGCTTTGCGCCGAAGACCGCGTGGGTGTGGCTGACGCCGGGGATTCTGCTGCTGATCGGCGCGTTCGTGGCGTGGCGAATCGTGCGCGCGCGCACCGCGCTCGTGCCGCTGGACAACGAGCCGCTGGAAGAGGACTTTCGCCGCTGATGCTCACCTTCGTCCTGCTGGCGGCGGCTCTGACCGTGGCCGGTGCCATCGCGGTCGCGATCCCGCTCCTCAAGAGCGGCGCGGCCGCGGAAGCGGCGGCCCCGGCACCCTGGGCCGCGCTCGCCACCACCGCGCTGCTCGTGATCGGCTCCGCGGTGCTCTATGTCACCTGGAGCAACTGGCCGTGGCGCAGCAGCAGCGCACCCGCGGACTCCCCGCAGAGCATGGTGGCGCGCCTCGCGCGCGAGCTCGAGCAGGATCCACAGAACCTCGAGGGCTGGCTGATGCTCGGGCGCTCCTACATTGAGCTGCAGGAATACCCGCTGGCGCTGCGCGCCTACGAGCGCGCCGATCGCCTGAGCGACGGCAAGAATGCGGAGGCGCTCACCGGGGAGGCCGAGGTGCTCGCGCTCACCGACGAGAGCGAGCTGAACGGACGCGCCGGGCGGCTGATCGAGCGGGCGCTCGCCCTCGCGCCGGACTCCGGCAAGGCGCTCTTCTTCGGGGGAGCGGTGGCGGCGCGCCGCGGGGACCTGCCGCTTGCGCGCGCGCGCTTCGCGAAACTCCTCGGGATGGATCCGCCGCCGAACGTCCGGCCACTGATCGAGCAGCAGATCAACGCCATCGACGCGCAACTCGCCGGCGGCGCTGCGGCGCGCGCCGCCGGCACCTCAGTGGCATCCGCGAAGACGCCGGCCGCACCCGCGAAGGCGGCGGGTCCACCCGCGGAAGCTCCGGCCACTGCGCCGAGTGGGGGAGAGGCGTTCGTGCGCGTCAACGTCACCCTGGCGCCGTCGCTGGCGGCCGCGGCAGGCTCGTCGCCGCTCTTCGTGTTCGTGCGCGATCCGGGGCACCCGGGGCCGCCGCTCGCCGTGAAGCGCCTCGAGAGTCGCTTCCCGCAGACGGTCTCGCTCGCTGCGAGCGATGCGATGATTCCCGGCCGGGCCTTCACGAGCGGTCAGAGCGTCGAGGTCGTGGCGCGAATTGCCCGATCGGGCAACCCCGTCGGGGCGAGCGGCGATCCGCTCGGGGAAGTGAGCTACCGGGTGGGGCGCGATGAGCTCGTCAGTCTGGTCATCGATCACGTGATGCCGTAGGAAATCGACCTAAGCTAATGTTTTAGCTATCGCTACCCCTCGACAACGGATCCGGGTTCCCCCGATTCTCCCCGCCGGCCGTGAGAGGTATGCTGCGGGAGAAATTGTCGCTAGGTCAGAACCCAAGTCGCGGGGCTCACGAGACGTCGGGCGCTGCGCATATCAAGGAGAGTAGTGATGGCTCAAGGAACAGTGCACGAAGGACGCATTTCTCACCGCGGATTCGCCTCCATGAAAGCGGAGCGGCAGCGTCAGATCGCGAGCATGGGCGGCAAGGCGGTGCCGGACGAGAAGCGCAGTTTTTCACAGAACCGACGCCTTGCGGCGGAGGCCGGGCGCAAGGGCGGGCAGAGCGTGCCGGGTTCCAAGCGCAGTTTTTCGCAGAACCGCGAACTGGCGGCGGTGGCGGGCCGCAAGGGCGGACAAAGCGTCCCTGACGAGAAGCGCAGCTTCTCCCAGCATCCGGAGCTTGCGGCCGAAGCCGGACGCAAAGGCGGACAGGCGAGCCACGGCAGTGGACGCTTGACCTGAGGACCCTTGCTTCCTTTTAATAATTAATCAAGGCCGAAGAGCCGAAACGACGAGACATCCGGCGACCGCGCCCGCGGCGCCGGATGTTAAGTCGTGAGCGTTGCGAACCAGACGCCGTCGGCAATCATGACACCGCTACGGGTATGTGGGCTCGCTGACGGTGGTCAGGCCGTACCTGACGAATTTAAGGGCGCTCCGCGGATCACTCGTCCTCTGTGAGGTCACGATCGAGACCGAGCGACCGTACGCACGAACGTTTCCGCCTCGTTGAGGACAAGTGATGCCGTGTCAGCATCGATTTCGGTCCCTGTGTAGTCTGCCTTCAACCGAAGAGTCTCCGTGCGGCCCAGCACTCCACCGATACCCGCATCAAGGCGGCCCGATTGAACAGCATGCTGCCCAAATGCCGCGATCAGGCCCCGGTGGGTTTTCGGCAGTTGTTCTTCGGAAACACCGATGCTCAACAGGGCGGCCTGCGCGACGTTGAACATGGCGTAGTAGGCACGGTTGACCGCGCCGTCTGAATCGCCATCCTGAAGATCGAGTCGCGCACTACGAAGTGCCCGCTCGCTTTTTCGCACGAGTCTGTGAGCGAGCGGAGGAACAGTCACAACAGGATGCCTTCTCGCGCCACGTTACGCAGAAATCCCGGCCGTGGAGATTGCTCCGGATCGGCCCAGTCGCCCGATGAAATTGTGACTGGCTGGATCAGAATCCCGGTCTCGAGGAATACATCGAACGCGAGCCCTCCCAGCATCCAGAGCGTCTGCCAGTCGTCGCCTTGGTCTGTGAGAACCAAGGCCACATCCGCATCGCTTTCACGCCCGGCGTCCCCCCGCGCGCGCGACCCATAGAGAAGTGCCCGCTCAACCTGCAAATCGCCAGGAAGGCGATCGAGAAACGCGCGCACGGCACGTTCCGTACGCGCGTCGGGCACTTGCCGGGTGGGAGATTCGGGGCTCATTCGGTCATTCTCGGAACATTGGTGAGTATGCACAAGAAAGCCCGCCATGAGCGCTCAGGCGAGGCTAAATATCTGGAGATTACAATTGGTTATCGTTGGAGTGCCGCCTGCACACCTTGCCGGGATTCGCCCGCGCCACCGGATCCTAAGTCTTGAGCGCCACGAACCAGGCGCCGACCGCAATCATGAGGATGCCGAGCCAG
>WNGC01002846.1_pt1 | contig 10959 bp, 10 predicted proteins | sample 5400051 | NCBI WGS metagenome assembly WNGC01 (sample SAMN13153368, study PRJNA577476) | soil metagenome | isolation source: 20 cm soil or saprolite under grassland replicate 2 | place: USA:California | collected 2016-06-15 | reverse complement strand
CGGATCAAGAGCCCCGACCCCTTGGCGCCGCCGGCGATCCAATTCAACTTCCTCGCCAGCGATTATGATTTTCAGGCGCTCATTTACGGCACGCGCCTCAGCCGCAAGATCGCGGCGCAACCGGCCTTGAAGCCTTTTGTCGTCGAGGAGGTTCTGCTCGGCCCGGCGGTGCAGACCGATGACGACATCATCGAGGAGATCCGGGTGCGCGGCGTCTCAAACCTGCATCCGGTCGGCACCTGCCGCATGGGCCGCGAGACCGATGCGGTCGTCGATCCCCGCCTCAAGGTCTACGGCGTCGAGGGGCTGCGCGTTGCCGACGCGTCGATCATGCCGCAGGTGCCGGGCGGCAACACCAACGCGCCCTCGATCATGATCGGCGAGAAATGCGCCGCGATGGTGCTGCAGGATGCCAGCGCCGGCTCGCAGGCGGCGTAGGGCGGGTGGAGCGAAGCGCAACCCGCCATTTTCGTATCCTGCACCGATTTAGGCGGGTTACGCTTCGCTCCACCCGCCCTACGATGCTTGACGCCTGCCGGCCGCATCCCGCCATGAGAAAATAACGAGGGCCGGTGCGGCGAATCCGCTTTACACTGCGGCAACGACCGCAGTGGAGGGCGCCATGCAATACCGCCGCATCTCAGCCGACTGCCACCTAGACCTGCCCTGGTTGCCGCCGGAATTGTTCGTCTCCGAGGCGCCGCGCGCGATAAAGGAGCGCATGCCCTACGTCGAGGAAGGGCCGGACGGGCCGCAATGGGTCACCAAGGCCGGCGTGAATATGGGAGGTTGGGGCGGCGTCGGCTCGGTCGGCGGCAAGTTTGTCCCGGGCCAGAACTACCGGGTCGACAAGATGGCCGAGACCGGCCTCTACGACGCCGGCAAGCGCCGCGAAGCGCGTCCCGGCGACCCGCATCTCCGGATCAAGGAGATGGAGAAGGACGGTGTCGACGCCGAGATCATCTTCGGCATCCTCGGTGTCGCGTCGCGGCTGGAAGATCACGAGGCCGCCAACGAGATGCTGCGGATCTACAACGATTTCCTGCGCGGCTTCTGCAGCCACTACCCGGACCGGCAGATCGGTCTCGCCTGTCTGCCCTATGGCGATATCGATGCGGCGGTGAAAGAGGTCTACCGGGTCGCGAAGCTCGGCCTGAAAGGCCTTGAACTGTCCTGCTCCTGGGACATGGAGCCGATGTGGCACCCGTCCTGGGAGCCCTTGTGGAAGGCGGTCAACGACGTGCAGCTGCCGCTGCATTTCCACACCTTCCCGTCGGTGCCGCAGAAAGTGCGGATGCAGCAGCAGGGCCAGGTTCGCCGCATGGCGCAATTCACCAGCGTTGCCGGGTTCCAGATGAACCTCATCAACATCATCGCCGCGATCATCGGCGCCGGTGTGCTGGAGCGCTACCCGAACATGCGGGTCGGCTTTGGCGAGAGCGGCATCGGCTGGCTGCCCTATGCGCTCGACCGCATGGATTTCGAATTCGAGGACCGCTTCCGCGATCTGATGAAACTGAAGCCGAGCGAGTATTGGCGCCGGCAATGTCGCGCCACGTTCCAGTTCGACCGGATCGGCGCGAAGCTCGTCGAGGATATGGGCGTCGAGACCTTGATGTGGGGTTCCGATTATCCGCATCCCGACGGCGTCTGGCCGGAATCCTCACGGTATATCGCCGAGCAGTTCGCCGATCTGCCGGCGGATGTCGTGCACAAGATCACTTGCGAGAACGCCGCCAAGTTCTACGGCCTGATCAATTGACCGCTGGGCAGCCGGGCTGCCTGGTGGTTATCCCGGCGCAAGCCGGGATCCATGCTGGCCGGCGCACGAGTGGATGAGAAATGGATCCCGGCTTTCGCCGGGACGACGGAGAAGGAACGATCCGGATGGCTTATGATTTGTTGATCAAGAACGGCCGTATCGTCGATGGCTCGGGCGGACCGTCCTATCGCGGCGATGTCGCGGTCAAGGACGGCAAGATCGTCGAGATCGGGAAATTGTCCGGGCCGGCGGCGCGCACGATCGACGCCGACGGTCGCGTCGTCGCGCCGGGCTTTATCGACAATCATTGCCACTATGATGCGCAGATCACCTGGGACCCGCTCTGCACGTTCTCCTGCGACCACGGCGCGACCTCGGTCGTGTTCGGCAATTGCTCGCTCTCCTTGGCGCCGGTTCGGAAAGGGAAGGAGGAGCGGCTCTGCGAATTCCTCTCCTATGTCGAAGCGATCCCGATGGAGGTGTTGAACACCCTCGAATTCACCTGGGAGAGCTTCCCCGAATATCTCGACCAGATGGACCACCATCTCGGGGTCAATGTCGGCAATCTGATCGGCCACACCGCGGTGCGTTACTACGTGATGGGCGACGAGTGCCAGAAACGCACCGCAACGGACGACGAGATCCGCGAGATGCAGGGTCTGGTGCGTGACGGCATGCAGGCAGGCGCGCTCGGCCTCTCGGTGTCGCGCAACCAGGGGCATTTCGATCCGCAGGGCGTCCACATCCCGGCGATCTGGGCCGACGAGAAGGAAATCTTCGCGCTCGGCGACGTGTTGCGCGATCTCGGCACCGGCCTCATTCAGTCCGGCGGCGGCAACGCCGCCGAGATGAAGGACGGGTTGATGAGCCGCCTCAGCGAGGCGACCGGTCGCACCGTCGTCTATAACAATCTCGGGCAGACGATGCGCCGGCCCGACCAGTGGAAGAAGCATATGGCGCAGGTCAGCGAGACCACGGCGAAGGGCATCCGCGCCTTCCCGATGTGCACGCCGAACCGCATCACCGACTACTTCCATATGCGCAACACCCAGACGTTCCGTGGCCTGCCGGTATGGCATCCGATCTGCCTGTCGAGCCCTGAAGAGATGCTGAAGGCCTACGCCGACCCGGAGGTTCGCAAGAAGCTCCATGATGAGGCGGTCGAGTTCAAGAACGGGCCGGCGATCGGCATCTGCAGCACCTGGTGGGACTACATGGTGGTGCAGACCACGGTGTTGCCGACGAACAAGTGGATGGAAGGCAAAACCGTCGGCGAGATCGCAAAGGCGCAGGGCAAGGGGATCATCGACGCCTTCCTCGACCTCGCGATCGAAGAGAACCTCGACACCGAGTTGCTGCACGGCGAGAACAATGTCGACGACGCGGCGGTCGCGCAGATCCTGACCTATCCCAATGCCGTGATCGGCCTGTCGGATGGCGGCGCGCACGTCCAGTTCCAGAGCGGCTACGGCTTTTCGACGCGCCTCTTGTCGGAATGGGTGCGCGAGAAAGGGGTCATGACGCTGGAGCAGGCGGTGCGCCGGCTGACCTTTGAGTCGGCGTCGATCTTCGGCCTTTACGACCGCGGCCTGCTGCGCCCCGGCATGGTCGCCGACATCGTCATCTTCGATCCCGACACGGTGAAACCGCTGCCACTCGAAGTGCTGCATGACTTCCCGACCGGCGCCAAGCGCATCAAGGAGCCGGCCCAGGGCATCCATATGACCATCGTCAACGGCCAGGTCTTGCTCGACGAGGGCAAGCACACCGGCGCGTTGCCCGGCCGCGTGTTGCGCAACACCTATTACCGCGCCCAGCACGCCTGAGCCGATATCGCTCGTCCGCCGCCCGGAGATCGCCCGGGCGGCGGCGCAGCGGGAAGATTTTGCTTAATCCTTGTTGACCGCGACGCGAAACGGCGTCGGCATCTCGCCGGCGCGCCAGCGATCCCACATCCCGGCATAAGCGGCTTCGATGTCCTTTGTATAGCGCGCCATGTCGAACAGCGGCATGCGCGCGCGGTTCTGCGCCAGTCGCTGGCGCAGCTCCATGAGGCGCACCGGTTCACCGGCAAGCTGCAGGGCGCGAGCCTCGTATTCGGCAAGCGAGGTCGTGACGAGCTCGGGCAAGCCGATCGCGTATAGCAGGCTGCCGGCCATTCGCCCGACATAGTTGTCGCCAACGCAGGTGAGCACCGGTAGGCCCGCCCAGAGAGCATCGTTCGCCGTGGCGCCGGCGTTGTAGGGAAGGGTATCGAGAAACAGATCCGCCGCACCGAAACGCGCCAGATATTCCGGCATCGGCGCATGCCGAGCAAAGACCAGCCGCTCCGGCATAACGCCGCGCGCCAACGCTTCGCGCCGCAGATTATCGGGTGCCGCCGCGTTGGCCTCGTACAGCCATAAGACGCTTCCCGGCACCGCCAGCAACAGCCGCATCCAGATGCCGAAGACCGCCGGGGTGAGTTTGTAGCTGTGATTGAAGCAGCAGAACACGAAGCCCTCCGCCGGCAGGCCGCACGCCGCACGCGAGGGTACCGGCGTTCCAGATGGCCGGGCCGTGTCGCTCGGCTGATAGCAATAGGGCAATTGCACCAGCTTCTCGCCGTACCAGGGCTGTTGGTCCTCCGGCGCGAGAAAACCGTCGACGATGATGTAATCGATGAAATCGGCGCCCATCGTCGCGGGGTAGCCGAGAAAGTTGACCTGGATCGGGGCCGGGCGAAACGCGAGAATGCGGGTTCTCGGGTTCTCGCTGGTATAGCCGGTCAGGTCGATCAGGATGTCGATGCCGTCGGCATGGATGCGCTCGGCCGCGGCGGCATCGCCGAAGCCGGTCAGGTCGGTGAAGCTGTCGAACGCCGCGATCAGACGCCGGCGGGCATCGCTGCCATCGTCCGGCCCGTAGCAATACGCGTTGACGGCAAAGCGCGACCGGTCATGCCGCTCGATCAGCTCCGGGATCAGCCGGCCGACCACGTCGCCGCGCAGATCGTGCGACAGATAGCCCAGGCGGACCGGGCGTGGCGCCGTCGGCGGTGCGTGGCTCATCCGGGTGACACCGCGCGCGAACCCCTCGCTCGATTGCCGCGCTGCGCGCAAACGATCGGCCGGGGTCGCGGGCAGCATCAGAACCACGAAAGGCGGGATGTCCGGCGTTTCCTGCCGCAGCAGCGCCAAGACCTGCGCCGCCACCCGGTCGAAATTTCTCCACTCGCACGCCTGGGCCTTGAAATAAGCGAGATTGGCATGGGCGCGCGCGAAATCGGGCTTCAGCGTCACCGCGCGTTGTGCCGTGGCGATGGCCGGCCTCAACTCGCCGGTCATCATCAGGGCTTCGCCGAGGGCGTTCAGCGCATCAGCCGAGTCCGGCCTCGCCGCCAACGCCGCCCGGTAATGCGCAATGGCCCTGTCCCAGCGGCCGCGCGCCGCGAGGGCGATGCCGAGATCGGTATGGGCCTCGGCGTGATCCGGCCGGAGTTCGAGAACCCGCCGGTAGTGGCTCATCCCCTCTTCGCGATTGCCTTGCGCGTATAGGGCGACCGCGAGGCCGTAATGGCCCTGAAACGAACCGGGCTGCTGCTCGACGACCCGCTGATATTCCGCGAGGGCCGCAGGGAGGTCGCCCTGCGCGTGCAATGCCCTTGCGAGATTGAGGCGCGCCGCGGCGGAGCGCGGGTCGAGCGCCAGGGCTTTCCGGCAATGCACGACCGCCCGGTCGAAGCGGCCGAGCGACTGATAGATGCCGGCGATGTCATTATGAAAGTCGGGGTCGGTGTCATTCAGCGCAATCGCGCGGCCGATCAATTCGAGCGCCGCTTCGGAGCGCCCGGTCTGGTGAGCGACCAGCCCAAGCAGGTGCAGACAATCCGGGCGGTTGGGATCGTCGGCGAGGAGCCGGCGATAGAGCCGTTCCGCCTCGGCGAGCCGTCCTGCCTCGTGCTGTCGTGCCGCTTCTGCCAATAGCGCAGGCCCGACATTTGCGGCGTCCGGCCCGCGTGCGCCGGCTCCGCCCTGTTTCGCCGCCGCGCGGCGCTGTTTGCGGTTCATGATCCGGTCTGCTGCCGTGGCGTCGCTTCAGCGTAGCACCGATCGGCGCATCAGCTGCCGATCGGGAAGCGCGGCGCGATGATGCAGTGTTCGAGGATGCCGCGGCCGCGGTCGGGCAGATGGCGTGCCCGCGCGAAGCGTTCGAGCGCCCCGGTGATCGCCTCCGGCTCGCGCTCGGGGCCGGTCGGCAGGTACTGCACGAGATTGTCGCGGAAGCCGCGGCGCGTCACGAAATAGGTGTCGAGGCCGCGGCTCTGCGCCAGCATCTGCTGCGCGTCCGCCATCGGCCTGACCGCCTGGTTGACCGCGAAATCCGCCCAGTTCGTCGCTATGCAGCCGCCGGGCGCCAGCGCGTCCATGCAGCGCCGCCAAAATCTCTCGTCGAACAGCGCCGGCCCTTGCGCATTGTAGAGATCGACGAGGATCACATCGTAGCGGTCCTTCGTCCCGGCAAGAAAGCGCTCGGCGGTATCGATGATGACGGACTGGCTCAGATAGAACCAGCGCCGCGCGATCGCGACGACAGCCTCATCGTTGTCGACGAGGATCGGCGCGCATTCCGGCAGATAGGCGCGCAGAAAGCGCCACATCGCGGCGCCGCCGACGCCGAGGAGGAGCGCGCTGACCGGCTGCTCGCACAATGCGAACGCCAATGACATCAGCCGTTCGTAATGAAAGACGAGCTGCGCCGGGTAGAGCAAATCCATGCTCGATTGTTCGGTGACCTGCGGCTCGCCGGGCGCGGCGCCGCCGAAATTCGGGCCGAACGATCCGAGGGTACGGTAATGCCGCGGGCCGCGGTCGAAATCGACGACAAAGATCGCCGCGCCGAACGCGTCGGTGTGGCGCAGCGTGCGCAGCCGCGAGCTGGCGCCGAAATAATCGGCGATCAGCTCGCGCCGATGTGCATCGCCGGCTCGCGCCATTACGCGGCTGCCGCCTCGGCCGCCTCGGAGCTGGCGGCGAGCAGCGCGACCGTCTCGGCGAATTGCCCGAGCGCCGCCTGCCCCGCTTCCGTCAACTCGTACGTGCCCCGGCCGAGCCGCCGGAACCAGCCATAGACATCGCGCTGCAGGATGGCGGCGGCATCGGCGACGCCGGTCGCGGCCCGCAGCGCCTTCAGCGGCATCGGCCCGTCGGCCAGCGCCCTGGCGCAGCGCAGCGCATCCTCGCGGTAGGCGGTTATGATCGGTGTGCGATTGCGGCCGCCGATATTGCCGTCCCCGGTGCGCCGCGTAAATTCGTCGAGGAGGCGCGCGCTGCGGTCGGCGGAGCGGCGCGGCCGATACGGCACCGGTTCTTCGAGGATCGCGATCGTGCCGCTGCGCCGGCCGACCAGCAGGAGGCCAAGCCCGAGCCGCCGGCACAGCCGCCGCACACCGGGCGCTTCCGGCGACAGCCCGCGGGCGCGGCGCGGGGGGCGCGGCACCGCCAGATAGACACGCTCGCTGATCGCCAGCCGGTCGATGCCCTGCAGCACGAGCGTCAGCGTAAAGCGCAGTTTCAATTCGACGATGACCGGCGGCTCGTCGCCGCGGTATGCGACGAGATCGCAGCCATTGACCTCGCCCTTCACATCGAAGCCGCTTTTCTCGAAGAACCGCTTGACCGGCAGATAGAGCGCAGCTTCGCCGAGCGGCGCGGGTTTGCCTATCGCGCTCTGTCGCACGGTCGTGTCGCTGCTGTTCCCATGCCGGACAGAAAGCGGAATTTTGCCGCTGCTGCCAAGCCCCTTGCAGGGCGTCGAGTCTACGCGAGCTATCTGGAGTCGCAGCAGTCGGCGATTACGGCCATTCCGGCATCTTGATTCGCTGAAGGCAGCGATCCGAGCTAATTGTCTGAAGCGTTTGCACCACCTGCCGGGCATAATGCGCGGCCAAGTCTGCTAAACCGCAAAGCGGAGGGGAGCGATGTCGCAGCATCACACTGTGTCGTGCCGGCCGGAGCATTGCCATTGGGGGTTCTTCGATGCCGGGCTGAAGCCGGTCGCGACCTTGGCGTCCGGCGACACCGTCAGCATCGACTGCGTCTCGGGCGGGCCCGAGGTTCTGCCTGCCGGCTCGCGTTTCGAGATCCTCGCCGATCATCGCGCGATCCTCGAGGCGCTGACCCCAAAGCTCGGCGCCCATATCCTGACCGGCCCGGTTGCGGTCACGGATGCCGAGCCCGGCGACGTCCTGGAGATCGAGATCCTGTCGGTCGAGCCGCGGCAGAATTGGGGCTACACGCGGATCCGGCCGCTCGCCGGCACGCTCCCCGAGGATTTCCCGATCCGCAAAACGATCCACAGCACGATCGACCGCCAGCGCGGCGTCGCGACCCTGCCATGGGGGGCCGAGATCGATCTCGCGCCGTTCTTTGGCGTCATGGGCGTCGCGCCGCCACCGGTCTACGGCGCCTGCAGCTCGATCCAGCCGCGCGAGTTCGGCGGCAACATGGATCTGAAGGAACTGGTCGCCGGGACGACGCTGTATCTGCCGGTCTGGGCGCCGGGTGCGCTGTTCTCCTGCGGCGACGGGCACGGTGTGCAGGGCGATGGCGAGGTCTGCGTGACGGCGCTCGAAACCGCGCTCAGCGGCACCTTCCGGCTGACCCTGCGCAAGGACCTGCATTTCACCTTGCCGCGCGCCGAGACGCCGACCCACCACGTGACGATGGCGTTCAACGAGGATCTCGACGACGCCGCGAAGGATGCGCTGCGCGAGATGATCAAGCTGATCGGCGAGCGCCTCGGCCTCCCCGCCTCGGACGCCTATATGTTTTCGAGCCTCGTGGTCGATATGCGGGTCACGCAGCTTGTCGACGGTAACAAGGGCATTCACGCAATGCTGCCGAAGCGCTATTGCCCGAATTGACGGCCCGCGGCACGGAGACCTCGAATATAAAAGCAATCCGCGGGTAGAGCGGTTCTCGCGGGATCGCCATTCTGTCACCATGTCTGGAGACGGAGTAAAGGCGATGTTGAACGCAGAACAATGCTGGGCGGCCGTGCTCGCCCATGATGCGGCGCAGGACGGCCATTTCTTCTATTCGGTCAAAACGACCGGGGTCTATTGCCGGCCGGGCTGCGCTTCGCGCCAGCCCCGCCGCCAGAACGTCGCGTTCCACGAGACCACCGCCGCGGCCGAGGCCGCCGGCTTTCGGCCCTGCAAACGCTGCCGCCCGAACGAGGGCTCGCAGGCCGACCGGCACATCGCCGCGATCGGCCGCGCCTGCGCCCTGATCCGGGCCAGCGACGAATTGCCAAGCCTCGCGGAATTGGCCGGTGCCGCCGGGATCAGCCGCTTCCATTTCCACCGCGTCTTCAAGCAGATCACCGGAGCGACGCCGCGCGAATGGGGCAAGGCGCACCGGCTCGGCCGTTTCGCCGATCGGCTCGACGCCGGCGAGGGGATTGCCGAGGCCGCCTATGGCGCCGGGTTTGGCGCCAGCTCGCGGGCCTACGAGGCGGCCCCGAACGGGCTCGGCATGACCCCGGCGACGCGCCGGCGCGGCGGCAAGGGCGAGACGATCCGGTATACGATTGTTTCGACCTGGCTGGGTTGGGCCATGGTCGCGGCGACCGAGCGGGGCATCTGCATGACCGCGCTCGGCGACAACCGCGCCAGTCTCGAAACCGAACTCAGGCGCCGCTTTCCCGCCGCGCAATTGCAACCGGCCGATGCGGCGCTGTCCGGCTGGGCCGAGCGGGTCGTGCGCTATATCACCCGGCCCGGCGATACGCTCGACCTGCCGCTCGATATCCGCGGCACGGCGTTTCAGGCGCGGGTATGGCGTGCGCTGCAGAAAATCCCGCCCGGCCGCACCGCGACCTACAGCGACATCGCCGCCGCGCTGGGGCAGCCCCGAGCAGTGCGTGCCGTTGCGCAGGCCTGCGCCAGCAACAAGCTCGCCGTCGTCGTGCCATGCCATCGCGTCGTGCGGCGCGACGGCGATCTCGCCGGCTATCGCTGGGGCGTCGAGCGCAAGCGCGCGCTCCTCGCGAAGGAGCGCGAAACCACACCAGCCGACGCGGCGGCTGATTAGGTCATTCTCTCTTTGCTTCTTACTCGTCATGGCCGGGCTTGGCCCGGCCATCCACGAAAGAGACGTGGATCCCCGGGTCAAGCCCGGGGATGACGGTTAAAGAGGATGAAGCAAACGTGGCGAATATTTTCGGTCGCATTGAGAGGTCTGCCTGGCCGGAGCTGCTGGCGGGTCTCGACGAGCGCGGCTATGCGGTAATTCCGGGACTGCTGAGCCAGCGCGAGTGCCGCGGCGTCGCCGCGCTATACGAGGACGAGACGGCATTCCGCTCGCGGGTGGTCATGGCGCGGCACAATTTCGGCCGCGGCGAATATAAATACCTCCGCTATCCGCTGCCGCCGCTCGTCGCCGCGTTGCGCCAGGCGCTTTATCCGCCGCTCGCGCCCGTCGCCAATCGCTGGCATGCCTTTACGGCGAGCTCGTCTTCCCGATCCAGGCGACCGTGTTGCTGAGCAAGCCCGGCGAGGATTTCACCGGCGGCGAGTTCCTGCTCGTCGAGCAGCGCCCGCGCATGCAGTCAAAGGGCGAGGTGGTGCCGCTCAACGAGGGTGACGCGGTGTTGTTCGCGGTCAATTACCGTCCGGTCGCCGGCACGCGCGGCGACTACCGCGTAACCATGCGGCACGGCGTCAGCCCGCTGCGCTCGGGCCACCGCTTTACGCTCGGCATCATCTTTCACGACGCCGCTTGAGCGCGTTGCTTCGACGGAAGCGACCCCATATAGAGGCCGGTGAGGAGGCCTATCATGAAGCTCGCGCCGGTTATTCACAGCGACCCGGAAATTCTGGGCGGGACGCCCGTTTTCGTCGGCACGCGGGTGCCGTTGCGGAACCTAATCGATTATCTCGAAGGGGATTACAGTCTCGACGAGTTCCTCGACGATTTCCCGAGCGTCACGCGCGAGCAGGCCATAGCGGCATTGGAAGCCGCACATCAGGCATTAGCTGCCGGTGCGTATTCTGCTGGATGAGCAGCTGCCTCGCCGATTGATTCGGCAGCTGGCACCTCATCAAGTTCGCACGGTGCAGCAACAGGGCTGGGCGGGGTTACGGAATGGCGAGCTGCTGCGACGTGCTGCCGCGCAGGGTTTCGAAATTTTCCTGACTGGCGACCAAAACTTTC
>WNGC01002612.1_pt1 | contig 10966 bp, 9 predicted proteins | sample 5400051 | NCBI WGS metagenome assembly WNGC01 (sample SAMN13153368, study PRJNA577476) | soil metagenome | isolation source: 20 cm soil or saprolite under grassland replicate 2 | place: USA:California | collected 2016-06-15 | reverse complement strand
TTTGCGGCGCGCTCGCGGTGGCGGAGCTGAGCACGCTCTTGCCGCAAGCGGGCGGCGTCTACGTGTTCTTGCGCGAGGCCTATGGTGATGCGGCGGCGTTTGTCTTCGGCTGGTTATATGTGTTAGTCACGACACCCACCGCTGTTGCCTCGCTCGCCACCGTCTTCGCGGAATTCCTGCTCAACCTGCTCGGCGCGTCGGCCCACGCTGTGACAGTACAGGCAATCGCGATCGCCGCCATCGTTATCCTGACGTGCGCCAACGCGCTGGGGGCACGCGTCGGGGCCGCCGTGAGCGAGGTGACCACCCTGGTCAAGGTGACCGCGCTGGCGGCGATCATCCTCGGCGCGTTTCTGTTGGGGGACGGCAGTCTCTCGCACTTCACCGAAGGCGGCGCCGTGCAAGGCAGCGGCCTGGCGCGCGCCGTCGCAGCGGTCATCTGGACCTACGACGGCTGGATTGCCGTCAGCATGATCGCGGGCGAGGTAGTGGCACCCGAGCGACTGATGAAGCGGATCATCATTGTCGGGATGCTGGTCATCGTCACGCTGTACGTCGGCGCGAATCTGGCCTACCTGTACGTGATGCCGGTCGGCATCATGGCGCAGCAAAAGGAGGCGATTGCGCGGGCGGTCATGACGGCGATTGCGGGACCCGCCGGTGGCGCCGTCATCATGCTCGCGATCATGACGAGCATTTTCGGCGCGCTCAACGGCAACTTGCTCGCCAAGCCGCGCGTCCCCTACGCGATGGCGCGCGACGGCCTGATTTTCTCCTTTCTAGGGGCTACCCATCCACGCTGGGCCACGCCGTGGGCGGCGCTCGCGATCCAGGGGGCGGTCGCGATCATCATGGTCCTCGTCCTCAGGGATTTCGATACGCTCACGACCTACTTCGTGGTCGTCGAGTGGGCCGCGTTGATCTTTGCCGTCGGCGCGGTGTTCGTGCTGCGACGAAAGATGGCTGAACGCCCCAGGCCGTTCCGCACGCCTGCTTATCCGTGGGTGCCGCTTGTGTTCGTGGTTGGCACCATCGTGGGTGTATCGGCCATCGTGTGGGGCCAGATCCAGGTCGGCAACTTTTCGCCGATCTACGGTCTGGGCATTGCGGCGGCGGGATTTCCCGTTCATCACCTTTGGAAACGATTGAAGAGGAGTCAATGAGAAACGCCGTTGTGACCGAGCAGGCGCCGAAGCCGATGGGTCCGTATTCGCAGGCGGTCGTCGAGGGAGATTTGATTTTCGTTGCCGGGCAGGGACCCACCAATCCGCAGACCGGGACACGAGAGCTCGGGGACGTGCGATCGGAGACGAAGCGGACGTTGGAGAACCTGCGGGCGATTCTCCAGGCGGCCGGCTCGTCGCTCGATCACGTGATGAAGTGCAACGTGTATCTGCGCGACATCAACGATTTCGCCGCGATGAACGAGGTGTATCGGACGTTCTTCATGGCGCCGTTTCCGGCGCGCACCACCATCCACGCGGGCGCGCTGCCGGGTGGCATCGCCGTCGAGATCGAGTGCATCGCCAAGAAGGCTCGATAGGGGACGCGCTGTGGCTCGGTCAGTCCTGCAGTAACGCCACCAGCGCCCGGATCCGCGTTGCCCGTTGCGCCGGGACGAACCCCGCCGCGAGCGCCACGAGCACCAGGACGACGGTGACCGCTAGGAGCGTCACCGGATCGGTCGGCTGCACCTCGAAGAGGGACTTGGTGAGTACTCTGGTCAGCGTCAGCGCCCCGCCGAGACCGAGCAAGGCGCCGGCAAGGGCGAGCGCGGCCGTCCGCCACAGTACCATGCGGAGCACATTCCCGGGCGTGGCACCGAGCGCCAGGCGCAAGCCGATCTCGCGCGTGCGCTCCGTGACGTCGTAGGCGAGCACGCCATAGGTGCCGAGCGCGGCGAGCAACAGCGCGAGCAGGGCGAACGCGGTCAACAGCCGCATCTGGAACACTGGCTCGGCGATCGTGTCCAGCATGGACTGGTCCATCGTCTGCAGCGCCTGCGCCGGCACCCCTCGGTCGACGTCGCGCAACGCGGCGCGCATCGCCGGCGCGACGTTCGCCGCGCCGGGCACCGGGCGAACGACATAGGTCATGTGATTGATGAAGCCCGGCGAGGTCGTCTGGAGATACGGCAGATAGATCGTCGAATGCCGGGTCAACTGCTCGTCCTGAACGACGTCGTTGACGACGCCGATGACGGTGAGCCAGTCGTTTGGGCCCGGGTCGTCCTGCATCGAAATCCGCTTCCCGACGGCGTCCTGACCGGGCCACACGTGCCGGGCCACCGCTTGGCTGACCACCACGACGCCGGGCGCACCCGCGCGGTCGGCGGCCGTGAAGTCGCGCCCCGCGAGGATACGGATCCCGAGCGCACCGAAGTAGCCCGGGCTCACCGTCGGCTTGTCGACCGAGTAGCCGTGCGGCAAGGGCGTCGGGCCCTCCACCGAAAAGTTGCCCATGATCCCCATGCCCGCCATCGGACGGAACGACACGGCGCCGACCGCGTCGACACCGGGGATCCGCGCCAGGCGCTCCAACAGCTGGGTGTGGAACATCCGGATGCGCGTCGCGTCGGCATACGCGATGGGGGGGAGATCGACGGCCATCGTCACGACGCGTGAGGCGTCGTACCCGGTATCGAGTGAGCGCATCACCAGGAAGCTCTTGATCATCAGCCCCGCGCCGGTCATGAGGACGAGCGCCAACGCGATTTCGCCGGTCACGAAGCCGGCCCGGAGGCGCCTGTGGGGTCCACCCACGAGACGCGTGCCGTGGCCGAGGGCTTCGCGCGGTTCGCGGCGCGCGCCGCTCCGGGCCGGCACAACCCCGAAGAGGATGCCGGTGACGAGCGACACGGTGAGGGTGAACCCGAGCACCCAGCCGTTCAGGTGCACTTCGTCGATCCGCGGGATGCGCCCGGCAGGAGCGATGGCGAGGAGGGCGTGCACGCCGACGAAGGCCACGATGATCCCCGCCGTGCCCCCCAGCAGTGCGATCAGCACGCTCTCGGTCAGCAGCTGCCGCACAATGCGCGCGCGGCTCGCGCCCAGCGCGACGCGCAGCGCCATCTCGTGGCGCCGCGTCGCGGCGCGAATCAAGAGCAGGTTCGCCACGTTGGCGCAGGCGATCAACAGCACGAACGCGACCGCGCCCGCCAGGATGTAGAGCGAGGCCTGCGCCTTCCCCGTCACCGTGTCTTGGAGCGGGATGATCGCCGCGGCCGGCGTCAGCCCGGCCGCACGGGGGTCCTCCGGCCTCGCGCGCGCGATCGCCACGAGCTCGCTCTTCGCCTGCTCGGGTGTGGCATCGGCGCGCAGCCGTCCCACGACCGGAAAGATGAACGAGTTTCCCGGGTCCAATCGCAGCGCCAACGGGGTCCACAGCTGGGAGGCTGCGGGGAATGTGAACCCGCGCGGCATGACGCCGACGATCGTCCGGGTGATGCCGTCGAGGGTGATCGTCTTCCCGAGGATCGCGGGGTCGCCGTTGAAGCGTGCTCGCCAGAGCCGATCGCTCAGGATGACGACGCGATCGTTGCCCGCCTCATCCTCTTCCGGGGTGAACCCGCGCCCCAATGCTGGTTGCACGCCCAGCACCGCGAAGAAGGTTGCGCCGGCGCGTGCGCCCGGAACGCGCGTGGCGTCGCCGCCGCCGCTCAGCGTCAGCTCCTGGCGCTGGTAGCCGGTGACGCGCTCGAAGCGCAGGTCGTGGCGCCGATACTCGAGATACAAGCGGTCGTCGAGGCCGGGCGGCAGCTCGAACGGCAGGTTGGTCGGGAGGTAGGAGACGGCATATAACCGGCCGGGGTCGCGAAATGGCAACGGCTGCAGCAGCACGCTGTCGACGACCGTGAACACGGCGCTGTTGGCCCCGATCGCCAGCGCGAGCGTGAGCACGGCGACGAGCGTGAACGCCGGGGTGCGGCGCAGGGCGCGCCAGCCGTAGCGCAGGTCCTGCCCCAGGCGCTCGAGCCAGAGGCCACCCCGCATCTCGCGCGTCACCTCGGCGACGTGGGTGACGTTGCCGAACTCGGCGCGCGCCGTCCGCTCGGCTTCGTCACGCGACGCGCCACGCGCCATCCTGTCGGCGATCGCCATGCGGAGGTGGGCGGCGATCTCTTCCTGGATCTCGTCGTCGCTCGGCGTCATGGCTCACTCTCGGCCGAGGGAGCGAGAATCGCCGCGATCGCGTGACTCAGCTGCTCCCATTGCGATCGCTCCCGTTCCAGCTGCTTACGCCCCTTCGCGGTCAATGTGTAGACCCGCACGCGTTGCTTGTTCTCGGACTTGCTCCACTCAGCGGCGATCCATCCCTGGCGCTCGAGCCGGTGCAGGGCAGGGTAGAGCGAGCCGGTGTCAACCTGCAGGACGTCGTCAGACGAGGCCCGGATCATCTGTGCGATGCCGTAGCCGTGGCGCGGTCCCCAGCGCAGCGTCTGGAGGATGATCAAGTCGAGCGTGCCCTGGAGCAGCTCGATGCGGGAGAGTGCGCGCGGTGGGTTCATGGGGCGGTCCAGTCCCGGGATGTAGACAATCTACATCCATAGGATGTAGAATGTCTACAGCCATGGGGGGAAAGTCAACTGGGGGGGGCCGCCCCTTCTTGCTACGGCGTAAACGGCGGCCAGCCAAACACCAGTGTGGCCGGCACCCGCAGGGCTCGCGGTGACAGGGTGTAATGGTCCATAGGTCTCGTCCGTCAGCAGGTGTGAAAGGCATTCACCTTCAACACGATCTCGGAGGCAAAAGATGGCCACTCAAGAGAAGCGCGCCACTGACACCTGCAGCTGCGGCTGCGCCTGCCAGCCGGTGTGCGATTCCGCACCCCCCTGCGACTGCGGGTGCGCGAACTGACGGCTTTCACGCGGTGCCATGGGCCCCGCCCGCGCGGAATCGCTCGGACGGGGCCTGGGTATATTTACGCCGTATGACGACGCCCGCCACGCCCGACGTCCTCGAGGTGCTGGTCGAGAATCACCGGCGTTTCCTGGCGTTCCTCGAGCGGCGCGTCGGATCGCGCGTCGAGGCCGAGGATATCCTGCAAGACGCGTTCGTGCGCAGTCTCGATCGGGGCGACACGGTGCGCGACCCGGAAGCCGTCATCCCCTGGTTCTACCGGCTGCTCCGGAACGCGGTGATCGATCACCACCGCCGCCGCGGCGCCGAGGACCGCGCCTTGGCGTATGCCGCCGGCACCGCGGACGAAGCCGAGCCCGGCGCCGACGAAGCGCTGCGCGATGAGGTATGCGCCTGCGTCGCTGCGCTGGTGGAGACCCTGAAGCCGGAATACGCCACGGCCATCAAGCGCGTGGACTTGGACGGCGCAGCGGTGTCAGAGTTCGCGTCGCGAAGTCGGTATCACTGCCAACAACGCCGGAGTGCGGTTGCATCGCGCGCACGAGGCGCTGCGCCGTCAGCTCGCGCTGTGCTGCGGAACCTGCGCAACCCATGGGTGTCTTGACTGCCATTGCGGCGGCCCCAACCGCCCGCGGACCTGATCCCAGAGATCCCAATGTCGTCCCATCACGATCACGCAACGCACGACCACCATCACGGCGGCGTCGTTCATGAACCGTCGGCGGATGCGCGGGTGGCCTATCGCAAGGCCTACGAAGCGGCGCAACCGGACCCCGGCCGGCGCGTCGTCGCGGTCGATCTCGAAGCCCGCGCAATCGACTGGACTTTCACTCCCGGCGCTCCCGTGCGCGCCTGGGGATACAACGGGCAAATCCCCGGTCCCACGCTCGAAGGGCGGGTAGGGGACGTTCTCGAGGTCCGCTTCACAAACCGGCTCGAGCAGCCGACCACTATTCATTGGCACGGGCTGCGTGTGCCCGCTGCCATGGACGGGACCGAGATGGTCCAGTGGCCCGTCGCGCCCGGCGAGACGTTCACGTATCGCTTCAGACTTCCCGACGCGGGGACGTTCTGGTATCACCCACATAGCAACGAGACGGTGCAGCTCGAGATGGGACTGTATGGTGCGCTCATTGTCCGGGGCGCGGATGAGCCGCAGCTCGACGCGGAGCGGATTCTCGTGCTGGACGATGTCCGGCTCGACAAGAAGGGACAGATCGCGACACTTGGCGGCTTGATCGAGCGCCACGACGGGCGCGAAGGTGACGTACGCCTGGTGAATGGGAAGTCCGAACCCGAGCTCACGATCGCGGCCGGCCAGATCGAGCGGTGGCGGGTCATCAACGCTTCGAGCGCGCGTTATATACGTCTCTCGATCGGCGGCACGCCGTTCCGCATCCTCGGCACCGACGGCGGCCTGATCGAGGCACCGGTAACGGTCACGGAAGCGCTGCTGGCCACGGCAGACCGGCTGGACCTTGCCGTCGGACCGTTCAGTGAAGGGCAAAAACTCGCCGTGGAAGCGCTGCCCTACTTCCGCAAGACCATTCGCAAGCGGCAGACCGAGCGCTTTGCGACGGTGAAGGTGGGCCCGGCAAAGCCGTCAACAGCCGTTATCCCTGCGCGCCTGCGCACGATTGTCCCGCTCACCCCGGCGTCGACGCCTCCCACGCGCACGGTCAAGCTCGGTTTCAAGCCGAGCCTGCGGCGCGTCTTCGATTTCGTGATCAACAGAGAAAGGCACCATCGGGACAAGCCAGTGAAAGCCGGCGAGCTGCAGGTATGGGACATCGTCAATACGACCCTGATGGACCATCCCTTTCATCTGCACGGCTTTTTCTTTCAGGTCCTGACGGTGAATGGTGAGCCGCCGCCGTGGCGCTCGTGGGAGGACGTCGTGAACGTGCCACCCCGGGCAACCGTACGCATCGCGTGGCTGCCGGATGATCGGACCGGCAGCTGGATGTATCACTGCCACATCCTCGAGCACCACGCAGCCGGTATGATGGCTCACTTCGACGTCGTGCCCTAAAGGGGCACCTTCAGCGCGTGACGGAGACGATCACCCGCCGATACCGGGTAAGCGCCGGCGTTCCATTATCGGTCGCCTCGAGGATGAGGTGGATCGTCTGCCCCGCGGTCGCATCAGGGGGTACACGGATGCTCGTGGCAAGGGCGCTGGGGTTCGTGAGCGTGACCCGTCCTGGATAGGTGCCCACATCCTTCCACTGCCACCACCGCACGGTCACTGCGTTCTCGTCGGGATCTGACAGCACCCCCTGCAGGCGAATCGTCTCGCCCGGACGAGCGGAGATCCGGGAGCTGCCGCGAATCGTCACCCGGGGTTCGTGGTTGGCCCCGGCGTAGGTCGGCGTCACCGACCACCGCACGCGTGCGGCGAGGTCGTTCTGCGCGGCAGGAGTGAAGTTCGGGTCCGGCGATGGTGGCCGCCCGGCGGCCGCAGCCCGCTCCTGGAGTTTGAGCAGGTCGTCGTAGGAATTGATCGCTCCGAATTGGCCCGCGCCTGGAAATGTCGAGCTGTTCAGGCCACGCCCCGGCCCTCCCCACCCGCCGGGACTCTCCTCCCTGTATCCGACCAGCCCGTTGTCGAGCAGGTTCAAGAACGTGAACGTGTCGCCTTCCCCGAGGAATTCGCCCTTCGGCCGCGGTGGCGTCCACACGATGTAGCCCTTCGCTTTGAGCTGGTCAGCGGTGTATCCCGACAAACCGAAGTAGTCGAAGATGTCGCCCTTGACCATCTGCTTCCCGTCGCCCCAGACCCGGTAGAGCGCGCCGAGCGGGCCCAGGCTCGAGATGTTCTCCCTCGTCCAGTCGGCGCTGTAGTAGACCGCATTCTCGGCGCTCGCGGTCCCCTGCGCACCGTAGGCCAACGCGATGCCGCCCGCGCCCGCAGGGAGCGTTCTGATGTCGGGCCAGCTGGGCCTGATGTAGTTCGCGTACGTGTCGTCCTGATCGCCGGAGGGCGAGAGGATGGCCCTGCGCGAGACTTTCTGATAGATGGCGGGCCACTCGGGCTGTGCCCAGTACTGCTCCTGGATCGCCTTCAGCGCCCGCGCGATCGTGCTCTGTCCACCCCACGCGAGGAGGTAGACCGGGCCCGGCTCATCGTCCAACAGCAACGTCTTGATCAGATCGGAGCCGGGCGTGTCCTTGGAAATGTCGCCGTCGAACTCCACGTTCCCCCACCGGATCTTCGACTTCAGCTCGGCGGGCGTGGGGTAGTTCCGATCGTGCACCCGGAGGTTCGGGTACACCCGCTCGTAGGTTGCTACGGCGAGGTCGATGAAATGCTCGTCCGCAGCCCAGCGCCAGGACTCACACGGACAGAGGTTGAGCCCGAACCGCGAGTACTCCCGGTTCGGGACGGACACCTTCTTCCCTGAGCCATCGCCCTTCCAGTGAAATCCGCTGCTGGCGTAGATGAGCCCTTCGGTCCGAAAATCGGTGCTGTAGAGCAGATACCGGATGAGGGAGTTGGCGTCGTCCAGCTCGGGGTCCGTGGTGACGACGACGCGGGGATGCCCCCTGGCCGGAGCGTCTGCGCCGCTCGCGATTGGGGACGAGCTTGTCGCACACCCCGCCAGCGACACCAGGAGAAGCGCGCGTCGCCAGCACGCAGAGTACGGGATCCGTTAGCCTCCTTACGCGTACCGGCCGTAAGCCACGATGGCCGCCAGCAGCCCCATTACGCCGGCCCAGATCAGCGGGTTGGTAGCGGCCAGTTTAAGCGAATACCGGGCGTACAGCCCGGCGAGAGCCAGCGTTTCCAACGCGAGCGCGGCGGCGGCGAGCGGGGTCAGGACCGGCATCCACCTCGCGGCGGCGGGGACGATCAGCAGGACCGCGCCCACCATCTCGAGCACGCCGAGCGCGCGCCATCCGCTGCGCGGAAGCGCGCGCATCTGGTTCGCGAGCTCGTCGAACTTGAACGTCTTGTATGCCCCCCCCGCGAGGTAGAGCAGCGCGAGCCCGATCTGGAGGACCCACAAGAGCACGTTCATCGTTCTCTCCTTAGTCTTCTCTTTCGTTGGGTGTTCTAGGGCCGCTCCGCCCACGCCAGACCGTCGGGCCGGCCGCCGGCGCCGATGCGCCCGACCACCGTCAGCGACCGCACGTCGATCACGGCCACCGAGTCGTCGGGGGTGCACGCGACGTACGCGCGCGCCCCGTCCGGCTGGATCACGATCCCGGCCGCGCCGTGCCCCACCGGCACGCGCTTCACCACGCTGCCCGTCAAGGAGCGTAGCACGGTCACCTCGGGGCCGGAGAGCGTCGACACGAACACCAGCTTCCCGTCTGGCGTGAACTTCAACCGGTTCGCGCCTTTTACGTCGGCCGAGAGGATCCCGCGGAGGCGCTTGTGCTCGAGGTCGATGAGCGAGATCGTGCCGTCCTGCGCGTTCGCGACCCACGCGTCGTGACCGTCCGGCGAGACGTCGATCCCCTCGGGGCCGCGATCGACCGGGATCACCGTTTCCAGCCACTCGACCCGCGGCACGCCTGAGCCCGGCGGCGTAACGGTTCGCGCCTCGATGACCGTGACCGTCGCGGAGTTGACGTTGCTCGTAACGACCCGCTTGCCGTCCCCGAAGACCACCAGCATGTGCGTGCGCTCCTGCCCGGTGCCGAGTACCCAGTCCACCGCGCGCGCCTCGGGGTCGTAGCGCCCGATCACCTTGGCCCCCTCGGCCGTGAACCAGATCTTCCCGCCGGCCACCGCGAGCCCGTGCGGACCCGCGAGCGCGCCCAGGTCGATGACGGGCAGGGCCTCCTGCCGCACCAGATCGACGGGCGTGAGCGTGTGGTACGCGCCAGAACCGTAGTTCGAGACGTACGCTATCCGCCCATCCGGTGCGGCGATCACCTCGTGCGGATCCGGCCCCACCGGCACGCGCGCCACCACCGCGAGCGTCGTCGGGTCGACGATTGCCAGGGTCTGGTCCGCTTTGCTCAGGACGAGCAGGGTGCGCGCCGGCGTGGGACCGGCCCGGGCCGCTGGTTGCTGCTCGAGGGCGAGCGTCGGGCTGAGCAGCAGTATCGCGCCGAGCGTGACGCCGCGTGGGTACCGGAGCATGGGCATCCTCGTTGAAGGCCGTGCGCAGCGAGAAATAATGCATCTCTGGACGGTGGCGTTCTAGGCCCCTCCTCGACCATCGCTTGACGAGCGCGGCACATCCGGGGTCCACGTCCTGAACCTCGGGAGGCACGGTTCCGCGGGAGATGGCGTGTTCTGCTATACCCTTTTCAAGGGAGTGGCAGCAAAGCCAGCGCATCTACCCTCAGGAGGGCTCCAATGGCCGTGACGTCTGGGCGAGAACGCGCGCTGCAGGTCGTTCTGGTGGTGTCGTGGCTGTGACCGGCCTGTCGGCCGTGCAGCTGTTCGTGCTCGCGCGGTCCTGAGCCCGTTCTGAAGGCACAGTCCCCGTCTAGTGCGGCTCGTGGGCCACCCTACTTCACCGCCGGCAAGATATACGTCGGCACATACACACGCTGCCCGGTTAGGCGTCGCCGTCGCGCAGGCCCAGGTAATAGTTCCGCATGTGCATCGGCCGTGCGATCCCACACGAGATCTCGCAGGAGCTGCGCGTGCTCGCACCGGGCGTGGGGACGTTTACGCTCCCGGGGATTACGCCGACGCAGTTCGCCGATACCGCGCAGTGGCCGGCGCACTACACCGCGCTGTTCTATCGTGATGACCCTCGGCTCGGCTTGTCGACGGGTGGGACGCTGACGGTCACGCAGTTCGTCGCGCCCACGGACGAGTTCTACGGGGAGATTCACGGCACGTTGACGAGCCGGCTCGCGCTCTGGACCGACCAGACGACGCTGAGCGGCGACACCGCGGACGCATCGATCACCTTCGCGGTACAGTTGTGGCCGCTCGGCGGGATTCCGGGCTCACCCCTGGCTCACTAGCGATCGGTCGATCGGTGTCCGGCGTAGCGGGAGGGGACGCAGCCCGGGCGCGTGCACCCGGGCTGCTTTCGCGCTTCCCTACTGGAGCGTTCCCTGATACAACGGATTCTTCGGGTCTACGTGGTCAGGGCCGACGTTCGGGTTGGCGCGGCGCTCCCCTAGGCCGATCG
>WNGC01002610.1_pt1 | contig 10967 bp, 11 predicted proteins | sample 5400051 | NCBI WGS metagenome assembly WNGC01 (sample SAMN13153368, study PRJNA577476) | soil metagenome | isolation source: 20 cm soil or saprolite under grassland replicate 2 | place: USA:California | collected 2016-06-15 | reverse complement strand
GTGGGCGCACAGCCGGACCGGGATCGACATTCATCCCGGCGCCAAAATCGGCTCCCACTTTTTCATCGATCACGGCACCGGCGTAGTCATTGGCGAAACATCCGAGATCGGCAAGCGGGTGAAGCTTTATCACAGCGTCACTCTCGGGGCGCGCAGTTTTCAAAAGGACGAGCACGGCAAAATCAAAAAGGGCGGCAAACGCCACCCGACCGTGGAAGACGACGTGACAATTTATCCGGGCTCGACCATTCTTGGCGGCCAAACCGTGATCGGCGCAAGATCGACAATCGGCGGAAACGTTTTTCTGGTGCAAAGCGTGCCGGCTGATTCGCTGGTTTATTATGAGGAGAAACAGCTCCGGATTGTGCCGAAGCGAAAAAAGAAACCAACCAGCAGCCGCGACGAATTCGGCGTATGATTTATTTGGACTACAACGCGACCACGCCGCTTTGCGACGCCGCGCGCGAGGCGATGCTCCCCTATTTCAGTCAGCATTTCGGGAATCCATCCAGTATTCACCGGGCCGGACGCAACGCGCGGGCGGCGGTCGACAACGCGCGCGATAAAATTGCCGGGCTGATTCACGCCAAACCCAACGAGATCATTTTCACCAGCGGCGGAACCGAATCGTGCAATCTCGCCGTGCTTGGACTCGCGCGATGCGGAATGGACGGCGGCGGCCACATCATTTGCGAAAAGACCGAGCATCACGCGGTCCTGCACGCGGTCGAGCATTTGGAAAAGCACGAAAACTTTGAAGTGACCTGGCTCGACACTTCCAACGACGGAATGGTCGATTTTGATCAGCTCGCCAAATCCATTCGTCCGGAAACGCGACTGGTTTCGATCATGACCGCGAACAACGAGACCGGCGTGATTCAGCCGATACGCGAGATTTCGAAAATCTGTCGCGAACGCGGAGTGCTTCTGCATAGCGACATGGTGCAATCGTTCGGCAAGATCGACATCGACATATCTCTCGTCGACGCCGCTAGTTTCGCCGCCCACAAATTTTATGGACCGAAAGGCGGCGGTTTTCTTTTTCTTTGCAGCGGATTGTCGCTTCAACCAGTCCTGTTCGGTGGCTCCCACGAAAATCAGCGGCGACCGGGAACCGAGAACGTTCCTGCGATCGCCGGAATGGCCGCGGCCGCTGAGTTTGCCCTGACGAATCGCCAGACGGAACAAGATCGGCAATTGAAGTTGCGCAATGAATTCTGGGACCACATCGCGCAAAATATTCCGGACGCAAAGCTCAACGGCGAAGAGGCCCCCCGCCTCGCGAATACGCTCAATGTCAGTCTGCTCGGTCTCGATTCCGAAATGCTGCTCATTGCGCTCGATCTGAAAGGCGTGTGCGCCTCGAGCGGTTCGGCCTGCATGGTCGGCTCAGTCTCGGCATCGCATGTTTTGCTCGCGATGGGCTTGCCGGTGGAACGCGCGCGATCCGCCGTTCGTTTTTCACTGGGCAAGCAAACGACTGCCGACGAAATCGCTGCCGCGGGAAAAATCGTCGCGGAAATTGTCGAACGTCTGAGTAAACGGAAGAGTGCGCATGCGGTTGCTTCTTAGGTCCGAGCTCGCCACCGGACGAGTCCGTCCGACTGGCGGACCGGACTGGCGGTAAACAGATCAGCAAGCGATGCGGTTGTTTAGGCAGCTTGAACTTATTTTTCGCGACACGGATACCCTCACCCGTCGCTTGCAGCGCCTCCCTCTCCCTCAGGGAGAGGGTAAGGGTGAGGGTGACTCGAAAATTCTTCGACGAAGCCGCCATGTCGATCTTGAATCGAAAACCCGCGAGCTTTTGCGCTCACTCGGCGCCGCGAAACTTGCGCGCGAGATCCGGGTGGAATGGAATCCGCGAATGCGAAGCGCCGCTGGTCGCGCCGATTATCGCGAAAAACTAATTTCGCTGAACCCGCTGCTCAAAGATCACGGCGACGAGATGGATCGGACGATGCGACATGAGCTGGCGCACTTGCTCGCGCAATTTCGGGTTGGTCGACGACGAATTGCTCCGCACGGTCCGGAATGGCGCGAAGCTTGTCGCGATTTGGGAATCGCGGACGAAGCACGTTGTCACAACTTGCCGTTCGCTACAAAAACCTACGCGGCGCGTTTCGTTTATGTCTGCCCGAATTGCAAAGAGCAATTTCCGCGCGTCCGCCGGATTCGTCGCGCAGTCGCATGTCTCACCTGTTGCCGAAAACATAACGGCGGCGATTTCGATCCGCGCTTTCGGCTGAGGCTCATCGCGCACTGCTAATCTGTCATTCCGACCGAAGTGGAGGAACCTCTTACTATTTCTGTCGAACTCAGCTAGTCAGGACGGAAATATCTAGAGATGTCTCGACTTCGCTCGACATGACACAAGGTCTGTAGCGGTGAGCTAAGCCTTTGACTAGGTCTATTCGTAAGTAGGCAAACCGTGTGCTTTGAGCCTTCCTTTGATATAGCGGATCATATCTTCGGAAGTTTTAAACTCGGAACCCGTCCATGGTAGGCCACGGTTTGGCCGGCGAAGAAATGAATACCAGGAAACCCAATATTCCTTCCACGTAAGACCTGCGGCTACCGGCGGTTTTTCGTGAGCTTTCTGTCGTTCGACGTTCTTTTCGATGCGACGTTTCCAAGCGTCAGCCTCCAATCTGTTCTGATAAGTCGTCTCATCGCGTGCTGCCTTGCAGTACGCTGGCAATGTAAGAAACGAGAGCAGGATAACGAGGGCGGAAACCCAAATGACGCGTGAATTAAATTTCATCCCCAGTTTTCTCTCCCTTGGCCGCTTTTTGGCCGCGCAATTTCGCCTGGATGAAGATGTCGATTTTGCCGTCCATCACTTCCTGGACGTTGCTCGTTTCGGCGCCGGTGCGGTGGTCTTTCACCATTTGATATGGCTGAAAAACGTAGGAGCGAATCTGATTGCCCCACGCAATCTCGCCTTTCTCGCCGTATTGCCGGTCGATCTCGGCGCGTTTTTTGTCCTGCTCGATTTGATAAAGTTTCGCTTTTAACATTTTGAGCGCGAGATCGCGGTTGCGCCCCTGACTGCGTTCCGCCTGACAGGCGACCACAATTCCGGTTGGCTTGTGCAAAATGCGGACGGCGGTTTCCACTTTGTTCACGTTCTGTCCGCCTTTGCCGCCGCTCCGGAAAGTATCGATCTCGAGATCGGCCGGATTGACTTCGATCGGCGCGGTATCGGCGATCTCAGGAACAACATCGACGCTGGCGAAAGAAGTGTGCCGGCGTTTGTTCGCGTCGAACGGCGAAATCCGAACAAGGCGATGGACGCCGCGCTCCGTTTGAAGATAGCCATAGGCATATTCGCCGCTCACCAGCAGCGTGACCGATTTGATTCCGACTTCTTCGCCGGTTTGAACATCGACAATCTGCGATTTGAGACCGCTCCGCTCGATCCAGCGTTGATACATGCGCAAAAGCATGTCGGCCCAGTCGCACGATTCGGTGCCGCCGGCGCCGGAGTGAATTGTTATGAACGCGTTAGAGCGATCGCTTTCGCCGGAGAGAAACTGGCGCAGCTCGAACTCTTCGAGCTTGTGCATGAGACGATCGTGTTCCGATAAAACTTCGCGCTCGGCCTGCGCGCGATGCGATTCGTTCTTCTCTTCCGACGCGAGCTGATGCAACGCGTCGAAATCTTCAATCTCGCGTTCCAGTTCGTGAAACGGATTGATCAACGAGCGAAGGCGCGAGACTTCATCGACATCGCCTTGGGCGCGCTCGCGGTTGTTCCAAAAATCGGGCGCCGCCATCCGCGCCTCGAGCGCGATCAGTTTTTCCTGCAGTTTGGGCAGGTCAAAGAAACCTCCGCAGCTCGCGCACGCGCGACTTCAAATCTTCGGCGTCAACGGTGGTTTCTATTGGCATAATTGGAAGATAAGCGTCTCGCTTATCGTGGCAACCGAGCGTCTCGCTTGTTGTTTGCAAGGCCGACATCGTCCGAATCCGATTAAGAAAATACTCGCCCGCGAATCACGCGAATGCAGAACAGAAATCTGTTTGTTCGCGTTAATTAACGTGATTCGCGGGCCATGCCCGGATGGGTGTCACCGCCGCGCGGAATCTTTGCGCTTGTCCGCTTGGGCCGCAGCCGATTCGACTCGGAAAATCGTTTCGCCATCCTTCATCAAATCGAGCCGGTCGCGCGCGATCGTTTCCAAATAAGCCGGATCAGTCTTGAGCAGATTCACTTCACGGGTTTGGCGGGAAAGCAATACCTGCTGCTTATCGCGTTGGGCTTCAAGAATATCGATCTCGGCGTGACCGATCTTCAGTTTTTTGTAAGGTGGGACAAACATGCTCACGATCACGAGCCAGACCGCGAGCAACAACAAGAGAAGGAGGACTCGGTTCCATCGTTGCCAGACGGTAGCTTCGCGACGCGCGCGGAAATCGCCGTAACTCTGATCCACTTCAGCGGATATTACCGCCGTAAATCGCTTTGTCACCAAGTTCTTCGGCGATTCGAAGCAGCTGATTGTATTTCGCGACTCGATCGGTCCGGCAAAGCGACCCGGTTTTGATTTGGCCTGCGTTGGTCGCGACCGCGATGTCGGCAATGGTTGTGTCTTCGGTTTCGCCGGAACGATGGCTGATCACCGAAGTGTAATTATTTTTCTTGGCGAGATCGATCGTGGCCAACGTTTCAGTGAGCGTGCCGATCTGATTGACCTTGATCAGAATTGAATTGGCAACGTGTTCGGCGATCCCTTTTTTGAGGAATTTCACATTGGTCACGAACAGGTCGTCACCGACGAGTTGAATTTTGGCGCCAAGAAGCTTCGTCAATTTTTTCCAGCCGTCCCAATCGTTCTCCGCGCAGCCGTCTTCAATCGAGACGATCGGAAAACGCGCGCAAAGCTCGGCGTAATAATCAACCAGCTCTTCCGCCGATTTTTGCGAGCCGTCCGATTTTTTAAAGACGTAGGCGTTTTTGTCGCAATCGAAAAACTCGGATGAAGCCGGGTCGAGCGCGATGAAGATTTCCTGGCCTAACGAATAGCCGGCCCGCTTGACCGCGGTCGCGATACTGTCGAGCGCGTCCTCGACCGATTTCAGATTCGGTGCAAAACCGCCTTCGTCGCCGATCGCGGTGGAAAGATGTCGATCTTTTAAAACGTTCTTCAATGCATGGAAAACTTCCGCGCCATAGCGAAGCGCTTCCGGAAAATTCGGCGCACCGCGCGGCATGATCATGAATTCTTGAAAATCGATCGGTGCGTCAGAATGCGCGCCGCCGTTCAAGATGTTCATCATCGGAACGGGAAGGACGCGGGCTTCAGCGCCGCCGAGATAACGGAAGAGGGGCAAATTTTCTGCCGCACTTGCGGCATGCGCGACCGCCAGTGAAACGCCGAGCAACGCGTTCGCCCCGAGATTTTTTTTGTTGGGCGATCCGTCCAGCTCGATCAGGCGATTGTCGATCTTCGCCTGGTCGCGCGCGTCCCAGCCTTTGATGGCGGCCGCGATTTTCCCGTTCACGTTTGCGACCGCTTTGGTTACGCCTTTGCCTCTGTAACGTTTCTTGTCGCCATCGCGCAGTTCCCAAGCTTCGTGTTCGCCGGTGCTCGCTCCACTCGGAACCGCTGCGCGCCCGAGCGCGCCATTTTCAAGACGCACATCCACTTCGACGGTGGGATTTCCGCGCGAATCGAGAATCTCTCGCGCGTGAATTGAAGCGATTGCTGTCTTCGACATGCGACGACTCGATTAAATCACTTCCAGCATCCTGACAATCGAGAAATGACGAAATCCGAATGTCGAATGACGAATCAATGACGAAGATCGAATAACAAAAGGGCCGCGATTTCCTCCGAGTTCGCGGTGCGACATTCCTTGGTGCGTCGGCATTCGTGCTTGATCATTTTCCACGCATTCCTGCTGGCAATCTCGCTCGGCGTGCGTACGGTGGGCGGTCATGAGGCGTGTCAGGCGGTTTGTCGCCCTCGCATTTCTGTTGGGCTGTTGTGCTGTGATCGGCGCTGAACCGGCGCGACTTCCAGCCGATCAACTGGCCAAAGCGGTCCGCAACGATTCAATCACCATTCCAACTCCGGGCGAACTTTTCGCGGCGCTGGAAAAGCCAGGGAGACCGAATTGGGTCGGCCAAATGCGCGGACCAATCTCGACCAGCTACAAAAACCGCGCCCAGATCGCGCTCAATCTTGGCAGCTTGATCGCCGACGGATTCATCGCGGTTGAAGCGAAAGACAGCCAGCAAGTTAAAAACATCGGCACCGACATTATCAAAATGGCCAAGGCGCTGGGCGTAAGCGAGCACGTGCTCAGCCGCGGCAACAGCATCAACGAGTTCGCCGAAAACGATGAGTGGGACGCGCTCCAGGAAGAATTGGAAGCAACGCAGAACGAAGTTAAGGCATCGATGCAATCGCACCGCGACCAAGACTTGATCATTTTGGTAAGCGTCGGTGGTTGGATCCGCGGCACCCAGGTTGTCAGCGCGGCGGTGATGCAAAATTACGACGAGCGCGCCGCGAAAGTGTTGCGGCAACCGGCGCTGGTGAGTTTCATCCAATCAAAGATGAACGATATCTCGCCCGACGTTCGTGGTGAGCCGCTAATCAAAGAAGTGAGCGGACAGCTTCCCGGCATCGAAAAGCTGGTAACGTTTCCCGCTGGCAAAGCGCCGACTGCCGATGAAGTGCGTCAAGTGAACGAAGCGGTCGGCAAGATCATGAGCCAAATCCAGGCGAAAGAATCGAAATGAAAACTTCGATGTCGATCTTCACGGCAATTGGACTGGCGATAACGACAGCGATCGCGACACCCGAGAGCGACACGGAAGTCGCGGCGCGCAGAGCAGCGCTCGATCTGGCGGGCGCGTTTTCAAATGAAGGTTTCAAAATGCGCGACGGACATTGGTCGGGCACGATCAAACCGAAAGAACACGCGCTGATCGCGGTCAATCTCTATGCCGGCAATCAATATTGGTTCTCGGTCGGAGCGACCGAGCCGGCGAAAAAAATCTCGGTCAACCTTTACGACGAAACTGGCAAGCTCGTTCAGGCTGAGAGTTATAACGAAGGCGAAAAAGCGGCTGCCGGATTTTCGCCGACCGGCAGCGGTCAATATTACGTCCTGGTTGATCTGGTCGAAGGCGGCGAGAGCAGCGTTTGCCTCGTCTATTCTTACAAGTGACCGGCAGAGCCGGTCATCCTGATCCCGCAGCCCGGGAGAAGGATCTTCCAAATGCTGATCGATCACACAAGCCACTTAGCGTGACGCTAGCTCCGACTGTACTCGTTCGACTCCCGACTCTCTCGCGGCTACCCTCGCTGCTTCACCGCCCATGTCGCTCGTCCCACTCCCTCCACTCCTCGCTCCGCTCGGCCGCGCCGCGCCGAGCATTAGACTTTTCGCGCGCGCGTCATTTCGTTTAGGATGATCTGCTACCGGCATGATCTCGCTTCAGGTTTTTTACGAAGGCAATGTGCAGGGCGTCGGATTCCGTTGGACCATCCGGCAGATCGCCAAGGGTTTCGATGTGATCGGTTGGGTGCGAAACCTACCAGACGGCCGCGTCGAACTTCAGGTCGGTGGCGCCGAAAGCGAAGTTTTTGCGTTCCTCGATTCGATCATGGAGAGCGAATTGCGTTCGCACATCGATAAGCAAACGCGCTCGGCGCTGGCCGAACCGGTGAAGGCGCGCGGCTTCGACATTTACCATGACTGATCTGCCACGGCGTAGCGGCGCGGAGGCGGGCGCAGCCGTCGCGGTTGAGGGACTGACGAAAGTTTTTCCAGTCCCCTTTCGTCGAAAATCAATCACGGCCGTACGCGATCTCAATCTGCGCGTCGAAGCAGGCGAAGTTTACGGACTGCTCGGACCGAATGGTTCGGGCAAAAGCACGACGCTGAAAATTATTCTTGGTCTCGCTTCGCCGACGCGCGGACGAACAAAAATCTTTGGACGCGACAGTTCGCTCGTGGAAAGCCGCCAGGCCGTTGGATTCCTGCCGGAAAATCCTTATTTCTATAAATTTCTCACCGGCGAAGAGACGCTCCGATTTTTTGGCAAACTTTGCCGGGTGAACGGTTCCCGGCTGAAAAGCCGCGTCCGCGAACTGCTCGAGCTCGTCGGCCTAACGAATGCGCGCGACCAACGATTGAGCACTTACTCGAAAGGAATGCTGCAACGGATTGGTCTCGCTCAGGCGCTGATCAACGAGCCGAAGCTGGTCGTGCTTGATGAGCCTACTGCCGGCGTCGATCCCGCCGGCTCACGCGACATTCGCAATTTGATTGTCGATCTTAAACAGCGCGGCATCACCGTCCTCTTGTCTTCGCATTTGCTCACCCAAGTGCAGGAGGTCTGCGATCGCGTCGGAATTCTCGCGCGTGGCGCGCTGGTTAGTGAAGGCCGCCTCCAGGAATTGATCGCGATTGAGAACCGGAGTGAGCTCGTCCTGGAAAATGCGTCCGAAGCGTTGGTGAAGGAAATCGAAAAGCTCGCCGCCAATTCAAATGCAAGACTCATCGACCGTCGAAAATCGACCACCACGCTCGAGCGTTTGTTTCTGGAGGCGACCCAAGAATCAGAATCATCCGCTAACCACGCCAAATGACACTAGATATTTTATGGGGCTCTGAACCTCTGGTGTCATTTCGTGTATTTGGCGGACTCCTCTTTTGTTGAAATGAGCGAGCGACTGCATCGCGGATTTTCGCCGGCACGGATTTTCGCGATCAGTATCAACACGCTGATCGAACTCACCCGCCAAAAAGCTTTTTACGTTCTTCTGATTTTCGCACTGCTCCTCATCGGCTGCTCCGTTTTCATGGCGCGATTCACTTTTCAGCAGGAATTCCAAATCCTGAAAGACATTTCGCTCGGAGCGATGTCGATCTTCAGTTCGCTGCTGGCAATCGTCGCAACGGCGCGTCTCATCCCGCAAGACATCGAGGACCGGACCGTTTACACAATTTTGGCAAAGCCGGTCCCGCGCTTCGAATATTTGCTCGGCAAACTTTTTGGCGTGTTGCTACTGCTCGCGATCAGCATCGCTCTGATGAGCGTGCTGTTCGTGGTTGTTCTTTACGTGCGCGAGCAGACCGTGCTCAACGAAACGCTGCGCCAGATGAGCCGTGCGCCAGGCGAACAGTTAGACGCTGCCGTAAATGCTATTCGCGCCGCCGGACTCAACATCGATATCCTCACCGGCGTTGCGGTCATTTTTCTAAAAGCGTGTCTGCTCGCCGCTTTGACGCTTTTTGTTTCAACATTTGCGACCACAAACATTTTCACAGTCGTCGTGATGGTGTTCGTGTATTTCATCGGCCATCTCCAGGCGACCGCGCGCGAATATTGGCTGGAGCAACAAAGTGCCGGCTGGGTCGCGCGCACGTTTCTCGCGATCGTTGCACTGATCTTTCCCGATCTTCAGGCCTTCAATCTGGTCGATGAGATTGTCGCCGGCGTCGCGATTCCGCTCGCCCTCCTCGCCAAAACGGCGTTGCTCGGAATTTTTTACACTGCGATCTACACCTTGGCAGCAACCTTCGTTTTTTACGGCAAAGAACTATGAGCCGCGTTCTCTTCGCGTTTGCATTGCTTCTCGTTTTTGGCGTGATGAAACTTCCGGCCGAGCACGCGCTCTCGTTGCAACATCGACAACTTCAGTTTGCCGAAGTCGCGAGTCTGGATCTTCGTGAAAAAATCGGACAACTCGGGTTCGTCGCCGCGCTGAGCGGCTTTCGTGCGATGCTGGCGGATTTTCTTTTTATTCAGGCGCACGTCGCATGGGAACGGACCGAATGGGGACGCGTTCTGTTTTTGTTCAGACAAGTCACCACTTTACAGCCGCGGGTCCCGCTGTTTTGGGATATGGCCGCATGGCATATGGCCTGGAACGCGAGCGCAGCGGCGATGAACGATCCGTCGCAGCCACGGCTCGCGCTGCGGGTGAAAGCGCAACGCGAATATTTTGCGCTCGGCAAAGATTTTTTGGAACGCGGGGTCAAGAATAATCCCGACAAACCGCAGCTCTATGAAGCGCTCGCCCGGCTTTATCGCGACAAATACAACGATCACGCTCGGGCGTCCGAATATTTCGCAAAGGCATCAGCCTTGCCCGGGGCGGCGAGTTACGACAAACGTGTTTCCGCCTACGAGCTCTCGTATTGCGAAGGGCGTGAACGCGAAGCCTACGAGTGTTTGCACGGGCTTTACAATAAAGGCGACAAGGAACGCCTGCCGATTTTGATCAAGCGCCTGAAATTTCTCGAAGAGAAACTAAGCGTCCCGCCGGAGCAGCGCATTCCGGACAAGGAACGTTGAATTGCCGCTCCTTGTTCTGCGTTTCCTCTCCCTTTACCAAAGGGAGAGGATGAAGGTGAGGGATTAGCCTTCACTTTGCCAAACATCGACTCCTCACCCGCGCCCTCTCCTCAGTCGAGGAGGAGAGGGAAACAGAGCCTGAGCGCGCGGCCAAAATGAAGATCGATTGCCGCTGAGGACAGCGGCCGTTACAGTGGAAGACCTTCGTTAACGACCCGATGCGCTTCGCGATTTTCAGTGACATTCATGCCAACCTTGAAGCGCTCGAGGCTGTGCTCGCCGACGCGCGGGAGAACAAGTGCACCGACTTCATTTGTCTCGGCGACGTGGTCGGTTACAACGCCAACCCGCATGAGTGCGTCGCGCGCGTCCGCGAGATGGATTGCCCGATCGTCAAAGGCAATCATGATGAGCAGGCTTCGCTGGTCGAATCGTCCCGCGATTTCAACGAGATGGCCGAGGCCGCAATTCAATGGACGCGCGATCATTTGAGCGACGCGGACAAGGAATGGCTGCGGGCGCTGAAATTGCAGCGGCAAGTGCGCGATTTCACCATCGTTCACGCGACCCTCGATACGCCCGAGCAGTGGGGCTACGTCTTCAACAACCTCGACGCGGCCGCGAGTTTCACTTATCAGCACAC
>WNGC01002781.1_pt1 | contig 10970 bp, 6 predicted proteins | sample 5400051 | NCBI WGS metagenome assembly WNGC01 (sample SAMN13153368, study PRJNA577476) | soil metagenome | isolation source: 20 cm soil or saprolite under grassland replicate 2 | place: USA:California | collected 2016-06-15 | reverse complement strand
ACACGATCGAGCGGCTCGCCGGCGACGCGCGTCCGAGCTACGTGAGGGTCGCGCCGCCCGCGCCGAGCCCGAGCTCTCGCGGCGGCGGATCGGGCGACACGTTCCTGGGCGTCACCGTCGATCCGCGGGTTGCGGCGGGCGACGGCCTCAAGCTGTCGGGGACCCTGCCGGGGAGCGCGGCTGCGCGCGCGGGGCTCCGCTCGGGCGACGTGCTCATCCGCTTCGCCGGCGTGGTCGTCGAGAGCTTCGAGGCCCTCCGTCGCGAGGTGCAGGCGAAGAAGCCGGGCGAGGTGGTCGAGATCTTGTACCTCCGCGACGACGAAACGCGCGAAGCACCCGCGACCCTCGGCGCTCGGCCGTAGGGAGCCCGGGGACCAGGAGCCCAGAGATGGCCGATCGGGACGTGGACGCGGCGACGACGCTCACGGAGATGCTGCGCCGGCGCGCCGCGCTCACGCCGGACAAGCCCTACTTCCACCTCTACGGCGACACGGTGACGTACGGCCAGCTCTGGGACACGAGCGCGCGCTACGCGGCCGGCCTCGCGCGGGCCCACATCCGCGCAGGCGACAAGGTCGCTCTCATCTATCCGACTTGCGCCGAGTTCTTCTACACCTTCGTTGGCGCGCTCCGGATCGGCGCGGTGCCGGTGCCGATCTATCCGACGCATGGCGTCGAGGGGACGGCGCGGATCTTCAACGACTCCGAGGCGGTCGCGGTGGCCACGATCGGCTGGTTCCGGACGGGCGTGGACGAGTCGGTCGCGCGCGCGCCGGGCATCCGCGCCGTGCTCGAGCCGCCCGACCTCGAAGCCGACGCGCCGGTACCCGCGTTCGCCGAGCCGGACGCGGAAGACCTGGCGTTCCTGCAGTACACCTCGGGGAGCACGGGGCACCCGCGCGGCGTCATGCTCACGCACAAGAACGTCGTCTCGACCATCACGTTCATGGCCCAGGCGGCCGGGCTCACCGTCGAGGACCGCGTCGTCTCGTGGCTGCCGCTCTACCACGACATGGGGCTCATCGGCTGCGCCTTCACGCCGCCGCTCACGGCCACGCCGCTGTGGCTCCTGCCCCCGGACCTCCGCAACCCGCGCCAGTGGCTCGAGCTGGTGACCCAGGTGCGCGCCACGTTCACGGTCTCGCCCGATTTCGGCTATCGCAACTGCGTGCGCCACGTGCGCGACACGACCGGTCTCGACCTCACGAGCCTCAAGGCGGCGCTCTCGGGCGCCGAGCCGGTGCGCGCCTCGACGATCGAGGCCTTCGAGTCGCACTTTGGCCTCACGCGCGTCATCTCGCCCTGCTACGGTCTCGCGGAGGCCACGCTCGCCGTGGCGATCTGGCCGCGGGCGGTGCCGCTCCGGTTCGATCCGAGCGGCAGGTCCCCCTCGGTGGGCCAGCCCTGCCCGGGCGTCTCGGTCGAGATCCTCGCCCCCGACACCGCGGGTCCCCCCGAGATTCCGCTCGCGCCGGGCAACGAGGGCGAGATCTGCGTGCAGAGCCCGGGCGTCATGCGCGGCTACTACAACAACCCCGAGGACACCCGGAAGGTGCTGCTGCCGGGCGGCTGGCTCCGCACGGGCGACCTCGGCTTCGTGGACAAAGAGGGCTTCCTCTACGTCACCGGCCGCCTGAAAGACCTGATCATCCTGGCCGGCGAGAACGTGCTCCCGGCCGACGTCGAGGAGGTCGTGGACCAGGTGCCCGGCGTCCGCTACTCGGCCGTCGTGGGGATCGAGAGCGAGCGCTCCGGGACCCAGCGCCTGCACGTCGTCGCCGAGGTGCGGACCGAGAGCGCGTCGCCCGAGGAGTACCACGGTCTCGTGCGCGAGATCGTGAGCCGCGTCCACGATGCGCGCGGCCACCGGCCCGCGCGCGTCCTGCTCGTGCGCGCGGGCACCGTCCCCAAGACCTCGAGCGGCAAGATCCAGCGCTCGCGGCTCGTCCAGCTGATCCAGAGCGGCGAGCTTCACGCCCCGATCGTGTACGGCACGACGGATCGCACCTCTCTCGGGCCCCCGACGCGCTAGGGCGGCCGCGCGGGCCCGACCATGGAGTTCGGCTGCCATCTTCCGGTCTACGGCCCCGCCGCCACCCGCGAGACGCTGCTCGCCTTCGCGCGTCGCATGGAGGCGCTCGGCTACGACTCGCTCTGGGCCAGCGACCACGTCGTGATTCCGTGGCGCATCACGTCGAAGTACCCGTACAACGAGACCGGCGACTTCCCTCTGCCACCGACGGCCGCCTTTCTCGAGCCGCTCACCGCGCTCGCCCTCGTGGCCGGCGCGACCGAGCGGATTCGCCTCGGCACGACGGTGCTCGTGCTCCCGCACCGGCACCCGGTGCTCGCGGCGAAGATGCTCGCGACGCTCGACCATCTCGCACCCGGCCGGGTCATCCTGGGCGCGGGCGTCGGGTGGCTCCGCGAGGAGATCGAGCTCTTCGGCGTGGACTACGCACGGCGCGGCGCGTGGAGCGACGAGGCGCTCCGGATCATGCGGACGTGCTGGCGCGAGGAGCGTCCGAGCTTCCGGGGCGAATTCGTGAGCTTCGACCCGGTCGGCTTCGCCCCGAAACCGGCGCACGGCACCATCCCCATCTGGATCGGCGGCCACACGCCGCGGGCTCTCCGGCGCGTGGCCGAGCTCGGCGACGGCTGGCACGCCGCGTTTCCGAGCGCCGCGAAGATGACGGCCGGGCTCGCCGAGCTGGCGGCGGCGTGCCGCAAAGCGGGGCGCGACCCGAAGACGCTCACGCTGAGCGCGCGCATGGGGTTGCCCGCCAGGCAAGATACGAATGCCCTCGTCGGCGAGATCCGGGCGCTCGCCGACCTCGGCGTGCGCCACGTCATCCTCGAGTCGCGCGTCCGCGACCTCGCCGACATGCGTGAGATCTACGAGCGCTTCGCCGCCGACGTCCGCGCGAAGATCTAACCCCGCCCCTACTTTTTGAAGGCTTGCTCGAAGACGCCGTCCCACTCGGCCGGCGGGGGTGTCTGCTGATGGATCACGCAACGCTCGGCCATCGTCCGGGCCGGGCCGTCGCCAGGCCACAGCGCCACGGCCTGTCCAAAGAGGGCCAGGGCCTCGCGCCAGCTCTTCTGGCGATACGCCTCGAGCCCCGCGGCGTAAGACTTCAACCCCTTCTCCTGCTCCAGGGAGACGGGCGTGCCGAGCTTGGCCAAGAGCTCGTAGACGCGCACCGCCTGGGTCCTACCCATGACGCGGACCATGTCGACCTCACGCAGCAAGAACTCCCCCTCGACCAGACGGGCCGTGTTCTCCCCGACGAGGATCTCGGTCCCGTAGACTTTGTTCAGCCCTTCCAGGCGGGAGCCGAGGTTCACCTGGTCGCCGAGGACGCCGTAGGAGAACCGGTACCGGGAGCCCAGGTTGCCGACGAGCATCGGACCGGAGTTGATCCCGGTGCGGGCTCTGAGTTGCGGGCGGCCGACGCTCGCCCACTCTGACGCGAGCGCGAGGCGCTGCTCCCGCATGGCGAGCGCCGCCTCGCACGCCCTCGCGGCATGATCGGGCTGCTCGAGCGGGGCGCCGAAGATCACCATGAGCTCGTCGCCCACGTACTCCTTGAGCGTGCCCCAACGCATGAAGACCTGCTCGGTGACCCGGTTGTAGTACTCGCCGAGCATCGCGGCCATCTCGTGCGGCGGGTAGCGCTCCGAGTAGGTGGTGAAGCCTTCCAGGTCGCTGAACAGAACCGTCAGAATCTTTTCCTCGCCCCCGAGCTTCAGGCGTCCAGGGTCCTTGAGCATCTCTTCGACCACCAGCGGGGCCACGTACTGCCGGAAGGTCTCCTTGACCTTCTTCCGTTGCCGCTGCTCGGTGACGTAGTAGTACGCGGTCAGCGCCGTATACGTGGTCGAGAGGCCGAGCAGGGGGTACACCATGTTGAGCCAGACGTGAGCGTTCACGAAGAGCCAGCGGGCGGCGAGGATGTAGAGCACGAACAGGCCCGCGGCGAAGCCGAGCCCTTTGAGCGGGCCCAACCGCGGCAGCGCCGTCCCCACGAGGGCTCCCAGCGTGACGATCGCGAGCAGGTCGAAGAGCTTCGACCACTCGGGTCTCGCCATGAAGCTCTGCGTCAGGATACTGTCGATGACCGAGGCGTGGACCTCGATGCCGGGATACACGGGGCTGAAGGGAGTGTTCCGCAAATCGTAGGTGCCCAGGGCGGTGGCGCCGACGAGCACGATCCGATCCTTGAACGCGCCGCGGGGCGCCTTGCCTCCGAGAATGTCGGTAACGGAAACCTGGGGAAACGGCTTCGGCGGCCCGGGGTAGTTGATGAGCAGTTGCCCGCCCTCGTCGGTAGGGATGAACCGCTCGCCCATCTGGATCCCATCCACCCCATGGCGGCCGACCTTCACGGTGAGACGCGGCCGTCCCAGATAGTGCCAGGCGCACAAGACCGAGAGCGGCGGGAAGAGGTCCTCCCCCGCCTGGATGACGAGTGGCATCCATCGGAGGACGCCATCCGGATCACTGCGCAGACTGAAGTACCCGGACGAGGCGGCAACGTCACTGAAGGCGTCGAGGTTGCTCTCGGGCGCGTGGGCGCGGATGAATGGCACCGCGCCCGTGTCCGGCGCCTGGTAGGCGATCACGGGGTACTTCGAGGCGGCGAGGCGCTTCAGGCGTCGGTCGATCTCGCTCGGCTCGAGGCGGTACTCGAGCGTGGCCTCGCTCATGTGGAAGAAGTAGCCGAGGACGACGGCGGCTGACGACTTCTTGATGGCGATGGCCAGGGCGCGATCGTTGTCGGCGTGTCGCCGGCTCTCGGTGATGAAGTCGGCCAGCCGCTGATCTCTGATGGCCAGTGCATCCACCCGTCGAGCCAGCTGATCGATCAGGGCCACCTGGGAGTTCTCGTCCGGCTCCGAGAAGGCGATGTCGAATCCGATCACCCTGGCCCCGTCGCGCGAGAGCGTGTCGACGAGGGCCGCGATCTTCGACCGGGGCCAGGGCCACCGCCCTTCCGTATCGAGGCTCTTCTCGTCGATCGCGGCCATCACGACCGCGGGTGAGGGCCGCCGGGGACCGCGAGAGAGGAAGCGGAGGTCGTAGGTCTTCAGCTCGATCAGGTCCAGGATGGGCGCGCCCGAAAGGAAGAGCGGCACCACCAGGACGAGGACGGCGAGCGTGAGGGACGCGGGATTGATGCGGAGCCAGGATCGGCGGGGCACCTTCATGATTTACGGCCGCGCAAGTTCCTCCTCGATCTCCTGTGCCGAACGCCTCCAGTGGCTAGGTTCCGTGGAGACTGTAGATCTGCTCATCGAGGTTGGCAAGCCTCACTCCGAGAGCCCACTCGACGGCAGGTCGAGTGGCCGCGACCCTGCGAACGTCCACTCGCACGGGTCGCGGCCGAGCCAACCGCCTACTTCTATCGCCTCAGGAGGAGAGGGGTCGGCAGCGGTAGATACGCGGATCGTCAGGGCCGATGCCGTTCACGTCGACCGTGCATCGCTCCCTTACACAAACCCTGTTGGGGTCAACGCCGACGCATGCCTGAAAGAAGCCTTCTCGGGCAATGAACGTTATGAATTCCCTGCCCGCGCAGAGTCTGTCCCGCTCCGCAGCACTCAGCTCGAATCTGAACCCGGAAAATGTGCGGCCAGACCCGTCAGACTGCCCCGGGTCACCCGCGTCGGCAAAGAGAGGGCCATGGGCCGTGGCGCGTCGGGCACGCGGGTGGTCCATGTCATTGTCGTCGTCATGGTGATCCGGCCAGCCGAACGTGGTCATGTCGGTCGTGAGGGCCGTCAGGGGAAGCATCATGGTGATCGGTGGCTGTGGCGCTCCGCAAAAAACGACGCCCCGAATGTCGCATTGATCATTCGGGGAGTCGAGGCCACATTGCGGGCTGGCTGTTGTCGGAACAGTGCCAGCGAGCTTGAAGTTGACCGGAGAGGCTGGGGCCTGCAGCGCGACAAGCGCCGTCTCCGTCGGCGTCGCGTTCGTGGCGACCACGCAGCTTTGAACGCCAGCAAAAGCAGTGAATCCTTGGGTTGTCACCAAGCCGACCTCGCTTCCCCCGGTAATCCAGGAGGCGCAGATTTGAAATCCCGCGATTACCGCGCATCCCGCATTGGCTTCGGTCCGCAGAAACGCAACCACGCTCAGAGCGAACAGGCCGATCATGATCCGCTTGGACATGACGTTCTCCTTCTGTCTCGCGCACGCTCGTACTTTCTTGTTCACCTCAGTACGCCGTTCCCTCGCCGGCCCGTGCCCTGTCGGTGCTCTCCGGTATATTTCCGGAAATTCGTGAGCCATCTCAGGGATTACCCTCGGGTGACATCCCCTAGGCTCCTATCGGGTGGATGCCTGAATCGAACGCGGGAAGATCCCTGAAGCTGAGGGGTGGGCGAGCGCCGCTTTCTCGAGCGTGCCGAGCCCGGCTACAACGGGCCCGAATGGCAACAGCGGGACAGGACGGTCAGAACAAAAGGTCCAAAGAGATCCCGGGACTTACGGCCGCGAAAGTTCCTCCTCGATCACGCGCGCGAACGCCTCCAGAGGCTGGGCCCCGTGGAGCGCCCGCCCGTTGACAAAGAAGGCCGGCGTGCCGTTGACGCCGAGCCGGATGCCTTCCTCGAGGTCGCGTTGCACCGTGGCCCGGTGGACGCCCGTCGAGACGCAGCGCTCGAACGTCGGCACCTCAAGCCCGACCTGCTCGGCGTAGCGCCGCAGGTCGTCGGTGGCAAGGTTGGGCGAGTTGGTGAACAGCACGTCGTGATACTCCCAGAACTTGCCCTGGTCCTGGGCGCACCGAGCCGCCTCGGCTGCGCGTCGCGCCTCGGGATGAAGGCTCTCCAGCGGGAAGTCGCGGAACAGGTGTCTGACCTTCCCCGGATACCGCTCGAGGATCTGCTTGAGCGTCGCTTGCGCTCGCTTGCAGTACGGGCACTGAAAGTCGGAGAACTCCACGAGCGTCACTCGCGCCTCTGCCGCACCCCGGAGTGGCGCCCCCTCGGTCGACACGGTCACGCGGACGACAGGGGGAGGCTGGAGACGGACCAGAATCTTCGCCTGCGACCGAAGCGACTCCACGAAGAGCGCCCGACGCGCGGCGACCTTCTGCTGTTGCAGGTGGGCCCGGACATTCTGACGGATCGTGGCCTCGTCTCCACGCAAGCGGGCCTTGTTCGCTTGATAGACTGCTTCGATCTGCTGGTCGGTGACCGGCTCTGCCTTCGCCGTTACCTCCGCGTCCACCAACGCCGCGACCGATATCTTCCGCTTGGCCGCCTCCTGAGCGAGGAGGCGCTCCGCGATGAGGGCGTCCAGTTGCTGGCGCTTCAAATCGTAGATCTGCTCCTCGAGGTGCGAGAGCCTCGCGCCGAGGGCGCCTTCGAGATCCTTGGCGGTGATCGCGTCCCCGTTTACCTCCGCGAGCGGCTCGGTCGCGGGGGTGTCGGCGCCGGCCGGCGGCACTCCAAGCGCTACCGCAAGGATCAGGGCGCAGAGCGAAGATCCGGCCCGCCCTCGCTCGAATCTGCACTTTCCACGGGGTTCAATCGGACGCATCGGACTAGCCTCCATAATCTCCATCATAATCCCGACTCGGGTCGTTGTGCGCGCTCTCAGGTCCAGACGGGCGAAATCGGTTCTGCCGTCACGTCTTTCAACTCCTGGTCTGCCGCGCGGCCGCGGGCCTGCACCCGCGGCCGCCAGAGTGGCCTTCTCATTCCAAGCGCGACGCGACCTCGAACGTCGCGACGAGGCGGCAAGCGTACGGCAGCCCGCATATCAGGGGGAGGGTCGTGCAGCGCTCGATCAGCCCGTAGCAGGCAAGGCCGTTGCAGAATTCGGCCTTCATGAAGCCCGTGGTCGGGGTGAATGTGTCGAAGCCCGCCAAGCCCTGCGCCTCGCACGCGGCCTCGCCGTCTGCCCTAGTCAAATCGAGCTCGAAAGTCACACGACAGTCGTTGCTATCGCACGCCGCCGGTTGCAGCCCGCTGTCGAAATCAAAGTCGGAGACGACGGCCGTTCGTTTGATGAATCGCGGCAGAGTTCCCGTAGCCCCCCCGTCGTCGTCCGGCGGACGCGTCGTACCCGAGAGCAGGCGAGAGCCTTCGGAGCTAACAGGAGCCTGGTTAGCGCAGGAGAGGACACCCTGGATGTTACAAGCTTCTAGCTCGCCCGTTTTGCCAATCGGGCCGCACATCGTCCCCGAAATTGGCGGTACTGTGCCGCCGACTTCGCATCGCCCCGAAACCGCGAGGGTATCGCTGGTGCTCGCCAAACATTTTGCGCTCCCCGTAATCCAAGACGCGCAGATCTGAAATCCCGCGATTACCGCACATCCTGCATGGGCCTCGGTCCGCACAAATGCGACCATGCTGAGGACAAACAGACCAATCATGATTCGCCGGGACATGACCCCTCCTTTCGTTTCGCGTGTTCGATACCTTCCCCTGTTTAACGTCCGTCCGTCCCCGTATGCGCTTCACGGCTTAGAAGGCTCTACGGTCGTATGCCACTCCTCCTTTCAGCCCTTCCAAGCTTCATGGAAGCGCCAGCGTGAATCTGGCAAAGACCATCCGGTCCGGCTGGATGCTCGGATTCTTCAGATCGCGGTCAAAGAATCTAAAATCCTGGTCAAAAAGATTGCTCGCTCCGACCGTGATGAAGCCGTACCGCTGCGGCAGCCGGTAACTGATCCCCGCGTCGACGACCCAGAAGTCATCCTGACCTGAGCGGACGTTTTGGTTGTTCAAGACGAACGTGCCTTCTTGATCGAAGTACGTCGCCTTCAGCGAGGCACCGAATCCGGAAGGGTGGAAAAAGCTGATTCCCACGGGCACACGATGGGTATTCAGGTCTTTCGGGGTGGAGGTCACCCCTTGAGTCGTATATCGCTCGAACTGGTATTCCAGTCGGAGCGCCCACCATGGATGGGGTGTCCAGAACAGGTAGGAACGGGCGAGGCGCTCGCGCTGCGCCTCTTCCCCGAATGTAAGTTTGCCGGGCACTTCAGCAGACAAGAACGGAACGTCCATATCCCTCTGGGAGAACTCCACGCCCGCGAAGACGTCGTGCATGAACTTCTGGTCGACCGCGACGCCGTAGCGCCACGCGTTCGTCGCGTCGAAATCGTCGTAGAACTGATTGAACCCGGCCACGTTGGTGGGCTCGAGGGTCTGGTTCGTGATGAGCGCCCGCTTCAAGGCCCTGAATACCGCCCAGCGAACTGTCGTCGTTGGAAGCGGGTTCCACACCATCCCGAATTTCGGATTGAGCTGCTCGGTGTCCTTGAGCAGGTCGCCGTACGTGAAGTCTCCGCTGGCCCCGAGTATGAACGTCAGATCCTTCAGGGGGTTGATGTATGAATACGCGTAGACGTTTGTATGGCGGACATCCGTACTGTCGCTGGCTTCTATGAGGTCAGGAAAGGGAAGAGGAAAAGGGAAGCCGAGCCGTATCGAGCTGTCGAGCCGTCCATTGACGTCGGCGTAGCCGGCCCCGGTCGTCAGGTTCACGTAGCGTGACCGGAACAGGTGCTGAAGCTCCCCGCTGAACGCCGTCTGAGGGGCCTTGAACTCGGTGATCTTGTTCTCGATGGACAGGCCGAAAAAGTCGGTGGGCGCGAGCCGCTTTTCTCTCACACGAAAATCTGCGTCGGAATAGATGAACGAGCCGAGGACGATCGAGCTGGGCGAAAAGGCGTGCCGCACGCCAATGCGGTAGCTGCGCCTCAGCTCCTTGTTGAGCTCGTCGGGAAACACGTCTTCGTGGAAGAATCTGAGTCGAAGATCGCCGCGTTGCGTTTCCCGATAACGATACTCACCCTGAATGCTCGTCTCGGGAGTGAGCTCCAACTGAAGGAAGACGTTCGCGATGTCATCGTTCTGGCCACTGTTCGGGCGAAACCCGTCCGACTCGAAGTGCGTATAACCAGCGCTGAACGACGCGTTCTTGTAAATGCCCCCGAGAACACCTTCCGCCGCGACCGTGTCGTTCCCGCCGGCGAGGCCGGTCGTCAGCAGGGTGAGCCCGTTGCGGTTGAAGATCGGATTGAACTCGTTGAACGAGAGCGAGCCGGGACCGCCGGCGCTGATGAGGAACAGGTTGCTCTCCGCGAGTCGGGGCTGGATGGGCGTCATGTTCAGGGGCTGCAGAAGCTGGGACTGGAGAAGCTCGCTCACCCGGGCGATCTCGTGACGCTGCAGAACCGAGTAGGTATCGGCCAGGAACCGGTGGGCGGAAAAGCTGGTCGGATCGGTGTTGACGGATTTCCAGCCCTCGACCAGGGCGAGCTGCTGGAAGCCGAGATCGCTGTAGATGCGGGCCTGGGCCGCGCTGCGCGCCGCCTCGTCAGAGTCGAGCAACAGACGCGAGCGGTAGACCGCCCGGTTGTCGTTGAGCTCGATCGCCCGTTGCGTCTCGTGCAGGGCCTCGACCGGCCGGTTCGTCGTCTGCTTGCCGATGGCATCGTAAAAATGGGGGGTCGGATCGTTGGGGTCCAGCTGCTTGGCCACGGCGTCGAGCGCGATCGCCTTCTCGAAGGCCGCCTTGGCGTCTCGGATCTTCACCCGCATCAGGTACGCGTAGCCGAGCACGGTCTGGGTCCGCGAGAGGTTCGGCTCCAGGGCGGTCGCCTTCTGCGCGGCTTCGAGCGCGCGGTCGAGCTCGCCGAAGGATGCCCAGAGCTCCGACAGCCGCGCCCACGCCAGCGCATTCTGCGGGTCGAGCTCCACCGCCTTCTGCAGGCTCGCGCGGGCGCCCTCGAGGTTGAACCGGGCCTGCTGCGAGTAGGACAGCGCGATCCGGGCCGTCGCGGAGCCAGGCGCGGCCTGGACCGCCTTCTGAGCGGCGCCGTGCGCCCTGTCTTTGTCGCCCTGGACCACGGCGATGATCGTCTGGAGCGCGAGGGCATTAGCGTCGTCGGGGGCGAGCCGCAACGCCCGCTCGACGTCCGCCGCCGCCTCATCGACGCGGCCCA
>WNGC01002609.1_pt1 | contig 10972 bp, 7 predicted proteins | sample 5400051 | NCBI WGS metagenome assembly WNGC01 (sample SAMN13153368, study PRJNA577476) | soil metagenome | isolation source: 20 cm soil or saprolite under grassland replicate 2 | place: USA:California | collected 2016-06-15 | reverse complement strand
CTTCAGCAAGATCAAGCTCAACACAGTGTACCGCACCCGGATGCTATTCGTCCCGGCGCGTCACGAGGTACGCTGGTGCGAGTGGCTCAGATCCTCCGGATCCTTCATCGGGTTCCGGGGCTGGAGGCCCGTGTTCGACTTCTCGTGGAGCTTGCAGGTCGGCTACGTCGATGTCGTCTGGAAGGGCAGGGCCTACGGCGTCCAGGCCGGGTTCCCCCCGCGGGTCGAACGAGTCTACGATTTCAGCCTCAACACCGTGCAGGTCAAACGGGACATCTCGGGCGTCGTGATGGGGAGCGGCTGGACGTTCCGCCCCGTGATCTTCTGGTTCCAGGCCGGCCGCTCCCGGCTGAGCGCCCTCCTGGACAGCTACAGCCCCACGCCCTTTCCGAGGTGGCCGGAGACGCGGGTGTGGCTGCTCGTCGCCGCCGGCAGCTACGTCCTGTTCTTGGGTTACCTGCTCTGGGCGATCGGTGGGTTCACCGCCCGGGATTTCTGGACGAGGCAAAACACCGCCGTGGTCGCCGCGATCAGCGCAGTCTGGTGGGGTATGTGGGGCCTGCTGACGTGGCTGCTGGTGTGTCTGGCCAAACCGAAGAGAAAGCACGCTTGACTCAGAGGGGGGTCGCGCCGTGAGAGCCATCCAGCTGTCCGTCGCCGTGCTGGTCGCCGTCGTCGCTTTCGACGCTGCCGCCGCGCAGACCGGCGGCTCGTTCCTGCAAACCTGCCTCGCCGCCGCGGCGGACTATTCGCCGGTCTATGCCACGTCCGCCTTCCCGGTCACCTCGCCCGAACTCGTCGCGGTGTTCCGCCTCGGACAGGGCGAGCACTACGGGAAGCTCACGGCTAAGTGGATCGCCGTGGACGTAGGCAGCGTCGCACCTCCGAACACCCTCGCCGGGACGGACGATCTCAGTCTCGACCGGGACACGACGGCCGGCGTGCTGCGGCTCGAGCTGATGAAGGGCTTCCCGCCCGGCAAGTACCGCCTCGACGTAAGCGCCGACGGGAAGCCGTGGAAGTCTGTCGAGTTTCAGGTCGTCCAGGGACCGGGCGGCGCGGGCCTGGCCAGCCTCGGAGCTCTCATGCCGCTCGCGAAAGGCACGGCCTGGACCTACGCCTTCGTGCAGGAAGTGGGCGGGATCGCGAAGATCAGCAAGGCCCCGCCGGGCGCGACCCTCGGCGCGGACGGGAAGCTGCGCGCGACCGTGACCGCCACGGTCGCGGGGACGGACGCGCAGGGCGTGCATCTCAACTGGACCCGGGGCGGCGTCCCCTTCTCCGACGAATGGTGGCGCCTCACCGACCGCGGGCTCGCCGCCGTGAAGCGGACCATCGGTGGCGAATCGCTTGCGCTCGACCCGCCGCAGGTCTTCTTCCCCTGGCCGGTCGAAATGGGGCGGCAGTGGACCTACGTCTCACGCGACCAGACACTCCAGCAAAGCTACCGCATCTGGGGTCCCGTACCGGTGAAGGGGCCGGCGGGCGAGGCGCCCGGCTACGTCGTGCTCGTCAAGCAAGAGGGCCCAATGGCGACGACGGTGGAGCGTGAGTATCTGCCCGGCGTGGGCATGGTCCGGTCGCTCACGATCACTGGCCTCGGCGCCGAGATGGTGAACCGCGAGGAGCTGGTCCTGAGGAGCGTCCCGTGAGTCCGCGGCGGCGTACAAGAAGCCGTTCTAGCGCCGTGCTCAACCTGTAAAGGGAAAAGGGCGACAAGCGGAAAAACTCGGCGGGGAGCGCGATCGCGCTTGTCGCTGTGTGTGGCTCCTTGTGTCGGAGATCGGGACCATGCAGGGCCGGCGGATGCTTCTGCGGGTCGCCGGACAGGATTCGGCGGGCAAGCGGTGTAATGAAGATCCCCGGCGTACCGCGTCCTGGAAGGGACCACGGCGGCAGGGAGGTCCGCGATGCGAGAGCCTGACCCTCCAGCATCGTCTCCCATGGTGGAGTCAGCACCATCGAGCGCGCCAGGTGCCGGCCCGGCTCAAGAGCAGTTTTCTACGTTGCGCACTCTGGGCGGGATCGTGCTCGCTATCCTGCTCTACGCCATCCTCGCCGACGCTGCAGTCGAGACCGTCCTGCGCGGTTCGCCTGAGCGCTGGATCACCGCCGGGGCGGTTGCAGCCTACGCCGCTGTCACCGCCCTGCTCTGGCGCCGCACTTCCTGGGCGACCAGGGCGGTGACCTCGACGCTTATGCTGCTCTTTCTTTTGACGCTCGCGGCATGGCTTCCCAATGGCGTTACGCGAGGAATCGTTTTAGCCAGGCAGCGCACATCCACCGTTCTCGCACTGGTCACGGGCTTAGCGGTCCTGCTGGCTGGTGCCGAACTGGCCGGATCAAGGTTGCTTCCGCCGCCGGTGCGATGGGCAGCGGGCTTCATCTCGGGTTACGGGACTGCGGCGTTCCTGTTCGGCATCGTCGCAGGTACCGGTTATTCGGACCTGTTCCACGGCGGCGGGCTGTGGGCGCGTCTACCATTCTGGCTCCAGGGGCCATTCGTCGGTGCGTTGGCTCTGGTTCCTGCGGCTGTGCTGTTCCACATCGCCATGGGTCTGCGTGGGGACCCGACCCACAACTCACTATTGCGGAGGCGCGGGATGGAAGTTGTCGGGCTGACCGCGGCCGTTCTGATGGCCGTGGCGGGCTTGAGGGCACCTGCGAGTTTAGGACTCACCGGGATACGGATCAGCATTCCCAAGCCCACATATCAGCTCGGTCCGGTGATCTTCGCGCTTGGTGAGTCCGGTGGTCAGCCGCTTGGTCGGGCCGATCGATTCCAGGAGGGCATTAAGGCCCTCTATGCGTCCTTTGATTTCCAAGGCCTCAAGGCTGAGGACACCGTGAAGGCTGTCTGGTACCGGGGTGCAGACAGGTTGTCAGAGCAGAGCGTCAAGGTGTCGGACGTCTACAGGGCGACGCCGATCCCCAAGAAGGGTCGTCTCCGGTTCAGCATTAAGTTCGACGAAGGCGCCACGGCCGGCGGCTATTCTGTGGAGATCAGGGTCAATGGGCTCCCGGCCCGTGCCGAAATCGTAGCGGTCGAGCCCAAGTGATGCGATGCGGACACCCAGCGCCTGCTGCCACCATTGAAGCGAGGCACTGAGGAGGCATACGATGCGGCACGTACAAGTTTGCTATGTTGCCACAGCGACTGCCCTCCTTTTGATCTTCATGCAGGTGCTGCCCGCCTGGGGCACCCAGTATAAGCTTCCTTCAAAGGCCCGATACGGCTCCAATCCCCCCACTGGACAGCCGGGTTACTACCCCGCTGGAGAACAAGACGTCGACTGCAGCAAAGCTGCTCCGCTAGAAGATTACAAGAGCACCGTGGCCGGATGGATTCATGACCTGACGGATAGTCTGAAAACAGCGACGGACACGAGGGATAGTGCAGAGAAGAACTATCAGCAGGCTCAAAAAGATTTCTATGCTGCTGCCGCACAGAAACCTCCTAATGAGCAAGGAGAAACGGACGCCAAAAAACGATACGATGCGGCATGGGCGAGTTATCAAGACTCCGCGAAACAAGTTTCCTATTTCGAGGCCGCAATTAAATATCTTCAAGGCGAATTGAAGCGGACGGTTCAAAACTATCACGAAAGTTGCGGCTGCCGCTATTTTTGCGCCCTCGACTATTGGCAGTGCCCCGGGAGCCCGCCTCCCCCGCCAGCGCCGCCTCCTCCGCAAAACGTCGGGGGGCAGTGTCGGTAGCGCGCGGATCTCGTGCCGGCGGTTATGGCGGTCTGCAGATCTGAGGGCCCGGAAGGAGCATTCAAGGCAAACCCATTAGACTGGAGCCGATAGATGGCCTTGCGTCCCGTCAACAGTTGTTCCACGCCAAGATCCGCCCCAAGGCCTGCGACCGGCGTGCGGCCGTAACACCTGTTCACGATATCGATTCCGATCCCTCAGGTAAAATGGGCGCTCGGACCGCAGATCTGGGGCTAAATTCCCGCGCGAAGATGATCGCATCACGCGTGTCCACTTCACCGGTGTCGGCCGGGGTGGGCTTCGGTTTTCTTGAACGGACGTACGGCTTGGATCTACGCTCGTTATCGCTGTTCCGAATCGGTTTGGGAGCCCTCATTCTCGGTGATCTCATTTGGCGCGCCCAAGACTTGCGCGCCTTCTACACGGATTTTGGCGTCCTGCCGCGCGCCGTTTTGCTGCGGGAATGGGGCGATCGGTGGGTTATCCTTTCGGTGCACTTACTGAGCGGGACGGCACTGGTCCAGGGAATGCTGTTCCTACTGGCCATGGGGTTTGGGGTGATGGTGCTGGTGGGCTATCGCACCAACCTCGCCACGATCGCCTCCTGGGTATTGCTGATTTCGCTCCAAAATCGCACTCCAATCATTCTGACCAACGGCGATCTCCTGCTTCGCATGCTGTTGTTCTGGGCGATGTTCCTCCCGCTGAACTCACATTTCTCTCTCGATCGCACACTGGACACCCGCGGCGCGGAGATTCCCCAACGCGTGTTCACCATCGGTTCGGTCTCTCTCATGGCCCAAATAGCGTTCGTGTATGGGTTTGGCGTGATTTTGAAGAGCGGCCCCGAGTGGCGGACGGACGCCAGTGCCGTGTACTACGCGCTCAGCCTGGAGCAATTCGCTACGCCTGTGGGCCGCTTCTTGCTGCAATTCCCCTGCCTGCTTCGCTCTCTGACGGTTCTCACGCTGGCCATCGAAACGCTGGCCCCGATTCTCCTCTTTTGCCCCTTCATGGCTGGACCGGTGCGCACGGCGTCCATTTTCCTGATGATGGCGCTCCAGGTCGGCCTCTTGATATCTATGCATCTCGGCCACTTCCCGTTGGTCGCGGTGGTGACCGTGATCGGCCTGCTGCCCACATGGGTCTGGTCGCAAGGACTGGGACGCTCCGTATGGTGGCCAATCGCTCGGATGCTTCATCGCACTCCGATGAGGATGTTTACGGACCGGGTGTGCGAGTGGATGGGCACACATCGATCGCTGCTTGCACGTCTCACGCGCCCGTTGAGACGTCGGCCGCTAGAACTGCGGACCCACTGGGTCGCAGGCGCGCTCGCGGCGTTCTTCCTATGCTATGTCTTTTGGTGGAACTTAGGAACGGTAAGCCCTCCGCTGGCGATGCCGGATCCCTATCGTTGGATCGGGGAGGCGACGCGAACACAACAGAGATGGAACATGTTCGCGCCATCTCCACTCCGGGATGATGGCTGGTTCGTTATGCCTGGGGTGCTTCGGAATGGCAAACAGGTTGACGTCTTCCGCGATGGAGCCCCAGTGTCATTCGCAAAACCGAGTGCGGGGGCGATCGCCGCACAGTACAAGAACGCCCGCTGGCGGAAGTATCTCATGAGCCTTTATCTCGCTGTCGATAGCGATTACCCTATTTACTACGGGCGTTATCTGTGCCGAAAGTGGAATGAGGGAAGAGCGGCGAATGATCCGGCGAGGTTGGATACTCTTGAAATCTATTTCATGATGCGGACCAACGTATCCTGGACACAGACTCCAAAGGCGTATGAGAAGCACCTGCTCCACAGCGACGACTGTCGATAACTCCCGCTTGCGATGTATGCGCATTGTCGTCACCCATCGCCGTGCCTCCCCTCATGGCCGCTATCTCGACTGTGCTCACACTGTTGCGCTCCTCCTCCGAACGGCGCCTTCACTTCACGACAATGATCTCCACCCGGCGGTTGCACGTCCGGTTCTCCTCAGTCGTTGGCGGCAGGCACCGGGGCCGGTTCTTCCCGTAGCTCTTCGTCTCCACCAGGGGGGCCGGAATCCCGTGCCCCGTCAGCCAGCCCGCCACCGACTGCGCCCGCTGCGCCCCCAGTGTCTGGTTGTACGCCTGCGTACCGCGGTCGTCGGTGTGCCCCTCGACGATCAAATGGGCGCCGGGGTATCTGTCGATGATCGGGCCTTTAACCAGGGTCAGGGCGGCCTCTGCCGAGGGTTTCAGTTTGAATTTATCAAAATCGAAGAGGATCGCGGCCGGGAGTACGATCCGGATCCGGCCCTGTTCCTCGATCACCTGGACTTGTTCGGGAGCCTTCGCGACGAGCGTGATCACCGCGCTGGCGGTATGCCCGTCTGCATCTGTACCGGCGACGGGCACCTCGTAGGTATTGCCTGTGGCAGCCGGCGGGACGTCGATCACAAGATCCACCGGCGCGGTGTCCCCGTGCAGGATGACCTGCGCACTGGAGAGGCTAAAGTTCCAGGGCAGGCTGTCCGGGGCCTTCGGAGAGAGGGACTCCGTGCCTGCATACCCCTGATTCGCCAGGACCTCGAGGCGAAGTCGGATTCGCTGCGCCCGTCCAGGAACAAACGGAGTCGTTTGGGAGGGTGCGACAAGGAAGCGGGCCGCCACCGACTGTGTGCAGGGCAGACGCGTTGAAGGTGACGCTGCGAGCTCGAGCTGGGCCAAACGGTGGTAGTGGGGATTTCCTCCTAGCCCGTCGTCACGATCCAGACCGTTATAAATGATAAGCCCAGAGCCGTACCTCGCATACATGTGCATAAATCCATTGGCGTGGAGGGCATTGGTGCCGAAAAGATGGCCACACCAGTGTTCGTCCTGAGATGTAACGACATTGGCATCCCCGAGTTGATTTGATCCTGCCGCATATGCGGGCGGATCGATGAAATGCGGAACATCGCGTCGATCGTCGGTCCCGAGCGGGCTGGGCTCGACGAGGATTAGTCGATCACCCCGGGCGCCATGTGCCCCGGGATTCGAGGTGGCAAATGGGTAGGGAAGAAAACCATAATCCACCTTGGGAGCGCACAAATCCGAGTCGTGGATGATGAGCTTGTGCCCGTCCTTCACAAAATCCAGGAGGATGCCCTTCTGCCAGTCCGCGAGCTCGATACCCGCGTCGCAAAGATACGCAAGGACCGCGCTATCGGCGTCTGCCAATTCGGATGTTCGCAAGAGCGGCGTAGGCATCGTCACGAAGCGATACCCCGAATAATCTGCGCGATGATCAACAGGCGGATATCGCCCCGCAGCACCGTTCCAGCCGGTAATAAGCAACACTTTCTTGCCATTTCCCACTGCCGCGGGAACACATGAATCCGCTGTGTCGGATTTGATTGCAATGAACGGATACCCGCCGAACCGACCAACCAGGAGCGTGCCCTCCGCATTAGCGACGCCGGCGCCTTCCGCCCCCCGACCCTTCCAGCGCACGGAACCGCCTGATCGCGTTCCCTGCCAGAAATCTTCCGCCCCGTTCAGGGAAGCATCAACGCCCGTCTCGGCGCACCGAACTCCGGAAACGTGATCCCCTTCTTGGACGAGCTGAAGCCGGCCGTACTTCTTGCGATATTGATCTCGGCTCACATCGGTGGGCAGCCTGCCGACCGAGCCCAAGAGGACATCTGCGCTCACACTATAGGCCGCATAGTCGTCAAAAACCCACGCTCCGCTGAGGGAAGAAGACGGTGTGGCTAAGGATTCTCGGCCATACGCTAGTACACCGCTCAGTGTGGTTTCGCCGCCGGGCCGCGGTTCGATCGTCACTCGAATCCAGCGCGCGGCTGTGGGGCGGGGAAGCGAGAAGGCCTGTTCATCTGACGTATCCTGTAGGGTGAATGTCCCCGCATCTGTGTACCCCGTATCGGGGCTCTGGATCGAGACGGCTCCATGTACCGTACGGGCGCGCGTGTCCGGGTTTCGGCCTGCCATGAATGCCAGGCGCTCGATCATTGCCTGTGCCGGGAGCTCGAAGACAAATGTGTAGGCACCGGACGTCCCCTTTTTCGATTGCCAGTCCTTGTTGAAAAGAACGCCGGATGCAGGCACGTCAGGATCGGTGTCCACGGGCCACACGCGGGCAACGGCGCCGCGTTCCCAGCTGAGCAAGTTCTCAGAGCCCGGCTGAGGTGGCGAAGGCGCGGGCGGCTGCGGTGTGGGGGAAGGTGAAGGAGACGGCGCCGGCGCGGGGCCCGGTCCGGGAGGAGTAGGAGACGGTATCGGTGCGGGGCCCCCTCCGGGGACAAGAACTTGTATAGAGGCAGGCGATCTGACGAAGCCCGCCGCGGCGATCACCGTGACCAGAGCCAGCGCCGCTGCCTCGAGCCCCCACGTCCTCAGCCTCCTGCCGCGGATCCTGACGAGGCCGTAGCCCAGGTGGATCAAAAACGTTGCCGCGAGGAGCCCAGCCCCCACCACGACCCCTTGAAGCCAAACCGGCAGGCGCTGCCACTCGCTGCCGCCGTGGAAGAGCGCCGCATATGGGACGGTGGCGCGGATGCCCAGCCCCGCCCCCGCCACACCATACAGGGCAAGGAACCCCACCGCAGCACGGCCCCACAGAGGCACGAACCTCCAGCCAGCCACGATCACGGCCGCCAGCAGGATCCCGCCGGCTGTCAGGGCCGCCAGCACGGTCGACGTGGGCTGACGGAGCAGCATCAGTCCCTGACTGAGCCCTCCGGGGAGCCACGCCGTTTCGGCGCCGAGAGCCAACAGGAGCAGCATCGCCCCCGCAGCCCTTGTGGCCCATGAGAGGTGCGGCGAGAGGGCTGCGCTGGCAACGAAGTAGACAGCAACGGTCCCAAGAATCACCCATTGCCCCGGCGACCGACTGAGGAGGGTCTCGACACCCGCGTCGGCGAGAAGCAGGTACAGGAGGACAGCCAGGGCAGCGATCGCAAACTCTTGCACCGCTTTCCCTCGAGACGGCGCGGCTTTCCTCTCCGCCAGTTCCTGTGCCTCAGGCTGCGATGCTTGAGCCCGCGTGGGAGGTGTTTTCTCGTCTGTCATGGCAACCACCTCACTTGACGCTTGCCCGCCTACTGGGGCAGTACCTCGAAGGCGCCCGTCTGCACGACCTTGCCATTGAGGCTCAGTTCCAGGCGGTAGGACCCGGGCGTCCAGCCAGGACTGAACCCTTTCGAAATAATGATCCACCCGTGCTGCTGTCCTCCCCCGAGAAATTCCACCGCCGTCTGTCTCTGGGGACTCCCGACTCTCTCCGGGCCACGGTACCAAACGGCGTCAATGACATCGTCAGCCTTCAAGCCTTCGCCATGAAACACGGCGGAAATCTCGCCGATCCCTGCAGGGAACTGGGTGCCGGGGCCGATGGGGGTTCCGTCCGGCGAGACATCCCGGGCGAACACGATCGGCCCAAGCCCGGCTATGGCCACCACCTCAAAGGTGCCCGTCTGTACCACCGTGCCATTGAGGCTCAGCTCCAGACGGTACGACCCCAAGGGCCAGGGGGCTGACCGATGGAGGGTCAACTTATGGGGCCCCTGCTTCGGTGCTCCCTGGAAGAACTGCGTCGCGGTCTGTTGCTCGTCTACTGGCCTATCGGTGCCCCAGTAGAGAACATAGTGGATGACATCATCAGCCTTCAAACCCCCGACTTGGAAGACGGCATAGATCTGCATTATTCCGAGGGGGAACTGCTGGGTGGGATCGATGGGCTTTACATCCGCGGACACCCCGCGCGCGAATACGATCGGTCCAATCCCGGCTAAGGGGCTGGGGGAAGGTCCGGGGGTCGGCAAGGGACCGGGGGCCGGCGATGGTGCGGCAACGGGCGACGGCCCAGGGGCTGGCGAAGCCGCAGGGCCGGGGATCGGCGACGGTCCAGGAGTCCGCGACGGCCCAGGGGGCTGCGGTCTGAACACATCCGCCGTCCCTTCGACGCGGAAGTGCTTGGTTGTGGCGAGGCGTCCCCCGATGAACAGGTCCACCCGGTAGGCACCGATTGGGAATCCGCAGAGGCCGGGGGGAGGTACACAGCCCACAGGCTGCGGCAGGACAAAGGATCCTTCATCGTCAGGTGTTTTCGCGACGAGAGATTCCTCACCCATTTGCCTGTCGGGCTCCTCGATCCAGGCCGACTTGATGGCCGTTCCCTGCTGAACCTCCGCGAGGGTGAAACGGATGGAAATCTTCGGTGTGTTCGGCGCGAAGACGTCTTTATCCGCGCCGCCATGCGGGTCGTCGCTCAGGATCACCGTGGCGAATCGGGGAACGGTCGATGGCGCGGGTCCGGCCGCGTGTCCGCTACAGGCAGAGGCCATCAGCATGACGGCAACCAGCATACCTGCGGACCGCCTGTACATTGGGATCCCCCCCCTTTACGCACGTCCCGGTCGCCGGGTGTCCCTGCACTCTCATTTGGCACACCGACCTGAACGGAACCTTGACAGGCTCCTCCCCCCTCTTGTCCAGGTTTTGTTAAGGTCCAGCCCCTACCGTATATGAAGAAAACTGGGGAGGGGGCATGAGACGACGGCGTTGGCCAGGAGGTTGCAGTGCGTGCAACTAAAGCAGTCCCTCTCATACTAGCAGCGTCGCTCCTAGGAATCGTGGGCTGGGCTGCCTATCGCGCTCACTGGACCTGATGAAGATGATTGCGTTTTAGATGTCATCCAATCGAGATCGTCGATAAATACCCGCAGGGGCAACTATGCAGAATCCCGGAATGGCTTTTGCAAACAAGACCGGAGTTGAGTTATTCCACCTCCTCGAGCAGCGGGCAGGGGAAGAGTTGTCGCCGCAGTCGCCTTTTGATCGATACAACGCTGTGCTGGGCGCAGCCCTTATCGTGGTTGCAAATGTGCTGCGGGAGCCGGTCGAGCGAGGCGAAGACCTCGACAAGCTCATCGCTTTTAGTTCACACTGGCTGCGAGTGTTCCTCGAATCTGTCGCGGCCAAGGGGGCAGAACATTCTGGCTGAATGGCCGCGTCCTCGATTGTACTGGATGCTGAGGTGGAACGGAGGGAGACTGTGAAGGTCACTGCGCTGGTCTGTTCACTGTGCGTTGGACTCGCGGTTGTCGTACCCGCGCATGTCGCGCTTGGCGCTGGAGCGGACAGTTCGCTGGTCGTCGCCGCCCTTCGGGTGCTCGAACAGAACTACTTCAAACCGGTCGATCCCATAGCCCTGCTCAACAGCGCCATTGCGGGACTGCGAAAGGCAACAAGCCTCGGATCGGAGGCGCTGCCC
>WNGC01002608.1_pt1 | contig 10978 bp, 9 predicted proteins | sample 5400051 | NCBI WGS metagenome assembly WNGC01 (sample SAMN13153368, study PRJNA577476) | soil metagenome | isolation source: 20 cm soil or saprolite under grassland replicate 2 | place: USA:California | collected 2016-06-15 | reverse complement strand
TGCTGGCGTCGGCCCGCTCGAGCTTGATGAATTCACTGACTACTTCTGCCGGAGCGACGTCCACTTGTTCAATCACACCGGCAAGCTGCCGAATGATGTCGGCGTTCTGCGTCACCAAAAGACTGGATGATTTCGGCAGAGCGAGAATGTTAATCGTACCCGAGCTCCCCTGAAAATACGCCATCAATACTTGCTGAAGTTCCTGCGGATCGGCGTACTGCAACTTGAATAAGAAGCTTACGACGGGATTACCCGGCGGAATGTCCGCCAGGTCAGAAATAATCGGCACCGGCGCCTTCCGAGGGTTCTGCCCGGCCCCGACGACGTCGACGATATCACGAGCAGCCGGAACGAGCGAAATCCCATTGAGAGCCATGCTCATTTCGATGATCTTGATTGCCTCATCGCGCGACACATCCTTGGCGATGAAAATGTTCACCTTGCCTTGCACAAAATTATCCATCACCAGTTTCTTACCGGTGAGCTGCTCGTAGAGATGCAACACATCGACTACGTCGCTGTTTGGAAATTGGAGCCGAACCGGGGACGTTGTTGGCGCGCTCGGAGGAGCAGGCGCGTCCGCCGGTGGCGTATTCGCTACTTTAGGAGCAGGCGCATCTTTCGGTGGCGGATTCGCTACCTCGACAGGTCGCAATGGCTCGGGACGCTGCGGTGCGCCCTGAGCTGAAACTGACGTCGCGCTGGCAAGCGCGAGTATCGCAATGCAAAGAAGCCGGTGCACAGTGCTGTCTGGGTCGATGGGCGACGCTATTAGATTTATGAAACCCGTCAACGTATTTCCCTCAGTTGAAACGATCCTTCACTGCTTAGGCTGGATGCGGCAAAGCCTCGTAGCTTACTGCCGATTGCCGATGCTGCAACTGATTCGCCCTTCAAATCCCGGCAGAACGCGGGCCGGGCGTATCCGCCGGCTCCCGCGCGCGATCGCGACCACTTGTTGCCTACTAATGGCGGCGAACGTCTCCGCTTTGCCGGCGCAAGAGCCAAACGCAGTTGGTGATATCAGGTCCGTCCTTCAGTCACAACAGGAAGCTTGGAACCGAGGCGACATCGATGGATTTATGAATGGATACGCGCGCTCAGCATCCACTGTTTTCGTGTCGGAAGATTCGGTCAAACGTGGTTGGGAAAATGTGCGCGAGCGCTATCGCGAAAAATACGCGGATCGCGCGAAGATGGGCACGCTGATCTTTTCTGATGCCGAGGTTACGCTGCTTGCCTCTGATGCTGCTGTCGTGCTCGGCCGCTGGAGTTTGCAGCGGGCAAAAGATCATCCGCACGGGCGCTTCACCCTCATCTTCAAACGCCTGCCGGAAGGCTGGCGAATTGTGCACGATCATACGTCGGCGGCTGCGAAGCCGAAGTGATTTGTAGGGCGTCTGTGTCAGACGCTGGCCTTTCACAGAAATGTTCTACAATTCGCGCAGCCTCATGAGAAGCTTCTCGTGGATGTTATCGAATCCGCCGTTACTAAAAACAACTATCACGTCTTTTGGCTGCACCATGGACACAATTCGGTTCACAATGGCATCGGCGTTACTTTCGTAAAACGCGGGCCGGCCGGTCTTAGCAACCGCAGCCACAACTCTCTCTGGATTTAATCGCTCATCTTCGGGGATCTGTTCGAGCCTGGCTACCTGAGAGATGAAAACTCCGTCGGCCAATTTTAGCGCGTCAGGAAGTTGCTGTTGAAACACCGCGCGGCGGGTGGTATTCGAGCGCGGTTCGAAAATAGCCCAGAGCCGGTGCCCGCGATACTGATGACGAAGCGCCTGCAACGTGTGCGCGACTGCCGTGGGATGGTGGCCAAAATCGTCAACCACCTTCACGCCGCGCCCTTCACCGCGCAGCTCCTGCCGCCGCGCAATACCGGCAAAACTCTTGAATGCGCTCTCGATTTTCTTCTCTGGCACGTCATAAAAACGCGCCGCCATCGCAGCCATCGCAGCATTGCGAACGTTGAATTCCCCAACGAGCGGAATTTCGAAAGTTTGCTCCCCGAGCTTAAACCTCGACCCATCGGAAGAGTAAGCGACGTCGCGGATTCGTTGCGCGCAATTTTTGGAGAACCCGATCTCGATCATCTGCGCCAGGCAATCTTTGGCGACTTCTACGCAATTCGGATCGTCGCCATTCAACAGCACCATTCCATTCTGCGGAACGATGTTAAGTAAACGCCGGAAGCTGAGTTTGATCTCATCGAGATTTTTGAAGATGTCCGCATGGTCGAACTCGATATTGTTTACGATCACCAGTTCCGGAAGATAATGAACGAATTTTGAGCGCTTATCGAAAAACGCAGTGTCGTACTCGTCACCTTCAATAATGAAGTAATTGGAATCGTTCAGGCGCGCGCCCTGCCCGAAATTTTTCGGCAGTCCGCCAATGAGATAACCGGGATTGCGTCCGGCTTTCTCCATAATCCAGGCAAGCAACGCCGTAGTGGTTGTTTTGCCGTGCGTTCCCGTGACTACGAGGTTGTGACGGCCCCGCAAAAAATAATTTTTCAAAACTTCCGGCAAGGAGAGGTAAAACAATTTTCTATTCAGGACCGTTTCCACTTCGGCGTTGCCCCGCTTCATCACGTTGCCGATGACCACTACATCCGCATCGCCAGGGATGTTCTCTGCGCGATAGCCCTGCTTGAGTGCGATGCCCTTCTCCTGGAGGAAGCTCGACATTGGCGGATAAACATTTTCGTCCGAACCAGTGACCTTAAAGCCGCGCTCTTGCATTGCGGCCGCCACAGACGCCATCGCGGTCCCGCAAATTCCGAGGAAATGGAAGTTTTTCGGCGCTTCTTTCACGCGGATGTTCTACGACCCGTCAGCCGCTTTGGCTAGCCATCATCTGTCATTCTGAACGAAGTCGATGCCTAAAGTTTTCGCCTTCTCCGCCGGATGCCTCGGCTTCGCTTCGTTCCGCTCAGCATGACGATCGCCTCGTGATCGTCACTTTTTTTCGAACACCTCCACAGCCTCCCACGCTTCATCGGGCGGCGCTTGTTCATATCCGAGCGCGCGCTCCAGATACATTTTGGCCAGAAGATCGTCCGGGTAAAATTCCAGGAAGCGTGAAAACAGGATCTTCGCCTCATCAAAATCACGGGCGCGAAATTTTTCCAGTCCCTCTTCGTAAGTTTCCAGCCATTTCAGAAATTCCGGATCGACCTTTTCGTCTCGTGCACCGACGAAGGTAAAAACGTCCGCGGGCTTCATTTTGCCTTTCACCTGAACGCGGGCCACCGAGCGCAGATAAACCTCCTCTCGCACCAGCTCGGCCGCTGCCGCACCAACTAGAATATCGACGCCATAAGTTCGGGTAAGGCCTTCCAGCCGCGACGCCAGATTGACCGCGTCGCCAATAACGGTCGGATCCATGCGCTCCTGCGAGCCGACATTGCCAACGATCACCTCGCCCTGGTTGATACCAATGCCCATGCCGAGTCCCATGCGCCCTTCGTCGCGCCATTTTTGATTGAGCCGTGCGAGCTCTCGGCGCATCCCCAATGCCGCGCGTGCGCAATTTTTCGCGTCCTCCGCCATCCCAAGGCTGCGCACGTTGCCCCACACGGCCATGATCGCGTCCCCAATGAATTTATCGAGTGTGCCGCCATTGCCGAAAATGACAGAAGTCATCCCGGTGAGATGCTCATTGAGCTGCGCGACCAGTGCTTCGGGATCTGCTTTTTCGGACAACGTGGTGAAACCAATTAAATCCGAGAACAGGATGGTCACCGGCACGCGGACGCCTTTGAGCGAGCTGTAGTAGCTGTCTGGGTTTTCCAGAATCTCTCTAACCAAATTTTTCGAGACGTATCGCTCGAGGGTCCGGCGCGTCCTCAATTTCTCCAGCCGTTCAACTGCGTATTCAAAGCCGAGCGAAAATAATCCGCTAAGCAACAGAGCAGAGAGAACCGGAACAGTAAGCAGCAGCAGTCCAGTCTTGTCGTAAAACAATCGCGCCGTTACGAGATATGCGACGGTGATTGCAATGAGCGCTCCAACGCAAAGCAACGGCCTGCGCAGGAATGCAACAAGCGACCACGCAATAAGCCCCGCTCCGGCTACGAGTGCCAGGGCGACGTTCGGAGGCGTAGGCCGCAAAAACTCGTGGCCCAGCGCCGCAGCCATCGCCTGCATATGTAGCCTGGGTCCCGGCGTGGTTGGGCTCAGTGGTGTGTCGACGAAGTCGTGCAAGACCTGCGCAGACGGCCCCACCATTACAATCTTGTCCTTGAAAAACGCCCCGTCGGCATAGTCCGCATGCCAGAGTTTGGGATCGAACACCTCGTAGAGCGGTCGCGGTTCGAACGCGTCCGGCGCGGTGAAACGAATCATATGGCCGCGAAAATCGCGCGGCACATCATTTCCGTGGCCGATTTTGGCCAACGCGCGTGCGGAAAGAGATTCATAAACTTCTTCGCTCGGGTGCTGCGGCAAACCCGCGAGTTGGCGATTGGTCACCTGATAAGTCACAGCGCGCGTTTTTCCGTCGATCGCGTCCGGCCAGAAATTCACAAATCCGACTCGATCGTCGAGCAGTTGCGGCGGGGGGATTAGCGCATCGTTTGGCGTAGTGGCCTGCGCGCCATTTTCCATGTCGAAGTTTGCGCCGACGACGACCTTGTCGTGATAACGATCCAGCGCGGCGTGAAATGCTGGGTCGCCATCGTTAGGAGGATTAAAAAGCAAATCAAATACGACGAGTCGCGCACCGGCCCCAAACAGTCGATCGAGTAAAAGTGCCCAGACTTCGCGTGACCATGGGAACGGCAGCTCAGTCATGAGTTGAAACGCGCGGCTTCCCGCGACTTCTTCAGCAGTCAGCGGCGGCAACTGCAATGTGCTTTGATCAATTCCGAGAAAAACAAAATCGCGAGGCGCCGCTGTCTTGCGACCCTCGCGTCGAAGCAAATCCTCGAAGCTTTGTTCGCCGCGCCACGGCGCCGAGAGAAACGGCGCACCTGGAAGAAAATGCCCGAGAACAATCAGCCCTGTCCAAAAAAGACAAATTAACGTCAAGATCAATAGCCGGGCGCGACCAAACCAATGCACGGGCCGAGTATATCAGAACAATCCCGAAGCACGAATCAGGAATGACGAATGAGAGCTCCAAGTATGCCTATGGCGAACTGGGACGCGAGCATCGTTTTTTGTTCGGATTTCGTCATTCGTTCTGCAATCGTCATTTGTCATTGTGAGTGCAAACCGTACCCGATGACTACTGACACGGCGCTCATTTGCCCGCGCTGCGAACTGCCATTGAAAGAAGTACGCACTTCGGGCAGCGTTTTCTGGGCGTGCGACAACTGCGGCGGTCGTGCAACTACGATCGACCTGTTGCGCAATCGCTTCACGCCAGAATCGATCAATCCATTGTGGCTGCACGCCATGCGAGGTGAGGGGCGCAGCGGCGTTCCTTGTCCATCGTGCCGACATCCGATGATCGACGTCGCCTTGTCCGACCGGGCCGAAATCAACGTCGACGTTTGCCGGCGCTGCCACTTCGTGTGGTTCGACACGCATGAAGTTGACACGCTGGTTCCACGACGGCCGCAAACTCTTGCTCCCGAACTGCCGCAGAAAGCGCGCGAGATGCTCGCGATTGCAGAAGTCGAGCGGTTAGCCAAAGAAGCCGAAGGCTCGGACCTCGACAGCGTACCACCTGATGAATCGTGGAAACAGATCGCAGCCTTTCTCGGAGTGCCGGTTGAATTCGATACCGCGCCGCACACTCGGCGTCCGTGGGCCACATGGTTGCTCGGAACGGTGATCATCGCCGCTAGCCTATTCGCCTTCACGCGGCTCCACGAAATGGTGACGGAATTCGGACTAATTCCCGCGGAAGCCACGCGCCTGCACGGCCTCACGTTTGTCACTTCATTTTTTCTGCACGCCGGAATCATTCACCTCGTCGGCAATATGTATTTTCTCTTTGTCTTTGGCGACGACGTCGAAAATTTTCTCCGACCGCTTCGTTATCTCCTGCTCATCGCGCTGGCGGCGTTCGTTGGTGATCTCGCGCATATCGCTCTCGATCCTCGCTCACAAACGCCATGCATCGGCGCGAGCGGCGGCATTGCTGGCGTGATTACGTTTTACGCGCTCAATTTTCCGCGCGTCCGGCTCGGGTTCCTGATGCGATGGGGATTTGTCTGGTTCCGATGGATCCGCTTGCCGGCGTGGTCGGTCTTCGTCTTGTGGATTTTGTTTCAGCTTATCGGTGCTTTGGAACAGAAGGCCGGCATCAGTTCGGTCTCATCGGCTGCGCATTTGGGCGGCGCGGCTGTGGGCGTTGTCGCGTGGGTACTTTGGAGAAAAGAAAAACCCAATGACGAAAGTCGAATGACCAAGGAATGACGAAATCCGAACAATGAAAGAATCTTTCGCTTCTGTATCGGTGGTTTACTTCAGGCTTCCTCCTTTATTCGTAATTTCTCGGGTTTCCATTTGTTTTTTGTCCCAATTTGCCTAACTTCCTCGCCTTCGATCTGCGCACCTGGTTCCGTATCCTGGGATCGAATCGGCGAGTGAGGTCGCGAAGATCAGTAATTAAAAACAACTCGCTGAACGAGGAGCCCTGAAGCGATTTTGGGGCGAAACAATCATGCCAAGAGCCACAAATGCCCCGGCAAGCCGGGCGCGCCGCAAACGAGTCTTAAGAAAAGCCAAAGGCTACCGCGGACGCCGTTCAAAACTTTTCCGCTACGCGAAGGACGCGATCATGAAAGGCCAGTATTGGGCCTATCGCGACCGCAAAACACGCAAACGCACATTTCGTTATCTCTGGATTCAACGATTAAATGCCGCTGCCCGCGCTAATGGTATGACTTACAGCCGTTTTGCCGAAGGGCTTAAAGCTGTTGGCATTGGCCTGGACCGCAAAATTCTCGCCGACTTGGCTGTCACCGACGAAGCCGCATTTAAATCGATCGTCGAACAGGCAAAGGAAGCCCTCAAAGGGAAAAAATTCGTAGAGAAGGTCTGATTGGTTTGTAGGGCAAGCGCTCCGCTTGCCACTTTATAGGATCAGCAGGCGATGCGCCTGCCCTACAATTCTCTGAATTGGACGTTGAGCGTTGGGCGTTGAGCGTTCAACGTTTGCTTATTCATGCCGCATCCACTTGAAGATCTTCGAACGACCGCACTGGCTGAAATAAACGCCGCCAACGACGAGCAAGCGCTCGAGGCCGCACGAGTGAAATATCTCGGACGCAGCGGCAGCATTTCCGCCTGGAGCGAGCAAATGAAAACGCTCCCGAAGGAAGAGAAGCCAGTCGTCGGCAAACTGCTCAACGATGTTAGAACAGCCGTCACCGTCGCAATCGAATCGCGCGCGCAAGAATTCCGCGCGCAAAAAGAATCGGGCGCACTCGCGAGGATCGACATCTCGCTCCCAGGAGCCACTGGACCAACTGGATATTCTGGTTACAGCGGACACTCCACTCCGCTGACTGGTTATTCTGGTTACTTACCGCTTGAACGCGGCTCATTGCACCCACTCACGCAAGTCCTCGAACGATCCATTCAAATTTTCCGGCGAATGGGTTTCGCGCTCGCAGATGGGCCGGACGTTGAAGACGAGTGGCATTGCTTCGACGCGTTGAATACGCCGCCGGAACATCCGGCGCGGAATGAACAAGACACATTTTATTTGCCGGACGGCCGCTTGCTGCGCACGCACACGTCGACGGTGCAAATCCGCACGATGCAAGCCGCGCCGCCGCCGGTTCGCGTGATCGCGCCCGGCGCGGCTTACCGGCGCGATGAACTCGACGCCACGCACAGCCCGCAATTTCACCAGATCGAAGGACTTTACGTCGATGAGAACGTCAGCATCGCGGATCTAAAAGGCGCGCTCGAATTTTTCATGCGCGAACTTTTCGGTCCCGGAACCGGAGTCCAATTTCGCCCGCACTATTTTCCATTCACCGAGCCGAGCCTTGAAGTGTATGTGCGATCAAAAGCGCTTAAGGGCGGGGAGCGATGGATTGAAGTTGCGGGCTCGGGCGTGGTACATCCGGCGGTCTTCGAAGCGATAAATAAGGCGCGCGGCGACAAGGCTTACGATCCGGAGAAATGGAGCGGCTATGCATTCGGTCTCGGAATGGATCGGCTGGCGATGATTCTGTTCGACATTCCCGACATCCGGCTCTTTGCGCAGAACGATCTCCGATTTTTGAAACAATTTGCATGAATGTTTCAGTGGAACATAGACCTGTGGTCTGTGTGCCCAGCGGAGTTGCACTCGGCTGTCACGCAGGCAGCGAAGAACATCTCCGCTGGGCACACAGGCAGAATGCCTATGTTCCGGTAGAGCGCGAGACGAAATGAAATTCTCCGTTAATTGGCTGCGCGAATTTGTCGATCTTCCAGAAAATCCGGAAGAGATCGCCGAGTTGCTGACTCGCGCTGGAGTTGAGACCGAAAACATCGAGACGCGCGGCGCGAAGATCGACAAAGTGATCGTTTCGCAAATCACCGCATCGTCGCGCCATCCGAATGCCGATCGGCTCACAGTTTGCGAAGTGCATGACGGCAGCGGCACGAAACGCCAGATCGTTTGCGGCGCGACCAATTACAAAGTCGGCGACAAAGTTCCACTCGCGTTGCCGGGGACAAAGTTGCCGAACGGAACTGAGATTAGGAAAAGCAAACTGCGCGGTGTCGAATCGGAAGGAATGCTTTGCAGCCCAATCGAGCTCGGTCTCGGCGACGATGCTTCTGGCCTGTTGATATTGTCGCCAGATGCAAAAATCGGCATGCCGATCGGTGATCTTTTCCCCGCGGACACGATTCTCGATGTCGAGATCACACCAAACCGTGGCGATTTGCTGAGTCATTTCGGTCTGGCACGCGAAATCGCGGCGCTGACTGGAAAGAAACTCAAATCGACGCCGCGTGAATCGAAGATCGACATCAAGAAATCGGGCGTGACGATTACCGCGACGCGTGAATGCCCAATCTTCTCCGCGCGCAAGATCGACAATGTGAAAGTCGGGCCGAGTCCGCAATGGCTGCGCGCGAAAATCGAGAGCGTTGGGATTCGTTCGATCAACAACATCGTCGATGTTTCCAACTTCGTGATGCTCGAGCTCGGCCAACCGACGCACGCTTTCGACGCCGATAAACTAAAAGGCGACATCAACGTGCGGCTGGCACGCGATGGCGAAAAGTTTCTCGGGCTCGATGGAAAGACTTACTCGCTCAAACCGGACAATCTCGTCGTTGCCGATCAGGAGCGTGCCATTGGGATCGGCGGCGTGATGGGTGGCGAAGAAACGGCTGTCACCGATTCGACCAAAAATATTCTGCTCGAAGCCGCTTACTTTTTGCCGGCGAGCATTCGCCGAACGGCGCGCGATTTAAATTTGCCGACTGACGCGAGTTACCGCTTCGAGCGCGGTGTCGATCCCGAAATGATTTTGCGTGCGTCGCAGCGCGCGACCGAATTGATTCAAGAGATTGCCGGCGGAACTCCCGCAAAGGAAATCAACCTTGCCGGCAAGCTGCCGCCGAATCCCGCGGATGTTTCGCTCAGCTACGACAAATGCGATCGAGTCATTGGAATCTCGATCAAACCGAAAGCTATCGACGACATTCTGACAGGGTTTGGTTTACAAAAGACTAGTGCTGCTAAAACGACGAAATGGAGAATTCCAAGTTATCGACGCGATTTGCAGCGCGATGTCGATCTTATAGAGGAAGTCGTTCGCGCATTTGGAGTCGACAAGGTTCCGGGGAGTGATCGAAGCCGCTCTACCCCTTCGAGCGCGGCGGATGATTCACACAATCTCGAATCAGCGCTTCGGGAACGATTGAGCGCGCAAGGTTTGTGGGAAGTGCGAACGTCGAAATTAATTCCGCGATCTGCGGCTGCTGCAAGCTCAGCGATCGAATTGCGCAATCCGCTCACTGAGGACCACGTCGCACTACGACCGAATTTGATTTCGGGATTGCTCGCCGTGCTCGATCGGAATGTGCGAGCCGGCGCGGAAAGAGTCGCGATCTTCGAAATTGGCCGGACGTTTTTACCACCCCAAGCTAAGGAACATCGACATCTTGGAATTTTGCTCTGGGGCAATGCCACGAGCGCGCCACATTGGCGACTACAGGGAAACTACCGGCTCGATTTTTTCGACCTCAAAGGTGCAATCGAATCGCTCGCACTTCCGGCGATTTCATTTCGCCGAGGCGATCATCCCGATCTTTCGCTTGCCACCGAAATTTCTTCAAACGAGCGAGCGATTGGTTTTGGGGGCCAACTTCGCGAAGGAAGAATTGACGCGGCCGGAGCAGTATTTGTTGCCGAGTTGGATGTCGATCTTGTGCTGCGCGGCGCCGAATTGCGGAAAACTTTTCGCGAGATCGAGAAATTTCCTGCGATAACGCGCGATATCGCGATGATTGTGCCTGACGAAATTTCGCACGAGAAAATTTTGCGCACCATTGAAGAACCGCGCGAGCCACTTTTGGAACGCGTGGATCTGTTCGACTTATTCACCGAACAAATCGGAGCCGCTCGAAAGTCGCTCGCATATAGATTGACATATCGAGATCGAAGTCGCACACTCACAAACGAGGAAGTAAACGAAGTGCACGCCAGGATTCGCGAAAAACTGAAACACGAGTTGGGCGTCACACTTCGGGAGTAGTTCTTTGAAACTGTGAGAGTCGTTTGTTGAGGGTTGGGAAGAAAACCAGTGCTTTTCGCTCAACTCTCAATTGACGGCTCTCATTCATCGCGACAGGTTGTGCGACGCCAATTTTTACCCTGTGATGTTCGAGATTACAGGTGAGATTCCCGAACCGATAATTGACGAACCTCAGGAGGCTGAGTCGCTCGGAGAACATGGCAGGCCTTGATTGGAAGTCAGACGCTGCGGCGACGGTCATCCACCCGTTACGAAAAGGGAACGGGAGATCCGCCTAAACGGCATCGGCGGGGTAATCTT
>WNGC01007111.1_pt1 | contig 10982 bp, 8 predicted proteins | sample 5400051 | NCBI WGS metagenome assembly WNGC01 (sample SAMN13153368, study PRJNA577476) | soil metagenome | isolation source: 20 cm soil or saprolite under grassland replicate 2 | place: USA:California | collected 2016-06-15 | reverse complement strand
GAATGTCCCCTTAAGAAATGGATGAACGAACTCAATCGGATCTTCCAGCGTCACGATGTGCACCGCCTTAGTTGCGTTAATTTCATCGAGCATCGCCGCTAAAGTGGTCGTTTTACCGCTTCCGGTCGCACCGGTGACGAGCACGAGTCCCGTTTTTTCCTTCGTGATTTCCCTGAAAATGCCGGGGAGGTGAAGTGTTTCCAAAGTGGGAACGGTGGCCTCGAGCCGACGCAGAACAACCGCAAAATTTCCCCGTTGGCGGAAAATATTCACGCGAAAGCGCGCCTCATCGCTCAACGAATAACTAAGGTCGCAGGAGCCGCCGCTTAAATAATCGTACATCAGTCGCCGATCGCCCTGCATCAACGCGAGTGCGATTCGTTCGGTCTGGAACGGAGTGAGGATGTCGATCGGGGGATCCATCAGGGCGGGCTTTAGCTCGCCAAAAGACTCCACTTGCGGCGGATGCCCCGCCGAAAAGTTCAAATCTGAAATGCCGGGGTGCGTATGCAGCATTGCAGAAAGGATCTTGTCGAGGTCGGGTAGTCTCATTATTCCTCCGTCCAATCTTCCGGGGGGTTCTTGAGGAATTGCCGGAATTTTTTCTTATCAATTGCCTTGTCGTACGCTTCCTCGGGCGAAATCCGGGCGTGACGAAGATGATCGATGATCGCGTCGTCGAGCGGTTGGTTGCCCTTCTTTTTCCCGACTTGAATCATACCCGGGATCTGGTGCGTCTTGGCCTCGCGCACGAGGTTGGCAATTGCCATGTCGACCACCAGAATTTCCAGTGCAGCGACCCGGCCGGGTTTGTCGATTCTTTTGAAAAGATTTTGCGCAATGACCCCTTTAAGCGATTCCGCGAGAGTGGCCCGGATTTGGTTCTGCTGATTAGTTGGAAAAACGTCGATGATACGATCTACTGCTTTGGAGGCGCTTGAGGTGTGGAGGGTTCCGAAAACAAGGTGACCGGTTGCAGCCGCAGTCAGGGCGAGCTCAATCGTTTCTAAATCGCGCAGTTCGCCGACGAGCAAAATATCAGGATCTTCACGCAAAGCTCCACGGAGGGCGTTGGCAAAAGAGCGGGTATGGACCCCGACCTCGCGGTGTTGCACAAGACAGTTTTGGCTGCGATGCACGAATTCAATCGGGTCTTCCACTGTAATGATGTGGTCGTGCCGTTGGATGTTGGCGAAGTCCATCATGGCGGCAAGAGTGGTGGATTTTCCCGAGCCGGTTGGACCGGTAACCAGAATGAGACCTTTCTTTAGCAGCGGGAATTTTTTCAGTACCGGCGGCAATCCCAGATCGTCAACCGTCGACACCTTCGATGGAATCAAACGAAAAACCGCGGAGATCCCGTATTTTTGTTGAAAGAAATTGGCGCGATAACGAGCAACGCCCGGCACTTCGTAGCCAAAGTCAACATCGAGATTCTCTTCGAATAGTTTGATCTTTGTCTCCGGCGCGATCTCATAAACCATGGTTTTGAGTTCCTCGTCTTTGAGAGCTGGGTAATCCACCCGGATGAGGTCGCCATTGATGCGCAGCATCGGCGGATTATTGGTAGAGAGGTGGAGGTCGGACGCCTTTTGTTCCGACATCAATTTAAAAAAAGCGTCGATGCGAGCCATGCGGTTCCGCGGCTTGAACAGCTAAATTGATGCCATGGGCGAGTCGAACGTTAGGCGTCGCCCCGTCTGTTTTGGGGGCGTTCACCTCCATCTGGCAGAGCCCTGTGGCGCCCATTCCAGACGTCAACTGGGAGCGACTACCGGACCGGTCGACGTGGCGCGTCGAGGGTCGAGCGGACCTGCCCGAGCAGCTTCTCGCGGGTGTAGGGCTTCGGAATAAACCCGCGAAGCCCCTGCGCCAGCATGGCGCCGATCTTGTTTTGCTCGGCAAATCCGCTGCTCAACACGACATCAACGCCTGGGTTAATCGCCTTCAATTCCTCGAATACAGCGTCCCCATCCATCACTGGCAGGAAGAAATCCAGTATGATCAGGCCAATTTCACGATGGATTTGCTGGAAGATTTTCAGTGCCTCGAAACCGTCCCGGGCGATGATGACCTTGTAGCCTTCTTCCGCCAGAATTGTGGAGGCGAACTCTGCAATTTCCGGTTCATCATCGACGATCAGGACCAATTCGCGCGCGCCCTCAGGATTCAGGATCGGAATTTCCGGTGTAATCGTTGGGGCTCTCGCTTCGGTCGGTAATTCTTCAGCGGCCAGCGCTGCCCCGGGCGCCGATGAGGTGGCCGTCGAGACCCTAGGGCTCGGTATTTTGCCCGAAGTATTCTCGAGAATCATGGACATTACGCGATGAAGCAATGCCTGGGCCGCCTGCGTGGCTATTTCCACCTGTTGGCTAAGCTGGTCGATGTAGTTAGGGTCGCCCTTCTGCCGTTTCGCTAGGTCGGCATAACGGGCGATTTGGTGCAAAACGGTATTGAGCTCAGTGGACGTCTTGGCGATCCACTTCAGGTCATCCTGATGCAGCATACGCGTCTATGTCTGGTCTGTGTCCTTCGCACATGCCCACAAAACGCAACCAAAAATCGTAATGCAAGCGAAAGCGAATGAACCAAGAGTCAGCATAGAGCGGATTTTTCCAAAGTCAGCCCGCTTCATGCCCGCACCCTTTCGGGGGTGACCGCGATTTTCTCGACCTTTCGAGATCGCGCGCCGAACCCGAGCCCTGTTTATAATTACTAGCAATTTATTTGCCCAGGGCCCGTTTTAGTTCGGTTTTTGCGGACTCAACCTGCTTCGGTGTGCCCGCTGAGATCAAAATGCCTCGTAATCTGTCCCCTTGGTAATAACGCGCGGTAAATTTTTTCTTGGCGTGCGTCCCGGTAAGGTCCACCCGAGTCGGTTGCATGGTAAAATCACCGACAAAATCGAGTCGCAAATCGAACATCTCCGTCCAGAAATAAGGCAGCTGTTCGTAACGGATTCGCTTTTTGCCCGTCATGTTCGCACCTGCCACAAAACCTTGTTCGCGCGCGTTTTCCCAATGCGTCTGCCGTCGCATTCCACCCATCAGACGGTCAGGATAAAACGCCAGGTCACCAATTGCGTAAATTCCTTTCTCTTCGGTCTCGAGATAATCGTTGACCGGGGAACCGTGTGGCCCGGATAGAGGGGTGTTGCGCACCAAATCGAGGTTTGGCTCCCCTCCACACGCCACCACTGCCAATCCCGCCGCGACTCGGTTTCCGCTCTTGGTTTGGATATTTCGCAAAACCGTTTTGCCTTCAAAGCCGTTTAAGCTTTCGCCCAGAAGCAACGTCACCCCGTTTTTCGCGAAATAGCCAGTTACCCAGGTCGCGGTCTCGAAATCGAGGTAGCGATTCAGGAGCGTGCCATGCCGATGCATCACGCTCACTTTCATTTTCATTTTCATTTGCCGCAGGCTGGCGGCCACTTCGCACGCGAGCAATCCGCCGCCGACAACCATCACGTTTTTCTCGTGCTCGGCCATTTCCCGCAGAGCAAACGCGTCACGCATGCTGCGCAGGTAAATGACGTTACCCAAACCGACACCCGCAACCGGCGGCCGCCCTGGACGGCTGCCCATCGCGAGGCAAGCTTTATTAAACTCGACGCTCTCACCGTTGCCCAGCACCGCTACCCGGCGATCGATGTTTAGTTGTGTCACTGCGGTATTGAAACGTGCGTCGATCTTATGCGCGGGGTACCAACGTTCATCCACTTCGGCATATTTCCTGGGGACGAGCGTCTTTTCGCGGAGGAAACTTTTCGAGAGCAGCCAGCGCTTGTAGGGCGCGTAGGCTTCAGCGCCTACTAATGTCACACTCCCACGCTTGTCGTGTTTTCGAATTGCTTCACACGCGCATGCCCCTCCGATACCTGCGCCGATAATGAGATAATCACGCTGAATCATTCTTAAAATGTGACGATAGAGAAACCACCGCGTACCTGGCTAGGGAAAAATGAAGCGGTTTTCGTAACTTGACGTTAAGAACCTTAAAACTGTTACAACGGGCGCGGATTGGGAGAGGCGAGCTCCGCCGCCCTCCAGGGTCGTCAAAGCATCGCGCGGCAAATTGCTACCGAGGCGATCACGCCCACAAGATCCGCGAGCAAGCCTGCTGGAATCGCGTGCCGGGTCTGTTTCACACCGACCGATCCAAAGTAAACGGCAGCGACATAAAACGTGGTCTCCGTGCTTCCGTAAATGGTCGCTGCCGTAAGGCTGACGATATTATCCGGACCAAGCCGATGTACGATTTCAGTCAATATCGCTAACGTCGCGCTCCCACTCAAAGGCCGCATTAATGCGAGCGGGAGGAGATCGGGCGGAAAATGCAATGGCCCGAGGACAGGCGTCAGCCATTTCGTCAGCAAATCGATTCCGCCCGCGCCTCTAAACATTCCAATGGCAACCAGGATCGCGACCAGAAACGGAATGATGCGCAGGATAACATTAAAACCTTCCTTCGCGCCCTCGACGAACTCCTCATAAACTTTGATCCGGCGCGCTGCGGCATAGACCGGAAAGAAGCTAAGCAGGAAAGGAATCGCCAGCAGCGAAAGCGCGTTCACGCCTCGGACAAAAGCATTCGCGTTGTCCGTGATCGGATTGCCGAAGACCGGTGGCCAAACCATTCGTACAAAAATGAATGCGAAGAAAATGAGGAGAGCGACGGTGGCGATGCGTCCCAATAATGTTGGCTGCGCCCTGTAGCCGCGGTCGCCGGCCGCGGTTTCTTCATTGCTCGAACGATTTTCGCCTGTCGTCTTTGAATTAAGATCTTTAGTTGCAGCAGCATTTTCTCCTGAGCCGCGGCCAACGACCGCGGCGACAGGGCGTGTGAACCACGGCAGTTTCTCCAGAATTTTCACCGCGATGATCGCAGTGGTTGCAGCGCACAAAGTCGCTAGTAGTGCCGTGCCCACTATTGCCGTCGGCCTTGTCGATCCTGCTGCGACCAAAATCGCGATCGCGGTCGTCGGAATAAGTTGCACCGATGCCGTATTAATCGCGAGAAATGTGCACATGGCATTGGTGGCGGCGCCTGGGTGCGGATTGAGTGATTCGAGATCGCGCATCGCCCGTAAACCGAGCGGGGTGGCTGCGTTCCCGAGGCCAAGCATGTTGGCCGCCATGTTCATCAGCATCGCACCCATTGCTGGATGCTCCGCTGGCACATCGGGAAACAACCGCCGCATGATTGGCCGTAGCGCGCGCGCAAGTTTTTGCACGAGTCCGGCGCGTTCCGCCAGGCGCATCACTCCCAGCCAGAGCGCCATCACGCCGATCAAACCGAGCGCAATCGTGACCGCGGTTTTTGCACCGTCGAATGCGCCGTCTGTCACTTCTTTCCAGCGATCGTTCCAACCGCCAATCGCGACTGCCAGCAATACCAGCGCGAGCCAAATGTAATTCAGCACCTCGAACCTGTAGCCGCAGTCTTTAGCCGCGACCAGTCACGATTCAGCGCAAAATCACGTCATCCCGAGCGTCAGTCGAGGGATCCCGTAGAGGTAGCTTAAAGATTACGCCCCGGGATCCCTCGGCTTCGCTCGGGATGACGCTAATGTTGATCCAGCATCGTGGCAGCAAGTTTGAGGGCTTCATCACTCTTTCCCCCGAGCATGCGCGCAAGCTCTTCGCGCCGCGCTTTGCCGCTTACTTCACGCAATTGAGTAAAGGTGCGACCGCCTCTTACTTCTTTCATCACCACGAACTGGGATGTCGCCGCCGCCGCCACGGGCGGCAAATGGGTAATGCAAAGCACTTGATGGCGTTTCGCCAACTCACGCATACGTGCGCCGACGGCGTGGGCGATTTCGCCGCCGACGTTCGCGTCAATCTCGTCGAAGACAAGCAACGGCACTGCATCCTGCGCGGCCAGGGCGGATTTGATCGCCAGCATCAATCGGGAAATTTCGCCGCTCGAGGCGATCGCGCGCATCGGCTTGAGCGGCTCGCCCGGGTTGGGTGAAAACAAAAGTTCCACCGCATCAAAACCGGACGCCCGCGCCGCTTGCGTTTTGTTCATTCTTGCTTCGAACTGCGATTGCTTGAATCCGAGGTCGCACAAATTTCGACGGACCATTTCCGAAAGTTTAGGCGCCGCTTTCGTGCGCAGTTTTCGCAATCTCTCGCCCGTCTGCCGCAAGTCCACCTCGAGTGTAGCGATCTCGTTAGTGAGCCGCTGCAATTCTTCATCGTGTCCTTCAATTTTCCGCATTCGCTCGGCCGCCCGCTCGCCAAAAGCGATAACTTCAGAAATTGTTGTTCCGTATTTTCGTTTCAACGACTCAAAGAGCGAGATTCGCTGCTCGATGGCGGACAATTGCTCGGGATCGAGATCGAGATTCTCGGCGTAGCGGCTGAGATCGCGCGCAATCTGCGATAACTCGACCACCGCCGTTTCATGCGTATTCGCCGCCGGCGCCATCGCGGGATCCAACTTTTCCAATTCGTGCAATAGCTTTTGCGTTTCACCGAGGCGCGACAAGATCGCATCGTCCGCTTCGGAAAGTTTCGTTGCCACCCCGGAGGCAATCTCAATCAACCGGCGGCTGTTACTCGCGAGGCGATAACGCGACTCACGACTCAATCTGCGTTTCTTCCTCGGCCGACAAATTAGCCGAGGTGATCTCGTTGACCTGATGTCGCAACAAATCGAGCTCCTGTTCACGTGCGGTCTCCGCCGTATTAAGCGCTGCGTGTTCCGCTTCGAGCGCGCGTAGTTGCCGGAAAATTTTCCCGAATTTTTCCCGCGGTTCATCCGCATTAGCAAAGGCATCGAGCAAATCGAGTTGTCGATCGGGTGAAAGGAGTGATTGATGATCATGCGGTCCGTGGAGGTCAACCAGATCGTCACCAAGCTCCTTGAGATTCCCCAGGGTGGTGGGCGATCCATTGATGAACTGACGGTTCGTTCCGGAAAGAGAAAGGCTACGTTTCAAAATCAAATCGGGATCACATGGTTCGATTCCCGATTCCTCGAAATGCGCATTCCATTTCGCGAAATCATTGTCCTGAAAAATTGCCTCGACCGTGCACATCTCCGCTCCAGTCCGAACCAGAGACTTGTCGGCACGCTCGCCGAGCAACAACTGGAGCGCGCCGATAATGATTGATTTGCCGGCGCCAGTTTCGCCTGTGATCGCAGTGAACCCCGGAGAAATTTCCCATTCCAAATCCTCAACCAGCGCGAGATTCTTGATTCGTAGGAGTTGGAGAAGCATCGGTTGAGTGTTGAGAGCTCAGAGTTGACAGTGCGCGCGCCGAAAAATCTTGAACTCTCCACCCGCAACTCTCAACTCCGAACTCACGCTCACTTTTCTCGGCACCGGAACTTCGCAAGGCGTGCCAATGATCGGCTGCGATTGCGCCGTTTGCCGCTCCCCCGATCCGCGCGATAAACGCCTGCGCTCTTCCGTTTATATCTCCGCACCCAGGCGTTACGCGAAAATATCCGCCGGGTCGACGCAGTCGTTTTCACTCACTCGCACACCGACCACATCATGGGGTTCGACGATCTGCGGCGCTTTTCCTGGCAACGCGGCTCGATGCCCGTCTATGCCTCGGCCAAGACAATGGCGGATCTTGAGCGCGTCTTTATGTTCGCCTTTAAAGGGACCAACCCCTTTCCCGGTTATTTGAAACCCGAGCCGCATCTTGTTAACGGACCCTTCTTTTTAGGCGAAACCAAAATCACGCCGTTGCCGGTGCCGCACGGCAAGGCCGAGGTGAATGGCTACCTCTTTTCGCGCAGTTACTGGAACACAGACTTGCAGTCTGTGCGCCCAGCGGAGTTGCACCCCGCTGAACCGAAGACCGGAAACGAAGGCGTGCTTTCTCAGGCAGCGGACAAAATGTCCGCTGGGCGCACAGGGCAGAGCCCCGTGTTCCAACACGAACGCAAGGTCATCGCTTATCTCAGTGATTGCAGCGCCGTGCCGGATGAAATCGCGCAAACGATTTTCGGCGTTGAATGTTTGATCATCGATGCGCTGCGGGAGAAGCCGCACCCGACTCATTTGAGCGTGGGGCAGGCGCTCGAAGTGGCCACCCGCGTTCAGCCCAAAGAAACCTATTTCATCCACATTGCGCATGAGCTGGCACAATCGTTCGAGCAAACTCTGCCGCCGCACACCCACATCGCCTACGACGGATTGAAATTAACCTTCAAATGAAACTTCCGTTCCGGGGAGCGCAGGCTGCCAGCCTGCATTCGTCGGCAGCTTGCCGACGAAAATTTGTTCCGGCAAGCTGCCGGAACCGGCAGGCAAGTTGCCTGCGCTCCCCAAATCAAATACTCGCATTCGCAGCCGCGCTTGTGCTCGTAGTTTCCTCCGCGTATGCAGCGGAAAATTTGCCGGCTCAAACCATTGTTGTTTTTAACACGGCCGTTCCCGACTCCGAAGCGCTCGCGAAATTTTATGCCGGGAAACGCGCGATCGCTGATGATCATCTGGTCGGACTCGACTGTCCGCCTCAGGAGGAAATTTCGCGGGAAGAATACGATGCCACCATTGCTGAGCCGTTGCGGAAAATTTTCGAGCAACGGCAATGGTGGCACGTTCACGAAACGGCCGATGGGGAGAAGCGGGTGCAGACCCTTGGGATTCACTTCGTCGCTCTCATCAGGGGCATGCCTCTTAAGATTCGGCCCGTGGCGACGCCCTATCAGGGTGATACTCCTGGAGGCGGTCCGATTCAAAGCCGGAACGAGGCCTCAGTTGATTCGGAATTGAGTGTGCTCGGTCTCTTTACCAGGCAAATCTCGGGTGTGGTTCCCAATCCTTATTTTCAAGGATTCCGTCCCGTTGCCGAGGTAACTGCGGCACCTCTGCTCCTCGTTACTCGGCTCGATGCTCCAGGGAGCGCGACAGTCCGACGAATGATTGTAGACGCGGTTGAGGCGGAAAAGAACGGCTTATGGGGACGCGCATTCGTGGACGGCTCCCATGAAACCAGTGGCGGTAAAGAAGTCGGCGACGCCTGGATGCGCGCCATTGTCGATCAGTGTCACAAGGAGGGCGTGCCGGTGGTGTTTGATGATCTGCCCACGATTTTTCCGGATGCGTTTCCAATGAGCGACTGCGCGCTTTATTATGGATGGTATGCTGGCAATATTGCCGGTCCCTTCAATCAGCCGGGCTTTAAATTCGTTCCGGGCGCGATCGCCGCACACATTCATTCCTACAGCGCCGCAACCCTGCGGGACGAGAATTCAGGTTGGGCCGGTCCGCTGGTCTCGCGGGGCGCCGCTGCAACCGTCGGCAACGTTTACGAGCCCTATCTCGAGCTGACCGCGCATCTCGATATTCTCAACGATCGCTTGCTCCACGGCTTCACCTTTGCCGAAAGCGTATTCATGTCGTCGCGGGGGCTCTCCTGGATGGGAGTGGCGGTGGGAGATCCACTTTATCGTCCCTATCTCAACTGGACCCAGATCGACTCGAAAGCTTCGCCGAAATCCGCCGCCGGATGGCGCGCCTATCATGATTTCGCGATCAAGAACAGCGACCTGGGGCCTTCCGATTATCGCACTCAAGCCCGGATTACTGCCGGTCGCACCCGCAACGCCGCCATGCTGGAGGACGTTGGACTAATGGAAATGCGCGACGGCAAATTTTCCACTGCAATCGCGGCGCTGGAGCAGGCCCGCGGCGCCTATTCCAAGCGGGATGACATCATCCGATGTGTCCTGGAAGAATGCGATGCTTTCATAAAATCCGGCAAACCGAACCGCGCCCTCGATCTTGCTCGCAGGGTCTTGCGCATCGTCCCGGAATCGCCTGCATCGAATTTGTTGCATAAAATTGAAAGCGACCTCACGCCCAAATCAGCACCCTAGTAGCCGATGACGGTCTTCTACCGAACAATCCCGCGCGCGCTTTTTTCGATGAACTCGATCAACTGCGTGATCTCTTCGCGCGGCTCGATTTGTTTGCGCACGGCTTCGATTGCCTGGCGCGTGTTTAATTTCGATCGGTAAATCAGCCGAAACGCTTCCTTGATCGCCTTGATGCTTTCGGGCGTGAAGCCGGCCCGTTCGAGGCCGATCAGATTGACTCCGCGAATCTCGGCCGGATTTCCGTCGGCGATCAAGAATGGCGGGACGTCCTGGACGATCTTGGAACAACCGCCCGTGATGGCGAATCGTCCGATCCGGCAAAACTGATGCACGGCGGTGAGTCCGCCCATGACTGCATGATCGCCGATCTCGACGTGACCAGCGAGAGTGCCGTTGTTCGAGAACACCACTGAATTGCCGACCGTGCAATCGTGGCCAATGTGGCTGTAGGCCAGAAAATCTCCGCGATTGCCGACCCGCGTTTTGCCATCAGCTTTCGTGCTGCGGTTAACTGTGCAGAACTCGCGAAAGGTATTTTCGTCGCCAATTTCCAGATAAGTCGGTTCGCCCGCGTATTTCAAATCCTGCGTTTGCTGTCCGATCGAGCAGTAAGCATAGAATTTATTTTTCGCTCCTGCTCGCATCGGCCCGCAAAGGGTGACATGATGTTGTAGCCAGCATCCTGCACCGAGGACGACTTCGGACCCGACGATGCAATACGGACCGACAATTGTTTCCGCGCCGAGCTGTGCTTTTGGATCAACGATCGCAGTCGGATGAATTTCGACGCCACTCATGATTAGAATGACGCTTGACGAATGACGAATGACGAAGTTTTTCGACATTCGTGCTTCGGCATTCTTTCGCCATTCGTCATTTGCGCTTCGTCATTCTCTTCACTTATCCAGGAATGTGAACATGAGATCGCCTTCGGAAACGACAGCGTCATTCACCACACAGCTGCAATGCGCTTTCGCAAGCCGATTGCTGCGCGCTTTGATCAATTCCGCGTGAATGAAAAGCGTGTCGCCTGGAAACACTGGTTTGCGAAACTTCACTTCATCAGCGCTCATGAAATAACCGATGCGGCTCGCACTCTTCGCCAGCTTTATCAATAAAATGCTCGCCACCTG
>WNGC01009464.1_pt1 | contig 10985 bp, 5 predicted proteins | sample 5400051 | NCBI WGS metagenome assembly WNGC01 (sample SAMN13153368, study PRJNA577476) | soil metagenome | isolation source: 20 cm soil or saprolite under grassland replicate 2 | place: USA:California | collected 2016-06-15 | reverse complement strand
ACAATGCTGCTCGATTCGAGTGGCACCTGCGTTTTGCCGCGATTACTTCCCGGTGGCCGATTATTCGTCCAGGACGAGTGTTAATCAGCCGGATCGAGTCTTTCGGGCCCTGCGGTATATTTCTCTCGACAAGCCTTTTCCTGAAACCTTTTAGGTGGCTGCGCCGTTATGTTTTCAGACGTCCGCGAGAGGCTTCCGATGGAAAATCTGTGGAAAGATTTGCGTTATGCGTTCCGCATGCTGCTCAAGAGCCCTGGCTTTACCGTAATAGCCGTGCTCGCCCTCGGTCTCGGCATCGGCGCAAACACTGCCATCTTCAGCGTTTTCAATGGCATGCTCTGGCGACCGCTTCCGGTCAAAGACCCTCAGCAGATTGTCTGCCTCCTCTCGAAGTCGCGCATAGATATGGTCTTCCCTACCCCCCTTTCCTATCCTGACGTTCAGGACTATCGCCAGCTCAACAGGGTTTTCTCGGACGTGGCTGCCTAAAATGGTCAGCGGCAACTACTTCGCTATGCTTGGCGTCGAAGCTGTCCGGGGCCGCACCTTTGCGTCCGACGAAGGCGTCGTTCCCGGCAAGGATCCGCTCATGGTCCTCAGCTACAAATACTGGCAGAAACGATTTGGCGGCGATGCCGCCATCGTCGGCCACACCGTGCAGGTCAATAAGCACGCGTTCACGATTATTGGTGTCGCACCTGAGAGCTATCGCGGCGCTTACTATTTCCTTGAGCCGGACTTTTACCTTCCACTCACAACGATGGGGCTTCTCGACGCAAGTCAGGCCGACATGCTCAACAAGCGCAGCTCAGCCTTCCTCCGCGTTCTAGGCAGGCTCCAGCCCGGCGTCACTCCCGGCCAGGCTATGGCGGCCGCTGAACCTCTGGACCGGCGTTTGGCTCAAGAGTATCCGGACGATCACAAGTCGGTGTCGCTCCTCGTTTTGCCGGAACTCAATGCCCGCCCGGAGCCGGGCCTTGGCGGCTTCATGTCCACATTTGCGCTCATCTTCATGTTGCTCGTTGGACTCGTCTTGCTGATCGCTTGCGCCAACGTCGCGAATCTCATTCTTGCTCGCGCCAATGGCCGCAGAAAAGAGTTCGCAACGCGTACTGCGCTTGGTGCGAGCCGCGGTCGCATGATGCGCCAACTGATGACCGAAACGGTCTTGCTGTCCGCCTTCGGAGGAATTCTTGGACTGCTTTTTGCGCGTTGGGCCGCACTCGGTTTAATGTCCATTCGCATTCCCACCGATGTTCCCGTTCGCCTCTTTGATTTGCGCCTGGACTGGCACATTTTCACGTTCGCATTTTTAGCTGCGTTGATGACCGGAATGGTCGCGGGTCTGGTTCCATCTCTTCAGGCCTCGCGCACAAATTTAGCGGACACTCTTAAAGCCGGCGGCCGCTCGGGCGGTGCTTCTTCAGGTCATCATCTTTTCCGCAATGCGCTGGTTGTTTCGCAAGTCGCAGTTTCTCTAATCCTTCTTGCTTGCACTGGGTTCTTCGTTCGCAGCCTTCAAAACTCCTCTCATGTGGACATGGGCTTTCGCGTAGACCACACGTTGATGCTTTCCATGGACGTTGGTCTGCAAGGTTATACTGAGGAGCACGGTCAGCAATTCTATAAACAGATCGGCGAGCGCGTCCGCGCGCTACCTGGCGTGCGAGACGCCGCCATCGCCAGCTTTATCCCCATGGGCTACGACAATTCGCTCATCAACATTCTCCCCGAGGGCCAGGTCATTGACGAGAAATCAAAGACCGAATCCTGTCTCGACGATGAAGTCGAGCCCGGCTATTTCCGAACCGCCGGCACTCCCGTCATCCAGGGCCGTGAGTTTACCGAAGCCGACTCTGCCACGGCGGCCAAAGTCGCAATCATCAACGATACCTTCGCGAAAAAAATCTGGCCGGGGCAAGATCCCATCGGGAAATCGTTTCGCACTAAGAAAGACGGCCCTCCCATTCAGGTCGTAGGCGTCACCCGCACAGGAAAGTATCTGTTTCTTTATGAGCCTCCGCAGCCTTATGCGTATTTTCCAATTGCGCAGCGCTACAATTCGACCGCAAGCCTCCTTGTCTACACCGAGGGCGATCCGCAACAGCTTCTTCCTGCGGTGCGCGAGCAATTTAGCCAGCTCGATGCTGGCCTGCCCGTCTTTGGCGTCGGCACCATGGAAACTCACGTCCAGTACGGGAAACCTCTTCTGCCTGCGCGCCTCAGCGCTATGCTCGTCGGAGCGTTCGGCTTGCTTGGCTTGGTGCTAGCTACCGTCGGAGTGTATGGAGTTGTCTCCTACTCCGTCAGCCAGCGAACCCAGGAAATAGGCATTCGTACCGCCCTGGGAGCTCAACGATTCACTGTCTTGAGTATGGTCCTGAAGCAGGGAATGAGAATGGCGCTCATTGGGACCGCTGTAGGAATCGTCCTGTCTTTCTTGCTCTTCCGCGGACTGAGCTCCGTCCTCTATGGAGTCAAGTCCACCGACCTGGTAACACTTTCCGCCGTCTCTGCCATGCTTCTTGCCGTGGCCTTTATGGCGAGCTATGTTCCGGCTCTTCGAGCAACTCGTGTCGACCCGGTTGTCGCCCTCCGGGAACAGTGACATAACCCCGAATGACGTGGACTCGCGCATTTCCTGAGGCAACCGCACCTTCAACGCCCGCAGGGCAAATCGGAAGTAAATGCAAAACGGCGGCGGGCAAACCTCAGCCCGAAGCTATTCCACTTAACATATAGGTAAGACATGAATTGTTCTCCTTTTTCTTGCCCATTTTCCTGGGGCACGCAGAAGCGAGAGGCCGCTGCTCCCAAGGCGAGGGGGTGCTTTATGGGAGGGGACCCGTGCTGTTCTGTGACTTGAATCATCGTTTGGCCACCCGACGCTTCCATCGCCGCTTGGCGTGAGGGCATCTTTCGGGACTAGGTATTTGTTGAAAAGGGGTCGGATGGACTACGGGCGGATATTTGCAGGGGACAAGCTAGTCGCGCTTTTTCAGCAGTTTTGCAAGTGCGGCCTGCGGATCGCCTTTGATAATCAGGCGTTCCTCTTTAGGCCCACGCTTACTCTTTCTGCGCTTCGAGTTGGATTTCTTGGCCATGTAAGACTATTATCACAAAAGATTCCTACTGGGGAGAAATTGGTGCCCCAGCCGGGAGTCAGACCCGGACGACCGGAATGGTCACACGGTTGCAAGCCGTGCGCGTCTACCATTTCCGCCACTGGGGCACGAAAAGTACCAGATATGGGAGCGGTGGACCCGTTCAAAGATTCACCCGCTCCCACTTTTTTCGGGCCGTCTAGTGCGGCCCTAGCACCCTCCTCATGGCGGTCCTCCTCAAATCACACGGTCGCGAGCAAGGTGCCAGCAATCGCGCGCGCCTTTGCAGTTCCTGTGTTTGCCAGCCGATATCGCTTCGCTCTGTGCTCACCAATAACCACCACGTCTCCTTGGCGACCAAGTTTTTCGAGAAGTCGGTCAATCCGGAGCACAGAATATCCGCCAGTGACAGTGAGTCCTTCCATGATTTCCCCGCCAGTGCACAGTTCGGAACTGCGAAGGATTCTCTGTCCTAGCAGGAGCAGGAGCACGGCTTCTTCTAAGTTGGCAGGGCGCGCTGTCAGAGAAACAACCCGACCCTCAACTTTCATAATTCTGCTAAGCTCTTGTTCATTGAATGGCACATCTGTTTTTGGCAGCTGTGCGGAAATCGGAAAATCGGACTCAATGCTTGTTATTTGCGGAAATGGCGCGCTGGATTTGGGCATAGAAGCTACCATTTCTCGAAAGGCTTCGAATTTCTTATTCACAAATTCTTCCGAGCCTTCCGCATCGAATTCATGCGGACCAAATCTTACTTTCAGGCGGTGATTGTTTTCCATAAAGCTCCCTATTACTGCCTTTGAAAGGATTCTAGCTGATGAATATGCCAGTGTCAAATGAAAAGCAGGACAATGGCATAAATACTAGCCACATAGGCACAAATACAGACAACTACATTGGAATGTGCCTATAGTTAGGCCATAGGATTACATTATACTTACGCCCGTTTACAGTCGCTATACAATGTAATAAGTGCTTATGTATCAATGTGTTCGAAGAGTCCCAGCAACCTGTATCCGGTCATTGGTAAGGACTAGTACGTCCAATCTTGAGGCACGTGAAGAGTTATCTTGATACTTGTTGAAAAGTAGAGTATCGTGGACCCATGATTAAGAACAAATCAGCGGTCCTAGAAGCACTACAAAAAGCGGGGGTCGATGAAACCAAGTCGGTCGAATTTCTTGAGCAAGAACGCTGGGCAGGCCAAGTTGTCTGTCCTCGTTGCGAATCGGCTGAGGTGTACAAGATAACGGGTCGCGACGGTCAACGAAACAAGGATTATCGGTGGCGTTGCCGTTCTTGCAAGAAGTTCTTCACCGTCCGCACTGGCACGATTTTCGAACAGACACGGTTGCCGCTGCAAGTTTGGGTGTACGCGTTCTGGAAAGCATGTTCCTCGAAGAAAGGAATCTCCGCGCTTAAACTGTCGCGAGAAATGCAGGTCACGCACAAATCCGCGCTTTTCATTTCGCGCCGCATTCGACATGGGCTCGGCGACACGAATGCGCCAAAACTTACGGGCACGATTGAAGCGGATGAACTCTATATGGGCGGCAAACCGCGCTTTCCAGGAGCATCCAAAGCGGGGCGCGGCTCAAACAAATACCCTATTCTTGGCGTTGTGCAACGCGGTGGGAATGTTCGCTTTCATGCATTGGAACGACTGACTGCCAATCGCATTGGTGAGTTCATCGCAGAAAACGCTGACCTATCGTGCCGCATTATCACGGACGAAGCGAATCTCTACACCAAGCTGGCCCGCAAGTTCGAGGGCGGCCACAGAGTCGTTCGGCACAAGTGGCGTCAATACGTGAAACCGGGAACTGACATTCACTCCAACACTGTAGAGGGCGTGTTCTCGCTGATTCGCCGTGGAGTAATGGGCACGTTCCACAGCGTTAGGCGCAAGCATCTACCGCGGAACTATCTGAACGAGTTTCAGTTCCGCTGGAATACGCGAAAGATGAATGACGGGGAGCGAGTGTCGCAGGCAATCAAGGCAGTTAGTGGGAAGCGGTTGCAATATCGGGAATCAGTGGAGAATCGGAGAATCCGCCGTACTTCGTTCCGAAAGAGGAGTTTTAAGGTGAGATTTCAACAAATACCTAGTCCCGGCATCTTTTTCGAAACGACTGAAAATGGGGAACTTCTTGGGAGATAAGGAACGGACTGTGGAGACCGACCACTATGGACTCGCGGCCAGCGGATGGTTCTAAATCTGTACCTTTCGGCCGAACGATGGTTCAAAGCGCGGAATGGGACTCTGACGGTGGTTCAGATTCAAAGGACTTACCCGCGAGGAGCGGCCAAACGATGGTTCAAAAGTGGCCAAACGATCCTTCAAGTCACAGCGTGTGACTTGAACTATGAGTTGGCCGCCGCGGCCAACATGTGCTTCCTATTCGACCCGAATGGTTCAAGTCACATCGCGTTTGGGGGAGCCAACAAAGCAGAACGCAGGCGAGCGCCGGGCGCGGCTAGGCTGTAGTTGCCGTCAAGCGAAGCAGTGGCCGAGGGAATCGGGAGCGAAAAAATGGGAACGACATCAAGCAACCGAGACAATTCGAATGGATCAAGAGGAGGACGCTGAAGTTCGACGCGCTCGCTTGAGATCGACGTTCATCGTCCCGACCGAGCTAGGCAGTTGGAAGGACTGTTTGGCGAGTGTTAGGTGCGCACCGGCTGCGGCAATTTGAGGCCGACGTCGCGCGCCCGCGGCCCTGGGCATGATCGGTGCGCCAGAGCATTCCCGCGTCACTGGGACACGCGAGAGCACTGCGCGGCAATTCGGCTGAGCCTGGTTGTGGTCAGTCTCCGAGTAGCCGGCAAAGTGGATCGCTTCCGGATGGCCGACGATCCGCTCAGAGCTCGCCGGACTGCAAGCCCTCGGTTATTAGACGTGTGTTCATCGAGCTTCCTGCGACCAACAGCGACAAGCCCCAGCGACCGTTGAAGGTCCGCTGAGAAACCCGGCAATCTAGGTAGTAAACGCGACGCTGAAATACAGTGAAATGAGCAAAACCGCGACACGCGCCGCTATTCGTCTCGCAACGCGACCATCGGATCCACTCGAGTTACCGCCGCCAACAGGACCGGTACTGTCCCGAAGGTGAAGGCGTCTGTCGTACGCACCCCAAATAACAAGCCGGTCATCACGCGAGTCAACGCGGCTGCGCCCGCAAGGCCCACCACAATTCCAACCCCTGCCAACTCCATCCCCTGCCGCACCACCAGCCCGATGATGTTCCCGGGCTGTGCGCCTAATGTCATCAGCACGCCGATATCATGGGTGCTGTGCGTCACCAGATGCGACATTACTCCGTAGAGGCCCACAGCCGCCAATAATAGCGCGAACAACGAAAACGCTCCCAGCATGGTGCTCGAAAAGCGCTGACGCGCCAGCGAATCGTGCAAGCGCTCCCTCATGGTGCGGATTCCGTAAACCACCACGCCCGGATCGACACTGTGGATTTGTTGAACGACGGCGGCCGACAGCCCGCCCGGATCGGACGAAGTGCGCGCCACCAGGTACAAGTCGTTCCAGGGATGTTGCTCGTGCGGGAAATAGATCGCAATCTTAGTATCTGCTTCCAGGCCGTACTGCTTGACCACGCCCACCACGCCCACAATAGTGAAAGGCTTCTTGGGATCGAACCACAGGTGCTTTCCGATCGGATCATCGTGCGACCAAAAACGCTGCGCGAATTTGTCGTCAATGATGACTGCCTGCGGCATGTCCATCGTGTCATGCTCGGAGAAAAATCGACCCTTCACCAGAGGAATTTCCATTGCGCGAAAGTAGTCAGTGCTCGCAGCGCGCATGTCTACCTGCAACTCCTGGCCTGGGGGTGGCTGATAGCCTTCCACGCTGATGCCTCCCCAACCGACAGATCCTGTGAGTGGCAGCGCCGAAACCGCGCCTTCCGCCACCACGCCTGGTAGGTGGGCGATGCGGGCTCCAATTTCTTTGTATAAATTAGTCACCGCTTTATCCTCATGATATTTCGGGTCATTCGCCGCAATCTGCATCGTCAGCACGCGGTCGATGGTGAACCCCGGGTGTACGCTCTGTAAACGCGCGAAACTGCGAACCAGAAGCCCAGCTCCGATCAACAGCATCAGCGAAAGCGCCAGTTCGGAAATCACCAGCAGGCCGCGCAAACGGTGCCGCCTTAGATGTAGACCGCCGTCGCTCTGGCCGCTGCGCCCGCCAGCCTTCAGCGAGGTGTTCAAATCCACCTTGATGGCGCGCCACACGGGTGCCACGCCGAATAGAATGCCGGTTGCCAGCGAAATGCCGAACGTGAACGCGAGAACGGTCCCGTTGATGGCGATGTCTCCCAACCGCGGAATATTGCCAGGATTCATGGCGCGCACTACGTAAAGGCTTACTTGAGCGACCACGAGTCCGGCGGCCCCGCCGAGCACTCCCAACAGAATGCTTTCGGTGAGTAGTTGCCGCGCAAGCCGCTGCCAGCCCGCCCCCACAGCCGTCCGGATGGCCACCTCCTTCTCACGCCCCGCCGCACGCGTCAGCAGCAGGTTCGCCACGTTGGCACAGGCGATCAGCAATACCAGCGCTACTGACCCTAGCAACACTAGCAGCGCTCGGCGAACGTCTCCCACCACCTGCTCCTGCAATCCCACCACGTGCATGCCGAAGCTGAGGTCGCGCTTGTCCTTCTCGCGGATCCGACTCGCAATCACGCTGATGTCGGCCTGTGCTTGCTGCACCGAAACGCCAGGCTTCATCCGCACCACGATGTTATAGTTTTCGTCGCCCCTCTTTTGCACTGCATCGGCTCCCAATGGCAACGGCAGAAAGACGTCCATTTTGTCCATCGGTCCTTCCGATGGCATCACTTCGGCGTTGAGCATGAACCCACGCTGCAGTACGCCCGCCACAGTAAACGGATTCCCATCGAGCGTGATGCTCTTGCCTACAATCTCCTGATCGGAATTAAATGACCGTTCCCAGAGCCGATTGCTGAGAATTGCCACTGCTGGCTTGCCGGGGTGGTCCTCTTCCGGTAACAACAAGCGGCCTAGCAGAGGCTTTGCGCCAAGCATCTTCAGAAGGCTGGATTGCGCGCGCAATCCGTCAATCCGCTCAGGCTGCTCGCGGCCTGCCAGCGTGAAAGGCCGGCTCTGCGCGAGCGCCATCAGCTCGAAAGAATGGTTCTCGTTCTGAATGTCTATATATTGGCCAGGCGATGGCCAGTCGCGCAGAATGCCGATTGCGGGAGAATGCAACCACACCGCAGCTAGCCGGTCCGGTTCCGGGTAAGGCAGTGGACGCAGCAGTAGCGCGTTCGCCGAATTCGCACCGATTCCGATGGCTAAAGACGCAACCATCACCAAGGTCAGCGTCATGTTCTTGCGAAGGGTGCGTAAGGCAAATCGAAGGTCTTGAAACAAGGTGCGCATTATCCCTCCCGGCTTTGAATGATTATATGACCTGATTGGACTTCCGGCTAAGAAGGATTTTGGCTGGCGTTCAGCCGCCACTGCTCCGGCAACCCGCACGTAGTTTCGCGCGGATGACTCTGAAGCAACGTGATTAGGTAAGGGTAACCGACGTCCCAGAAGCGGTCCGCCTACGCGGTTCCCATTGAGCTTGCCGAAAGCCGGCATAAGTTCAAACGGCATTCACCGTCACGGTTCGTCTGTCTCTGACGGCCTGCGGTCGGGGACTATTGCGTTTCGTCGCTAAGCGGATGCCTCCATTCCCCGCCTGTGGCAAACTCTGCGGCAGGAGGTATCCTCCAATGAGAATCAGAACCACTTCAGTTTTTATCGCCGCCCTTGTCTTGTGGGCAACTTGCGGTCTGCTTAGCCAATCTTTGCTTGCGCAATCTTCGTCTGCAAAGACGTGGAGCCTGCCGCAAGGAACGACCGTGAAGGACCTGGGCCCTCGGACTTACAGGTTTACAGTGGACTACACCACGGCGAACACGAAGGGCGAGACGCTGCGCCGCCAGCGCTTGACGGGGGAATACGCACGCGGGCTGGCGGGGAGAGAAGTCGTGTGGAAGAACGTCACTGAGGTGGATGCCGACGGCGCCACTGGTCCGTTCGGAGCGGCGCAGAAGCGCGACTTCATGGAAGGGTTTCGTTATCACAATGATCTGTCCAGTACCCTGAAGCCCGAGTTCTTCAAAGCGTTCCCTCCCGCAGCGGTGTTTGAGCGTAATCTGGTGTGGGATACGGGAATGATCGAACACTTTGGCCAGGATTTTTTCGAGCACCTGAAGCTGAACCAGCCGTATCACTCCATCTCCGACGATGCCGTGAACATGCCGGACGTGGGCACCTTTCATAACCGCGATGTCGTGCTGGAGTGGATCGGACGTTCGCAGAGAAATGGCCAAGACTGTGCGCTGATCAACTACCAGGCATTCTTCAATCCACTGGAGATTGCCAACGGCGGCATGACTTTGAAAGGGCGCAGCGATTACTGGGGACAGATTTGGGTGTCGGTGGCGACTAAACAAATTGAATACGGCACACTCAATGAGAGCGTGGTGGGAGAGATGAAACTGCCCGGTCAGGACATGACGCAGACTATCAACGTCTTCCGCAGCGGCACGTTGGAACCCGTGAGTGCGAAGTAGAGAATACGCAGTGGGCAAAGGCAACGAAATGGCTCCGATGAAGCACAAATGGGCGTTCTCCGGGGAATAGCTATGTCCTGGTAAACAGCGTTCGCGTCAATTTGAAAACGCCCGCTAAAGCCCATGCCTGACGCCCTGCAAGTTTCCGGGTTTGCTACTTCATTGGGCAGGTAGCCTTACTTCAGATTTGCCCGTGATTCGCCCACAACCTATAAAACGTGCAACAACGCGCTTCAGAGGATGGTTTCTGGCAGATCGCCCTCGTATTATCTTATTCCGTTCGCAACGCCCGCATTGGATCGATTCGCGAGGCTCGCCAAGCGGGAAAAAGTGCTGCACATAGGCCAACGAATGTCAGCGCACATCCGACTGTCACAAAGCTCAGGAGGTCTACTACTGGCATTCCGGCTGGCAATGCTTTTCCGAGTGGCTGGAGGATAAATGATGCCAGGGCTGCTCCCGTAACGGTTCCCACGCACGCGATTTGACCCGCGTCTTTGAGTATCAGGCCTAACACATGTGCCTTCGTCGCTCCCAAAGCCATGCGGATACCTATCTCTGCAGTTCTCCGACCGACACTGTAGGCTACGACACCGTAAATACCAATCGTTGCTAGCAACAGACCCAGCGTGCCCATTCCGCTTAGTAGGAACGACGCGATTTTGCTGGGAAGCAACGCACCAGCCAATCGTTCCCGCATCAACTCGATTTTGATGGGGGTACGCGGCTCTAGTGAAACAAGTGTTTGTCGTATCGCAGTCATTACACTGGCTGGTGCGGAGGCGGTATCAACCATAAGTGTTGGAGGGCCGTAGTGCTGCGAAAGCGGCCAATAGAGGGCCGGTGCAGCTTCCTCGCCCAAGCTGCCATATTTGCTATCTCGCGCGATGCCTATAATTTGGAATGGCAAAAACGTGGGCGGCGTACCGGTACCGGCAATGGGCACGTACACGAGATTGCTCAGCCCGTCTCCTTTTAGGTAGGCGTTCGCAAACGTTTGATTGACGATCGCGACGGGCGGGCTGTCGGCCCGATCGTCCGCTTGAAAATCGCGGCCTTTCAACAACGGAATTTGCATCGCTTGAAAATATCCGGGAGTAACGCTATTGACAAATACTCGTGGCACATTGCGATCATTGACCCTAATCGACCCTATAACCCAATGCTCGATTCCGAGAGGCACTGTAGACGCCCCAGCAACAGACCGAATTCCTTGTAATCTGCTGATTTCATTTATGGCCCGCTCGAAGTATCGTTCTGACCG
>WNGC01004199.1_pt1 | contig 10987 bp, 6 predicted proteins | sample 5400051 | NCBI WGS metagenome assembly WNGC01 (sample SAMN13153368, study PRJNA577476) | soil metagenome | isolation source: 20 cm soil or saprolite under grassland replicate 2 | place: USA:California | collected 2016-06-15 | reverse complement strand
TCGACTCATGATCGTGATGTCGTAGTGGAGTGAGGCGTGCCGCACGTAAACGCCCTCCAGCGCGAGCGTGAACGGGAGCAGCCGCGCGACGTAGACCGCTTCGGGGTCGGCGCCGGTGAGCTGGGCCTCGCCATGCGTGTAGTGGTACAGGCTGCCCGGGCTCGCCAGTCCCGGCCGGACGCGCAGGGTCTGGTGATGGACCGGAGCGTAGTGGCGCGCCACGATCTCGGGGTCCTCAGGCCGTGGCCCCACGAGCGACATCTCGCCTCGTAGCACATTGACGAGTTGGGGAAGCTCGTCGATCTTGGTGCGCCGCAGCCAGCTCCCGAAAGGGAACACCCGCGGATCATCTGGTCCCGAGATCCGCCCGCCCCGCTGGTCTCGGTCCCCGCCCGCTCCCCGCATCGTTCGCAGCTTGAACATGGTGAACTCCACGCCGTCGCGGCCGACCCGGCGGGCTCGATAGAGCAACGGTCCTGGGCTCGAGAGGCGGATGCCCAGCGCCGCGACGGCGAGCACCGGCACCACGAGCGCGAGCCCCAACCCCGCGAGCAGGAGATCAAGCAGGCGTTTGGCCATGCCGATGGACGCGGCGAACGGTCATGAACACCTCGGCGGCCTCCATGCAAGTCTGATGGCCCCACGCTTTCGCCCGGTTGCGCAACGCGTCGAGCGAGCGGGGATGAGGATAGGGACGAACCTCGCTTTCGTAACAGGCCATCGCCGCGAGCTTCGTCTCGAGGGTCGCCGTGACGTCGACCCATGTGTCCGGGATGAAGCTGCGTGGGTACGCCCACTCGGTGCTGCTCGCGGTGTCGAAGGCGTAGACGGCCCCGATGCAGTGCTCCGTCGGCCGCGTGGCGACGAGGGCCGCCTTAAACAACAGCTCGTGATCGCGATTCACGTCACCGCCGTACTGGCAGTACACCACGTCCGGGCGCACCTCACAAACAAGCTGCTCGAGCGGTGCGATGATATCCGTCAGAGTCACGGTATCCAATCGCTGGTCCGGGAACCCGAACACGCGGACGTCGCGCAAACCAAGCGTCTGCGCCGCCTGACGCGTGTGCTCGGCCTGGCTTACGCCGCCGGGCCCATACCGCAGCGACTCCCCCTCGCACGCGATCGCCCCGTAAACCTCGGTCCCCGCCCGTGCGTGCAGCGCGAGGGTGCCACCGCAACCGAGCACCTCATCGTCGGGGTGGGCGGCGATCACGAGGACGCGTCTCGGCGGCGTCATCGACGATACGCCCGCACGATATCGAGGACCGCCTCGATCACGTCGGCGACATCCTGATCGCTGAGACGTGGATTGAGTGGCAGGCTCATCATCCGGTGGAAGTTGTCGTAGGCAACCGGGAACGCTTCCGTCCGGTACCCGTACTTGTTGCGGTAATACGGATGCAGGTGAATCGGAATGAAGTGCACGGACGTCCCGATGTTGCGCGCCGCCATCTCTTCGATGAACTGATCGCGCCCTATGCGGAGCGCGGCGGGTTGGAGCCGCAGCACATAGAGGTGCCACGCATGCTCCACCCACGAGCGCTCCACGGGCAGCTCGAGCGCCTCCTCGCCCGCGAACGCCGCCTGATAGGCTGCCACCACGTCGCGGCGCCGGCGCTGAAAGCGGTCCAGCTTGCGCAGCTGCCACAGACCGAGCGCTCCCTGGATGTCGGTCATGTTGTATTTGAACCCGGGAGCGAGGATCTCGTAGGCCCAGTGTCCCCCCGCCTCATAGCGCCTGGCGGCGTCGCGACTCAACCCGTGCAAGCTTAGGATGCGAGCGCGAGCCAGGAAGTCGGGCGCCCCCGTGAGCATCCCGCCCTCGGCGGTCGTGAGGTTCTTGGTCGCGTAGAAGCTGAACGCGACTGGATTCGAGCCCGACCCGATCTTGTGCCCGCGATAGGCGGCGGGCAGGGCGTGCGCCGCATCTTCGAGCACGAGCAAGCGGTGCGCCTGGGCGAGCGCGTGGATCGGATCCATGTCCGCCGGATGACCAGCGTAGTGCACCGGGATGATGGCACGCGTCCGGGGCGTGATCGCCGCGGCGATCAGAGTTGCGTCGATCGTGAGCGTATCCGGCTCCACGTCCACCAGCACGGGCCGGGCGCCCACGTGCTCAATGACGTTGACGGTTGCCGCGAACGTCAGCGGAGATGTGATCACCTCGTGCCCGGGGCCGATTCCGCTCGCCACGAGTGCCGTGTGCAGGCCGGCGGTGCACGAGTTAAGCGCGAGCGCCACGGGTGCGGAGACCGCGGCCGCGAACTCCGCCTCGAAGGAGGCGACCTTTGGACCGGTCGTAATCCAATCGGAGCGGAGCGTGTCGACGACCTCGGCAATCTCCTCTTCACCGATGAGGGGAGGTGCAAACGACAAGAAACCCTTCCGCCCCACGAAACCGGCGCCGCGGGGTAGCGTACGCGCGCGTGCCTGTGCCCCGGCGACGGGAGCGAGCAAGCCGGTCAACAGACGAACCCGGCGTCGGTCGTGACCGCCATGCGCGTACGCGAAAGTGTCAAGGCTGGCTCCTGGTCGTCGGTTTGCAGAACAAGAACGCGCTACTCCCCTGCGCAACGAGTATGCCGTGGGCAGACCGCCGACCGAGGCCGTAACCGCCTGTTGTGGAAGACGTTGCCCGGGCTGATCGCGCCCGGGAATGGTCCCCCAGGGCGGGGATTGTGCAGCCTTGTGACAAGTGCCGTGCCGTGCGACAGCTATTGCTTCCGTATGACGCCGAGGTAGTGCGTGCGGAAGAACGGGATAGCATCGAGCAGCGCGCACAACAGCCACCATCGCGGTGCGGCAAGCCGGGCGATGGGCGGGGCGAGCGTCACGCGCTCAAGCGAAATCGAGCAGTCTGGAAAGAGCTCCGCGATCTCTCGCCGCCCGACGCCTCGCACGTCAGGGTTACGCGGATTCCCGACGTGGAAATCGTACCAGAGGACACAGCCACGCGGCTTCAGGACCCGCAGCAGTTCTTGCGCGACTCGCTGCTTCAGGTTGGCGTCGAGAATCGAGGTAAACACGGTGAACTGAGCTACCACGTCGAACCCCGCGTCGGGGAATGGCAGGCGCGCGGCGCTCGACCGCAGCAGGTGAGTCTCGCTCGAACAGAGCCTCCGCGCGGCAGCAACCCGGTCCGCGAGCAAGTCCACCCCAGCGACCGCCGCCGGATCCGCACCCCACCGAACGAACTCCCGAAGCCAGTAGCCTGTCCCACACCCGATCTCGAGGATGCGCTTGTCCTCCAGTGGGAGCACGGCTTCCCGGGCCAGCAGCCGGCGCAGGCGACGCTCGATGTCTTGCATCATGAAGAGGTGGCCCAGATTCGACCACGCGTACCGTCCATCCTGGCGGCGCCGCGCGTAGGCTGCGCGGATCCGGTCTTCTTCAGCGCGAAAGTCTGGGACGTCGGCCATCGTGTTTCCCTGGGTGGCGAGTTACGCTCGTTCGGGAGTCCTGCGCTCCCATGGCGGTACGATCAGCGCAACCACCATACCGACGGGTGCGCTCTGCGTAGGGGAGAGGGACCACCCCTCCATGCCAGGCCCTCCGACCGGCCGTTTGTACCACAAGTGCGACACCCCGGCGTTCCCGATGCGGGACGGTTGGTCGGGGAGAAGGGGCGATCTCGTTGTGCCACCGCGCACCCAGGCGCGATGCACGACGCGTACGAAAAATGCCGTAGTCGAGCGCGTTTGGGAGTGGCTGAAGTGCTCGATTCGCTCGCGGGAGCGCACATGCACATCGTCAGCATCGTCGGTGCACGGCCCCAGTTCATCAAGGCCGCGGTCGTGTCGCGCGCCCTGCGAGCCCGGCGTGGTGTCGTGGACCGCCTGGTGCACACCGGCCAGCACTACGATGCGAACATGTCGGCGGTGTTCTTCGAGGAGTTGGCGATACCGCCGCCCGACTGCAACCTAGCCATCGGTTCGGGGCCCCACGGAGCGCAGACCGGGCAGATGCTGGCCGCCATCGAGCAAGTCCTGGTCGCCGACCGGCCGGACTGGGTGCTCGTATACGGGGACACAAACTCGACGCTGGCCGGCGCCCTCGCCGCGGCGAAACTGGGCGTTCCAGTCGCGCACGTCGAAGCCGGACTCCGGTCCTTCAAGCGCACCATGCCCGAGGAGATCAACCGCGTCCTCTCGGACCACGCGGCGGACCTGCTGTTTGCGCCGACCCGGACGGCTGCAGGGCACTTGCGCACCGAGGGCATTGCCGACGGCCGCGTGCATCTGGTCGGTGACGTCATGTTCGACGCCGCGCGCTTCTACGCCGATCGGGCTGCGCAGCGCAGCCGAGTACTCGAACGCGTGGGCGTCGAGCCCAAGCGGTACGTGTTGGCGACCGTGCACCGCGCGGAGAATACCGACGACGCCGGGCGCTTGCTCGCCCTGTTCGACGGCCTGTTCCTGGTGGCACAGGAGCTACCGGTGGTGGTGCCCCTGCACCCCCGCACCCGGGCCGCGTTGGCGCGCGCGGGTGTCCTGGATCGCTTCTGCAGGGCACTGACGCTGATCGACCCGCTCGGTTACCTCGACATGGTGATGCTGGAGCGGTTCGCCGGCGTCATTGCCACTGACTCGGGCGGTGTCCAGAAGGAGGCGTTCTTCTACGAGGTCCCGTGCGTGATCCTCCGCAATGAGACCGAATGGGTCGAGTTGGTCGAGTTGGGCTGGGGACGCCTGCAGCCACCCGATTCACCCGCCGCCGTAGCCGCCGCCATTGGCGCCGCCCTGCATACCAGGGGCCAGGCCGCAGCCCCCTATGGCGACGCCCAGGCCGGCGTACGCATCGCGACCGTGCTCGAGGCCAGCGCCGGGTGAGATTCCTCATCCTCACGCAGTATTTCCCACCGGAGCACGGGGCGCCCCAAGTGCGCCTCGCAGCCTTTGCGCGGCAGTTGCGCCGCCTCGGGCACGAGGTCGAGGTCGCGACCGCGATGCCCAACTACCCCACCGGGAGGATTTTCGAAGAGTACCGCGGGGCCTGGTATCGCCGCGAGGATTGGGAAGGAATCCCGGTTCATCGCGTGTGGGCGTACGCATCGCTCGGCGCGGGGTTCAAGCGCCTGGTCAATTACGCGAGCTTCACCGCGACGGCTCTCGTCGCACTGCTGCGCGCGCGGCGCCCCGACTATCTGTTCGTAGAGTCGCCGCCCCTGTTCCTGAGCCTCCCGGCCATGCTCGTCGCCGCCGGCTGGCGCGTCCCCGTCATCTTCAACGTGGCCGACCTGTGGCCCGACCACATCCGGGAGATGGGCCATCTCAAGGACGGCGCTGTCCTCCGCGCCGCCGAGCGGCTCGAGCGGTGGACCTACCGCCGATCGACCTTCGTGAACGCGGTGACCGAAGGCATTCGCACTACGCTCATCGAGCACAAAGGGGTCCCGGCCGATAAGGTGTTGCTGCTCGTCAACGGCGTCGACACCGAGACGTTCCACCCCGGACCTCCCGAGCCCGGCCTGGTCCGTGAGCTCGGCTGGGACGGAAAACGCGTGTTCCTGTACGCCGGCACCCTCGGTTTCTCGCAAGGATTGACCGTCGCGCTCGACGCCATGGAGGCGCTGCGGGAGCGCGCGCCCGACGTGTTGCTGGCCTTCATCGGCGACGGGTCCGAGCGCAAGGTGCTCGAGGCAGCCGCGCACGATCGCGGACTGGCCAACGTCCGCTTTTACGACCCCCGTCCGCCCGAGTACATCGCGCGCTTGTACCGGTGCGTCGCAGCCGGGTTCGCGAGCCTCAAGGACCTGCCGCTGTTCGACGGGGCGCGTCCCTCGAAGATCCTCCCCGCCATGGCGTCCGGGAAGCCCGTGGTGTACAGCGGCGCCGGCGAGGGAGCGCGACTCATCGAGCGGGCGGGCGCCGGCCTGACGGTACGTCCGGCGGACCCCGCGGCTCTCGCCGACGCGATCTTCCGGCTCGCCGCCGATCCAGCCCTTGCCTCCCGGCTCGGCGCCGGGGGCCGTCGCTTCGTCGAGGCGGAGCTGAGCTGGCCTGCGTTGGTGGCCAATTGGCTCGACGCCTTGAACAGCGCGCGCAACGGACGCACAGGTCACCGGACACGACAAGTGGCGCCGCCCGCGCCGGCGGTGGCGCTCCGTGTCCTGCACGTAGTCCCGGCCCTCCCAAACGGCGGCGCCATGATCTTCGCCAAGCGCCAAGTGGCCTCGCTCGTGCGGGCCGGGGCCGCAGCCGAGACGGTATACCTGTCGTCGCGCACGGACCCTCGCGCCCTGGCGCGAGACTGGCTGCGTATTCGCGCGGTGGCGCGCCGCTTCCGGCCCGACCTGATCCACGCACACTACGGGACCATTACCGCGATGCTCTGCGCCTGCGCGAGCACGGTACCGATGGTCGTCACGTTCCGGGGCAGCGATCTCAACCCGGTTGACGTGCACGGCCGCGTACGGGGGGCGGTCGCCCGGGTACTCTCGCAGTGCGCTGCGTTATCCGCCGCGCGAATCATCTGTGTAAGCGCGCGCCTGAGAACGCGGCTCTGGTGGCGCGCGGCGCGCGCGGCCGTGATCCCCGACGGCACCGACCTGCGCCTGTTCCAACCGCGCCCCCGCGACGAGGCCCGCCACGAGCTCGGCTGGCCGGCCGAGGATCGCATAGTCATCTTCAACGTCGGCAATAACCCGCAGACCAAGCGCCTCGACCTGGCGCAGACTGCAGTCGCGCGCGCGCGGTCGCTCCAGCCCGACCTCCGCCTCGAGCTCATTGACGGAAACGTCTCCGCGTCGCGGATCCCGCTGCTCCTGAACGCGGCGGACTGTCTCCTCGTCACGAGCGACTATGAAGGATCGCCCAACATCGTAAAGGAGGCGCTGGCCTGCGACCTGCCCGTGGTGTCCGTAGACGTCGGCGACGTCGCCGACCGCCTGGTGGGCGTCACCCCGTCACTGGTCGTGGATCGTGATCCCGCGGCGATCGCGCGGGGACTCGTGGACATTTTGCGGGTCGGGGCGCGGTGCAACGGGTCTGACGCCGTCCAGGGCCTCTCCGAGGAGCGCATCGCCGAGCAGGTCCTGGCGGTGTACCGTGAAGTGCTGCGCTAAGTTAGGTTATCTATATCAATCACAATCGGTTGCCCGCTTATCCCGTGACTTCAGTCACATCGATACGATCCCGCCCTCCGATAGATTTGCCAGACCAATAAGCTCGCAAAAAACACCGCAATACGCGACAAACAGAGCGAATTGCGGTGGCGGCTACTAGGACGGACGTATAGGGGCCTAGATAGAGCGTCTGGAATGGCAATTGCCAAGCAGAAGTCGCAGAACGCATAAAAGCCGAAGAATCAGAAAAACAGAACAGATTTACGCTGCTCAGAGCAAAGCCGTTGAAAGACGGTGACGCAGAGTCACGGGGCTACCGCGGAACTCTCCGCCAAGCCGGCCGGGCCGCCAGCGTTTCGACTCAAGTCGAAATTGGCGGCCCGGATTTTTTTTGTCACTAACGCCCTAGGGGAAAGACCCATGTCATTCAAGCACAAGCTGTCGGCACGTTTGGCCCTGCTGAAGGATATCCTGCTGCTAGCCCCCGCAGCGCTGCTTTTTGGCTGCGAAAAGCCTGCACGGCTAGCCGGTCCCGGTCCTGTTGTTACTCGCATCGTCGTCTCTCCAGCACAGGTGGCGCTTAAGGCAAATCAAACCTCGGCATTCATGGCGGTCGGGTTGACCGCCACAGGCGACACGGGCAGTATCCCCGTCACCTGGCATGCGACGGGAGGTATCATTGCCGATACATCGAGCACCGGTGGCTACCATCGTGCCACGTACCAGCCGACCACGGCTCCCGGCACCTACCTGGTCGTCGCCGCAAGCGCCGTGGGCGGGCTGGCCGATACGAGCACCGTCACCGTCGTGCCGATGCCGGTGGCCTCGGTGACGCTGACGCCTGCAGTCGCAAGTATGCTCGTGGCCACGTCGCTCCAGCTCGTCGCCGCTCCCCAGGACTCGACCGGCGCCCCCCTCAGTGGCCGGCTCGTAACCTGGTCGAGCAGCGCTCCGGCGGTCGTCGCGGTGAACGGCAGCGGCCTCGTCACAGCGGCCGCCGCCGGGTCCGCCACGGTCACAGCCACGAGCGAAGGCAAGACCGGTAGCGCCACTATCACGGTGACCACCGTCCCGGTCGCCACGGTGACGGTGAGCCCCGCGTCGGCCACGATCGCGCTCGGCGCGACGCAGCAGCTCTCGGCCGTGACCAAGGACTCGGCTGGCTCCACGCTCACTGGCCGCGTCCTCACATGGGCGAGCAGCAATTCCTCCGCCGCCACCGTGAGTGCCAGCGGTCTCGTCACCGGAAAGGGTGCGGGGTCGGCGACGATCAGCGCAACGAGTGAAGGCATGAGTGGCAGCGCGGGCATTACGGTGATCAATGTACCGGTGGCGACCGTGACGGTGAGTCCGGCGTCGGCGACGGTCCTGGTCGGTGCAACCCAGCAGCTCTCCGCGGTCACCAAGGACTCGGCCGGCAATACGCTCACCGGCCGCGTAGTCACCTGGACGAGCAACAACAGTGCGGTCGCCCACGCGGGCTACTATGTCACGCCGAGCGGGTCGTCGAGCGGGAATGGCAGCACCAGTCAGCCGTGGAACCTCACCACCGCGCTGGCGGGCGCAGGCGGCCGTGTCCAGCCCGGAGATACGATCTGGCTGCGAGGCGGCAGGTATAGTGGCTCGTTCACCAGTACCTTGAACGGCACGGCGAGCAGTCCCATCGTCGTGCGGCAATACCCGGGCGAGCGCGCGACCATCGACGGCGCCCTCAACGCCTTCAGTGGCTCCTACGTGTGGTTCTGGGGCTTTGAGATCATGCAGTCAGTCCACGGCGGCTCCACCCTGGGGGTCTTCGTCCAGACACCCGGCATCCGCCTTATCAATCTCGTCGTGCATGATGCCACGATGTCGGGCATCTACCTGGAGGCGAGTGGGGCGCTCGATAGCCATATCTACGGCTGCATTTGCTACAACAACGGGGACCATGCGGACGGTGATCACGGCATCTATACCCACACCCAAGGATCCAATACCGGGGCGCTGTTGGTCGAGGACAACATCACGTTCAACAATATCTTTTTTGGACTCCACGGATTCGCCACCGGCGGCGCCGATCAGACGCTCCGCAATGTCACCATGCGCGGCAACGTGTCATTCAACAACAACAGTCTGGCGACGGTCAACTATGGATCGGACCTCCTCTTGGGCGGCTACCAGCCGGGTGCCGAAGTGGTCAACGGTGTGGTGGACTCGAACTACATCTGGCGTAATTCGACCGAGCTCAATGATTTCGCGATGTGGATCGGCTTTAGCGGGATTACCGGCAGCAGCATCAGCGTGACGAACAACTACGGGGCGAGTCCCACGCCGATACACATCTATCCGTTCACGACGGTCGTCAACACCGGCAACGCGATCTACCAATGGGGCGTTGGTGGCGCCCCGACGACGAACCGCGTCGTCGTTCGTCCCAACCGGTACGAGCCCGGTCGGGCGACCATCATCGTGTACAACTGGACACAGCAGGGCAGCGTGAGCGTAGACGTCTCCGGACTCCTCACCATGGGCGACCGCTACGTCGTGCAGAATGTCCAGGACTTCTATGGGACCCCTGTGGCGAGCGGCACGTATGGTGGCGGCGCCCTCCAGCTCCCGATGGCCGGCATCACGCCCCCGACCCCGATCGGACGGGCGACCAATCCCGCCCCCGTCACCGGTCCGGCGTTCAATGTGTTCGTACTCATGAAAACATCGTGATGGCGGTGAGCGTACGAGCAACGCGGCGGCCTATGGAGTCGTCCTAGGCCGCCGCCGTCTGGGCGCCACCCTCCCGTAAGGCAAGTCGCCCCTCTTCGCACCCCGTTACGCCTGCACCATTTCGTACACGTTGCATACCTGCTCTACGATGCGGTCTGAACCATACCTCGTCTCCACGCGCCGCCGGAACACGTCGCCAAGCTCCGCACGGCGTGCGGGCGAACACAGCAACGACAACAAGCCGACCGCCAGTTGTCCCGGCTCCCTGGGCGGAACGACGATCCCCACACCACCGTGGTCCAACACGTCGGCGCAGGCCCCGACGTCGGTTGCGACCGCCGGCAAGCCAGCCACGCCGTACTCGATTAACGCCAGGGGAAGGCCCTCATGGAACGAACTCAACACGCCAATGTCGCAGGAGCGAAGGATGGCGCTAATGTCCTGCCGCTGTCCCAGCAGTGTGACGTGCTCGCTCAGGTTGCGCACCGCGATCTCCTGATGAATCTGGTCGAAATAGGCTGGATCGGAGCGAGGTCCAACGATCAGAAGGTGCGCGGCAGCATGTTGCCGAACGACGATCTCCATCGCCCGCAGGAGCGTGATATGATCCTTCTCCGGCCGCAGATTTGCTACGCATACAATGCGTGCGCCCGCCTGACCGGGCAGCTGCACTGTCTCGGCCGCATCGGTCGATGGAAGGGAGAAGTTCGGAATGTGCCAGACTCGCTGTGCGGGAATATCGAGCTGCGCTATCGACCAATCCGCCAACGCCTCCGTTGTCGCGATGACGCCTTGCACCCGCCGGGCCAGCAGCCAGTAGGGCCATTTCGGGGGCTTATCCCGCTGAAGGTGCCACACCACCGAGGGATAGGGTGGCAACGTTGACGCAATGGCCGCGACGAACACCGCGGCGGCGTGCGCGTGGAGGATGTCAATGTGGTGATCCCGAATGTATGCCGCCATGCGCAGCAACGCCGGGATGTCGAACCGCCAGTGTCGGCCCAGGCGCAGACGACCGACGTCCGGGGCGATCAGATGCGCCAGCACTCCCTCTGATCTCGTGGTACAGAGATGGGCCTCATACCGCGAGCGCGGCAGCAGGTTGGCGAGATACACGGCGAACCGTTCCTGTCCCCCTGCTGCCAGCGTGTCGAGCACTTGCATGACCCGGAGGCTCGACGTGCGCCCCGTTCGGGTCTGGGTGCGCGCGGCGGCGATGCC
>WNGC01002600.1_pt1 | contig 10999 bp, 8 predicted proteins | sample 5400051 | NCBI WGS metagenome assembly WNGC01 (sample SAMN13153368, study PRJNA577476) | soil metagenome | isolation source: 20 cm soil or saprolite under grassland replicate 2 | place: USA:California | collected 2016-06-15 | reverse complement strand
CGGCCCGCCGCCGTGTTCGCCGCGCTGTGCGTGACCATGGCGATCACCTGGGCCGCGCTGCTGACGTGGGTGCTCCCGCTGGCCGAGGCGCAGAAGCCGGTCAGGCCCCTGGCCGCGGTGCTCCGCGCCGGCCTTTACCCCGGTGATCGGATCGTGGCCTACCGGATGGGGACCGCGGCGTCGCTCATCTATTACACCGGGCGTCATGTCGAGTACGCGGACACCGGAGCGGCCCTGCGCCGCGACCTGTGCGTCCCGGGCCGGGTGTTCCTTGTGGCCACCCGGTGGGAGCTCGCCGCCCTGGACTGGACGCCGCCCCGCATGACGCCGGTGGCGGATCATGTCGGGACGCTCCTGCTGCTCAAGCCCGCCTCCGCCACGTGTGCGGCGGGGACTTCGCAGACAGTCTTTCTACGGGCCGGAGATGATCCTATCCAGCAGTTGTCGCGGGTTCAGAATCGGTATGGCGCCAAACATCTTCAGCTTGCGCAGGTGGCGGTCGCCTGAGACGATAACCTCGGCGCCGCCCGCGAGGGCCGCTTCCAGGATGCGATTGTCTTCCGGATCCTCGCTGATGACCGCGACCTCCCGCTGCGGCTCAACCACTACGCTGACTCTCCTGAGGATTGTTTCCGCTTGGTAGACCGCGTCATCGGAGAAACCGAACTTCCGGCGCAACACATTTCTCAGCTCATCGATCAGCGCTGGAGACAACACCAGCTGCAGGACCCCTTCAGCAGCGAGTGCGACAATCCGGGCGGGCGGACCGCCAAACACGATCGCGGACACAAGGACGTTCGTGTCCGGCACGACCCGCATCAGCGACGGGCGGCTCGCTCCGCGCGGACCTCCCCGATCAGCCGCTCAAGGTCTTGCGGCCGAATTCCCCGGCGCCTGGCCTGCCTCCGGCCATAGGCCTGCAAGTTGCGCCATTCTTCCCACCACTGAAGGTAGGACAATGCCGCCGCGCGGATGATCTCGCTGCGCGAGCGCGCTTCTACTCCTGCGCGTCGGTCAAGTGCCTTCACGAGCTTATCTGGCAAGGAGATGTTCAAGGTGCGTGTTTTCATCCTGAGTATCAACATACAAGGTTTGTATGTAGAAGTCAATCCGGCCTTGGAGGTTTCTAGCGGAGGCCCTGCAGCGCTCTTAGGTATCTGATCTGGCCTGAGTGGTAGATATCGTGGGTCGTCGTCCGCACCACCCGCACGGCGAGCGGTTGGGCCGCGCCACCCTTGTACCAGGCGATCTGCCTGGAGAGGTCCGCATCGCTGAGGGCCTGGACCCGGGTGAGGAACTGGGTGGAAATCTCGAGCAGCGTCCGGCGATCCCTCTGCCAGTCGGCCTCACTGCCGGCCACCGGCTGCCAGTCGGCGGCGGAGAGCTGCGTGCCATCCGGCGGATCGCCGTTCCACGCGTCGAGCACGCCGCGCTTCCAAAGAATGAGATGGCGGGCGATCTGCCAGATGGAGTGTCTCTCCGGCGCGGGCTTCCATGCTGCCTGCGCGGCCGTCAGCCCTTCGAGCGCCTCTGTGAGCGAAGGCTGCCACTGCCAGTCCTCCGGTTCCAGGGTCGTATGCACATGGTCGACCACCAGCTCCTTGAGGCTCAGCGCGGGCCCTCGACTCATCGACGCCCCTCCGATACTGCCGCGTGCGCGCCCTTGCGCGCTTCCGGCCGAACCTTCCTGCGGCGGGCGGCCAGCGACTCGAACACGCCCGCGTAGTAGGCTTCCCACACCAGGTGGTTGGTACACTCTCCGAGGACGGCCGCCCAGCCGCGGGATGAGGCGACCGGCGCGAGCCGGCGCACCAGCGGGGTGATCAGCGGCGTCCGGTACACCAGCCATTTGATCGGCAGCAGAAACGCGGCGATCTCGAGCCGGATCCGGAGCCACAGAGAGCGTCTGTGCTTCTCACAGAAGTACACGGCGCTCTTGCCGCCGTCGCGCATCTTCCGGCGCAGGCCTTCCAGGTCCTGCACCGCATAGTGATCCCCCGCGGCGCGGGGTTCGTAGTAGAATTTCGCGCCGCCGGCCCGCATGCGCCAGGCCAGCTCGATGTCCTCCCAGCCGTACCCACCGAACGCTTCATCGAACCCCCCCGCGGCCAGGAAGTCGGCGCGCAGGAGCGACAGGTTTCTCGTGCTGACGCGAAACAGCGAGATGCGCCCGGGAGGGCCGGGCGGCAGTTCCACGCGGACTTCCCGCGCTCTCATGAAGGGCGTGGTCAGCGTCTCCGGGTGAGTTCGGCTGGCGCCTTGGACGGCGATGGCCCGCGCGTCCGGAGGATAGTGCGCGTGGTGGGCGGCGAGGAGCGTGGGGTCGGCCCAGAAGTCGGAGTCCAGGAAGACGACGATCCGCCCCCGGGCGATCCGGACACCCGCGTTGCGCGCCGTCGCCCGGCCGAGGTGCGCCTGCGCGTGATACCGGACGGGGGCGGGGCCGGGCGCGGCCCGGACCATCTCGGCCGTGCCGTCCGTGGAGCCGTCGTCGATGACGACGATCTCGTACTGATCGGGCGGAAATCGCTGGGTCTGTAGGGTGTGGAGCGCGCGCGCGAGGACGTCCCGATTGTTACAGGTCGGGATGATCACGCTGATTTCCATCGCTTCTGGCAGCGGCCTCCCATGCCCGAAAATGATCGAAGTAGTGGGACCGCAGGACGCCGGCCAGGAGAATGCGGGCCAGGCCGGGGAGTCCCCATTTCCGCGCCCGGTCGACCCACGCCACCGCGTTTCCGGCGTGGACCGTGCCGAACCCGCGCTGCACGGCGTTCGCCCACCGATGGATGGGGGTGAGACATGTCGCGAACCGCGCCTCGAGCGTCGGGTTCTTCGTGATGAATCGCAGCGCCGTCAGGGCGCGCTCTTCCTCTTTGGCGAACAGCCCCGGGAGGACGTCGGGCGACACCTCGGGCCGGTAATGATAAATCGAGGCGTCCCGGAGGAACACCCGCCTCAGCCCAAGCGCCCGGAGCCGGAACCCCAGGTCGAGCCCCTCCCAGCCGTACGGGTAGAAGGCTTCGTCGAACAGGCCGGCGCGGAGCAGATGGTCCCGCCGCACCGAGGCGTTGTCCGTATCGAAGTAGGCGGTGGACATGTCGAGGATCCCGCCCCGGGTATCGAACGGCTTGAAGAGCGAGTGCGTGACGATCACCGGGCCGCGGCAGATCACGTTCGGTCCGCGCTGCCGGTGGCAGTTCAGGTGCGTGGCCAGAAACGATGGCGGCGCGAACTCGTCGCTGTCGACGAACACGATGAGGGTTCCTCGGGCCTCCCGGACCGCCAGGTTCCGCGCGGCGGGGATGCCCGCGCGCTGGTCGAGCCGGAATCCACGGATGTCGCACGAGGCCGTGCGCCTGGCCGCCTCGATGACCGCGGGGGTGTCGTCGGTCGACCCATCGTCGACGACGAGGATCTCGTACCGGCCCGGATCCAGGGACTGCGCGGCGAGCGCGTCCAGGCAGCGGGTCAGGATCGACGCGCGGTCCCGGGTTGGGGTGATGACGCTGAGTTCGATCGTCATGGGGCTGTGGCCGGGGTCCGGTCCCCCTCCTCGATGAACTGCGCCCGGACGAGGCGGCTGTACGGTCCATTCTGCGCGGCCAGGTCGTCGTGCCGGCCCATCTCGGCGATCTGCCCGTCCAGGAGCACCACGATGCGGTCGGCGCTGCGCACCGTCGAGAGGCGGTGGGCGATGATGAAGGTCGTCCGCGCCTCGGTCAGCCGCGTCATCGCCCGCTGGATGGCCTCCTCGGATTCCGCGTCCAGCGCGGAGGTGGCCTCATCCAGGATCAGGATGGCGGGATTGTTGATGACGGCGCGCGCCAGCGCCAGGCGCTGCCGCTGGCCGCCCGACAGCTGCATGCCGCCCTCGCCCAGCACCGTGTCGTATCCGTCGGGCAGGCGCGTGATGAACTCGTGGGCCGCCGCGACCCGCGCCGCCGCCTCGATCTCCTCCTGGGCCGCGCGCGGCTTGCCGTACGCGATGTTCTCGGCCACGGTCCCGGCGAAGAGGACCGTCTCCTGCGGCACCAGCCCGATCTGCTGGCGGAGCGGGGCGATCTGCACCCGCCGGAGATCCGATCCGTCGACCAGGACCTCCCCGTCCGTCGCGTCGTAGAACCGGGGAATCAGGTTGACGAGACTGCTCTTGCCCGCGCCGCTGGGGCCGACGATGGCGATATGCTCCCCAGGGCGTACGTCCAGGGTGATGTTGCGGAGCGCCCACCGGCCCGGATCGTAGGCATGGGACACGTTCCGGAACCGGACGTGGCCGCTGAGCCGTCCGAGCCGCGCCGCGTTGGGCGCCTGCACCACGGTTTCAGGGACATCCAGCATCTCGAAGATGCGCACGATCCCCGCCATCGCCTGCCGGGATTCCGAATAATAGCGGAGGAGGGATCCCGCCGGATCCATCGCCAGCGCCAGGTAGGCCAGGAACGACACCAGCGAGCCCGCGGTCATCTGTCCCGCCGCCACGTACTTCACGCCGGCCCACATGACGAAGACCAGCCCCAGCGCATTGAGCACGCTCACCAGCGACACTTCCAGCGCGATCAGCCTGCGGATCCGGTAGTTCTCCTCGAAGGTCCGTTCGTTCTCCCGGCCGAAGCGCGCCACCTCCCGGGGCTCCTGCGCGAACGCCCGGATGATCCGGGCGCCCGTGATCGCCTCCTTGAGCAGGCTCGTCAGCGCCGCCACCCGCGATTGTGCCCGGGTGGAGCCCTGCTGGACCTCGCGGCCAAAGAGGCGGGCCGCGACGATCAGCGTCCCGATCGTGCCGAAGGTGAGGAGCGCCAGGCGCCACTGCATGAGGAACAGCGCGACGACGACGCCGATGACGAGCAGCCCCGTCGTCAGCAGATCGACCAGCCCGTTGAGCAGACGGGACTCGACGAGCTGGGTGTCCTGGATCGTGCGGGAGATCACCTCGCCGCTGTGCCAGTGGATAAAGCGGTCAAGCGACCACCGCTGGATCTGCCGGAACGCGTGCGCCCGCAGGTCGGCCACGAGCCGGTGGCCGACGAACGCCAGCAGCGACAACTGGACGAACAGGCAGAGGCTCCGGAAGACATAGATGGCGAGAATGACGAGGGCGGCGGTGTTCAGGACGGCGAAGTTGCCGCGCGACTTGATGATCTCGTCGATCATGAGGCCCACGTACCGGGGGACGTACAGCCAGGCGACGGCGACGAGGACCGCGGCCACGAGGCCTCCGGCAAGCTGGAACGTGTACGGCCGGAGATAACCGGCGAGCCGTCGGATTTCAACCATTGCCGTCTATTATAACATCATCGTCCGGCAGGGGGAGGTTGAGCCACAGAGAAGCACCGTAGCCGTACAGACACCGAGCGGGAGGGCATCCGCGGTGCATCCACCGGCTGAGATCTTTCGCGAGTACGACATTCGGGGCGTCGCCGGCCGGGAGCTCGACGCCGAGGCGGCAGAGGCGATCGCTCGGGCCTTCGGCACCTATCTGGCCGAGCGGGGGGTCCGGCGCGCCGTGATCGGTCACGACAACCGGGTCAGCTCGCCGATGCTCTACGACGCGGCGGTCCGGGGGCTCACGGCGGTTGGCTGCGACGCCCTCACGATCGGGCTCGCCATCACGCCCATGCTGTACTTCGCCGTGCGCCACTTCGGCGTCGGCGGGGGGATCATGGTAACCGCCAGCCACAACCCCCCGGAGTTTAATGGGTTCAAACTTGCTCACGGCGCAGGGACGTTGTACGGAGCGCAGATTCAGGAGATCCGCAAACTCGCGGACGTCGCGACGCTCCGCCGCGGCTCGGGCGCGGTCGAGCCGCGTGAGATCCTCCGCGCCTACGCCGGCATGCTGCGCGAGCGGATCCGGCTCGAGCCCGGCCGCCTGCGGGTGGTGGCCGACTGCGGAAACGGCACGGCCGGCGCGTTCGTCCCGGAGATCCTGCGGGCGTGGGAGGTCGATGTCACCCCGCTCTACTGCGATCTGGATCCCGCCTTCCCGCACCACCACCCGGATCCGGTGGACCCCAAAAACCTGGTCGACCTGCGGCGGGCGGTCCAGGAACGCCGCGCCGACGTGGGGCTCGGCTTCGACGGCGACGGGGACCGGATCGGGGTCGTCGACGATCAGGGCCAGGTGCTCTGGGGCGATCTCCTGATGGTGGTGTACTGGCGGGAGGTCCTCGCCGCGCACCCCGGGGCCATCGCGCTGGTGGAGGTCAAGTGTTCCCAGGCGCTCATCGATGAGATCCGGCGGCTGGGGGGCCGCCCCGAGTTCACCCAGACCGGCCACTCGCTCATCAAAGCGCGCATGCGCGAGGTCGGGGCCGTCTTTGCGGGCGAGATGTCCGGTCATATGTTCTTCGCCGACGAGTACTACGGATATGACGACGCGGTCTACGCGGCGGGCCGGCTCCTGCGGATCCTCTCCCGCGCGGGGCGCCCGCTCTCGGCGCTCACCGCGGACATCCCCCGGTATCACACGACCCCGGAGGTGCGGGTGGCGTGTCCCGACGCCCGCAAGCACCAGATCGTGGAGGCGCTCACCCGAGAGTTCAAACAGCGCTACGACGTGATCGATATCGACGGCGTCCGCGTCGTCTTTCCCGACGGGTGGGGACTGGTGCGCGCCAGCAACACTCAGCCCGTGCTGGTGGTCCGGGCGGAAGGCACGACCCCCGCCGCGCTGGACCGGATCAAGACCATCTTGATGGAGGCGCTCCGGCGCTATCCCGAGGTCGCGGCTCCGGACTGGTAGCGTGGCGGGATGAGGCGGCCTGCCGCGATCTCGCTCGCACGGTCGCCGGTCCTGGTTCTGGCTGCGAGCGCGCTGCTGGCCCTCTCCCCGGCAGTCCCGGCCATCGCGTCATTCATGCCGGACGGACCCGTCCAGATCGCCCCCGCGCCGTCTGCGCCACCGTCCCCCTCTGCTCCCGGCCCGGCGCTGCTCGGCCCGGCCGCCCCCGAGGGTCCCTCCCCTGCGGCGCCTGCATCAGGGGAGGCGTTCACGGTGACGGCGGACCGCATCGAGTACAACTCGCTCGCCAGAACCCTGCGCGCCGACGGGCACGTCCGGGCGTCCAGCGGGGATGCCGTCATCATCGCCGACCATCTCGAGGGCAGCGCCGACACGCAGGAGGTGATGGCCAGCGGCCACGTCACCCTGAGCCGCGGTCTGACCACGGCCACGGGATCCCTGCTCAGGTATAACCTCGGGACCAAGGTCGGCCGGATGGAAAACATGGCCGGGCAATTCGGCCCGCTGCACGTGTCCGGGCAGGCCATCGAGATCGCTCCCGGACAAGACGTCGTCTCCGACGCCTCGGTCACGCCCTGCGATCCCGACCATCCGTTCTACAAGATTACGGCGAAGAAGATCGTGATCGTCCCCGACCAGTCCTTCACCGCGTACGACGCCTCGCTGTGGGTCGGCGGGGTCCGGGTGATCACCCTGCCCTCGTACACGGCCGGCCTGCGCGGGCGGAGCGGCCCGAGCCTCGGCTACAACACCCTGGATGGCGCGTACATCGAGTACACGAACTCTTTCCCGGTCGGGGACTGGCGCGACGAGTACCGCATCCGCCTCGCCACCACGACGGGTCTGTCGGCGGAGAACATCCTCTCCGAGCGGGCCGCCGATCACCTCTGGAGCATCGACCTCGGCCGGAGCCAGGTCCAGGATGTGAACGGCAACCTGTTCAACATCGACCGCTACACGCTGGATTTAAATTACGACCGGGAGCGGCTCTCGTGGGCGCCGGTCGACTTCCAGTTTGAGGCGCACGCCGGCAGTTATGGGGAGCTCGCCACCGGGGTCGCGACCACGCGCGCCGAAGGACTCGCGACCGTGACCACCGACACGTTCCGCCTCGGCTCCCGCCTGTTCGTGAGCGCCGGCGGCCTTGCGCGCTACGACACCTATGGGACCGGGCAGCAGCGGACCGTGCTCGAGGGGTCGGCCGCCCTCACGAGCCCGCTCAGTATGTGGGCCTCGGCCAGCCTCTCCTACAGCGGCGTCGGGGTCAGCGGCGGCACGCCCTTCCTGTTCGACCTCATCAACCCGAGCAGCGTGGCGTCGCTCAGCTATACCTACATCTTCGGGGGCTTCGTGCAGAGCGCCGGCGCGAACCTCTCGTATGACTTCCTCGCGCAGCAGACGACGCTGGGCCTGAACGTGTCCCTAACGATCACCCCCGCCACCGCGTTCAGCGTGTCCAGCCAGTACAACCTGGCGACCCAGCAGTTGACTGAAGTGGATTATGCGCTGAACGTCCGGTGTGACTGTGTTTCTTTCGGGCTTGTCTACCGGACCTTCCCTCAAAGTCCCTCGGCCAACAACGTGATGTTCACGGTCGAACTGAACGCGTTCCCGGGAACCAACGTGACGTTTTAACAAGGAAAGGACTTCATTCCCCATCCCCGAACATAGTCCGCGTATGCACCGACGGTGGGCGGCCATCCTCGTGATCGGCGCGGCGCTGGCGTCCGCTCGGCCGGCATCCTCGGCGTTGACGTTCGCGTCCGTGGAGATCCTCCGCCCGATCCTCAGCCAGATGCTGGGCAATCCCTCGGTGATGCGGATGGACGTGGTCCCGGACATGTACGAGGGCGGGTATGCGCGCGTCAGCGTCTACGCCCAGCAGGCGGCCGTCGGGGGGATGCGCGTCGACGAGATGTGGATCCGGCTGGTCGGGGTGAGCTTCGATCCCGCTGAGCTGACCCGGGGCGTCCTCAGGGTCCTCGGGGTGCGGGACAGCGGCGTGTACGGCAAGCTCAATCTGCAGAACGTCGAGGCGTTCCTGGCGCGCCAGGGGACGATCCAGGACGTTCATCTCGCCCGGGACGGGGACTCGGTCATCGCCTCCGGGACCGTCCTGTATAACGGCGTCCCGACTCACGCGAGGATCCGTGGGGTCTTTCAGGTCTACGGAGAGCCCGAGATCTACTTCCACATCGAGGCGCTGTTTGTCAACTCGCTGCCGGTACCCTACGTCGTCGTGGATCGCCTGGAGCGGTCGATGAACCCGGTCGTCGATTTTCGCTCCTGGCCGGTGCCGTTCAAGATCCGGTCCTTCCGCTCCACCCCCGAGGGGTTCGTCCTGAGCAGTCAGCGGGATTTCTCGCAGCCGTGCAATACGTGCGGCGGCCCGGAGCTTCGGCTGACCCGATGACGCCCCCGCAGCATCCGTTTCTCGCGCGCCTTGCGCGCGGACCGCTCCTTTGCGATGGGGCGATGGGCACCCTCCTGTACGAGCGCGGCGTGCCGTATGACCGATGCTTCGATGCCCTCAATCTGACCGACCGCGAGCGGGTGCTCAACGTGCACCTGGATTACCTGCGTGCGGGCGCCGAGATGATCGAAACCAACACCTTCGGCGCCAACGCGATGAAACTCGAGGCCCACGGCCTCGCCGATCGCGTGCGCGACATCAACTGGCACGGCGCGAAGGTCGCCAAGGAGGCCCGGGACATCATCGGCCAGGCGGTGTGGATCGCCGGGTCGATCGGTCCCATCGGCAAACCGCTCGTGCCGTACGGCCGGGTCACGCGGGAAGAGGCCGGTGCCGCGTTCCGGGCGCAGATCGACGCTCTGGTCGAGGGCGGCGCCGACGTGCTCATCCTCGAGACCTTCACCGATCTGGAGGAATTGCTGGAGGCTGTCCGCGCGGCGCGGGCGACCTCCGATCTCCCGGTCATCGCGCAGATGAGCTTCTCGGAGGACGGCCGGACCCGGTACGGTCACGGGCCGGCCGAGGTGGCCTCCGCCCTCGAGGCGGCCGGGGTGGACGTCATCGGGGCCAACTGCAGCGTCGGCCCGGTCCCGATGCTCGACCTCGTCCAGCAGATGGCCGCGCACACCCGCACGCCGCTCTCCGCCCAGCCCAACGCGGGGTTCCCGACCCTGCTGGAGGGCCGGTACCTGTACATGTCCTCCCCCGAGCACATGGCCCTCTACGCCCGCAAGATGGTGGAAGCGGGAGCGGTGATCATCGGCGGGTGCTGCGGAACCACCCCCGTGCACATCGCGGCGATCGGACAGGCCATCCAGGCGCTCCGCCCGGCGGCGGTCCGGACGCCCGCCGCGGTCCCGAAGGGCCGCGCGGAGCCGGTCGCGCCCTCCGTCGATCAACCCACTCAGCTGGCGCAGAAGCTCGGCCGGGCGTTTGTCATCAGCGTGGAGGTGGATCCGCCGAAAGGCCTGGACGCGACCAAGGATCTCGAGGGGGCCCGCCTGCTCCGGGAGGCCGGGGCCGACGTCATCGACGTCGGCGACAGCCCGATCGGCCGGGTGCGGATGGGCGCCTTGGCGATGTGCGTCCTGATCCAGCAAGAGGTGGGCATAGAAACGATAATCCACTTTACCACCCGGGACCGCAATCTCATGGGCGTTCAGGCCGACCTGATCGGCGCCCACGCGCTGGGCGTGCGCAATATCCTGGCGCTGACCGGCGAGCCGCCGCGGGGCGATTACCCGAACGTCACGGCCGTCTTCGACGTGGACAGCGCGGGGCTGGTGCGGATCATCAAACAGTTCAACGAGGGCCTCGACCTGTCGGGCAAATCGATCGGCCGGCCCGCGCAGTTTCTCATCGGCTGCGCCCTGGACATGAACCCCGAGACACTGGACCGGGAGCTGCCGAGGCTCGAGCGCAAGCTGGAGGCGGGAGCCAACTTTTTCATGACCCAGCCGATCTACGAACCGGAGACCCTCGACCGGTTTGAGCGCCGGGTCGGCCGGCTCCCCGTCCCCGTGCTGCTGGGGATCCTGCCGCTGCAGAGTTTCCGCCATGCGGAGTTCCTGCACAACGAGGTGCCGGGCATCTCCATCCCGCAGTGGGTGCGGGACCGCATGCAGGCCGCCGGCAACGCCGGCAGGGAGGAAGGGCTGCGGCTGGCCCGCGAGCTGCTGGAGGCGCTGCTCGGCCGCATCGACGGCGCCTACTTTATGCCGTCGTTTGGCCGGTACGAGCTCGTGGCCACCCTGGTCGGGGAACTGCGAGCGCGCATCGGT
>WNGC01004917.1_pt1 | contig 11002 bp, 9 predicted proteins | sample 5400051 | NCBI WGS metagenome assembly WNGC01 (sample SAMN13153368, study PRJNA577476) | soil metagenome | isolation source: 20 cm soil or saprolite under grassland replicate 2 | place: USA:California | collected 2016-06-15 | reverse complement strand
CGCTGTACGGCGTGCGCATGCGTGACATCGACTGCGGCCTCAAGTTGATGCGGCGCGAGGTCTTGGAGGCCGCCGCGCCGCTCCTGGCGCGATCGGCCCTGCTCAACACCGAGCTGTACTTCAAGTGCCAGCGGAGTGGTCTTCGGATCGAGCAGATCGCCGTGAGTCATTACCCTCGGGTTGCCGGGGTCCGGTCGGGCGCCCGCCTCATCCCGATCCTTCGCGCGATCCGCGACCTGGTATGGCTGCGGCTCCGGCTGGCGCGACAGTGGCGGGCGCCGTCGCTTGGCGCGACCGCTCCCGAAAGCTCGTAAACGTTTGACGCAAGCCATCGCGCAACAGGGTGGGGGCCCGCCACTCCAGAAGCTTCTGCGCGCGCCGCGTGTCGAGCGCTGTGTCGCGAACCTCACCCGGCCGGCCCTCGACAAAATCGATGGGGCCCGAGTAGGCGGCGGCCGAGACCAGCTCGCTGACCACCGAGCGGACGCTGGTAGGAATCCCGGTGCCGATATTCATCGCCCCGGTGACGTTCGAATTGAGCGCGCGCAGGTTGGCATCGGCCACGTCCGCGACGAACACGAAGTCCCGCGTCTGGTCGCCGTCGCCACGAATTTCCGGAGGCCGACCGGAGAGCAGCCGCTCGCAGGTGATGGCGACGACGCCGGCCTCGCCGGTCCCATCCTGGAAGGGGCCGTAGACATTCGAGTAGCGAAGCGCCACCGCCCGCAGGCCGAAGGTCCGCGCAAACATCCGCAGGTAACCCTCCGCGGCCAGCTTCGCCGCTCCATAGGGGGACAGCGGCTTCGGTGCCGTTCGCTCCGGGGTTGGCAGGCGGGCGGCTCGGCCATAGATCGCGCCACCGGACGAGGCGAAGACGAAGCGGCGGCAGCCGGCATCGGTGCACGCCTTGAGGAGCGCGACGGTTCCGAGCACGTTGACGAGCGCGTCGCCGGCTGGATCACGCACGGATCGGGAGACTCCGCCCTGGGCTGCCAGGTGCAGGATCGCATCGGGCTTAAAACGGGCGACGGCCTGGGCCGTGGCCGGGTTGTTGAGGTCGGCGGTCTCGACCTCGACATTGGGTGGCAGCGCCTCGCCGCACGCGTGGCGACGGTCGTCGACGACGAGGACGGCGAAGCCGTCGGCAATCAGCCGCCCTACGGTGTGCACGCCGATGAAGCCCGCACCGCCCGTGACCAGGACGCGCTGCGCCACGGTCATAACCCCCCACCCCGACCCTCCCCCACAAGGGGGGAGGGAGTGTTTCCTCGGAGGGAAGCGTGAAGCGACGGTGGCTGCGCATTGGCGTGCCGGTCGTGGTGACGGTCGCGCTGCTGGTCGTCCTGCTGCGCGCGGTGCGGCCGGGGCAGCTGGCGGAAACGCTGACCGACGTTTCCCCAGGGCTGGCCCTGCTCGCCGCGGTCGCGGCTTTTGGCTTCATCGCGGCGCGGGCCGTCCGCTACCGGCTGCTGCTCGGCAACGGGCAGCCGAGCCGGATGCGGACCATCCTCGTGGTGACGCTCAGCAGCTGGGGCGCCAGCCTGATCCTTCCGGGGCCGAGCGGGGACGCCGCCTTCGTGATGCTGGCGCGGACGCGCCTCAAGGCTCCGGTCGCGGTCGGGGCGGGAGCGGCGGTGCTCAGCCGGCTGCTCGACCTGGCCAGCCTGCTGCTCATCGCGCTGATCACCGCGCCGCTCGCCGGCGTGATCCTGCCCCGGGCCCTGCTGGTCGGCGGCGTCGCGCTGGCACTGCTGATCGCCGCCGGGCTGACCGCGCTCTTCTGGAGCCGGCCGCGGAGCGCGATCGTCGGTTTTTTGGACCGCCTGTCGCTGCCCGCGTCGCTGCACGAGCGAGTGCACTTCGCCATCGAGGAACTCGGCTCCGGCAGCCGCCCGGCGCTCCTGGTCGCGGCCACGGTGGCGGCGCGGGTCGCCACTGGCCTGCAGTACTTCGCGCTCTTTGCCGCCATCGACCAGGCCCTCTCGTTGCAGCAGGTCTGGTTCGCCCTCAGCATTCGCACCCTCTTGCTGGCCGTGCCGATCCAGGGTCTCGGCGGCTTTGGTACGACGCAGGTCTGGTGGACCGCCGGCCTGACCTTGCTCGGCTGGCCGGTCGATGACGCGATCGCGGCGAGCCTGGCGGTTCACCTGCTGGATCTCTGCGTCTCCTTGCCGCAGGCGGCGCTGGGCTGGCTGATCTTGACCCTGTCCACACCGGCGCCGGAGGAGGAGCCGGCTCGTCCGGTTGGGGCTCAGCGGCGCTGAGCCAGCCGCGCGGAAGCCCCCGGTGCCGGCCGGCCTCGTTTTCGACTCGAACTGAGCACCAGGACGGATTGCGGCTGCGCCTCCGCGGGTGCCGCGGTCTCGGACGCCTTGCGCCATCCAGCCGTCCCGCCTCGCCGCCAATCGACGTTCGGCTGCTCGAGCTCGACCGGGTCAACCCGCGTCGCGTGCCGCTCCACCGTCTCAATCACCGATTCGATCAACGTGTCGCCGAGGTAGTGCGGCCGCAGCCCCAGGTCGAGCAGCTTCTGGTGCTTGGCGTTGTAGTAATGCTCCTCGCGCTCTACGCGTGGGTTCGGCAAGTGCACGATGCTGGTCTTGAGTCCGTGGGCCGCTCGGGCATCGCGGACCTTCTCCGCCAGCGCCTTGACTGAGAACTGCTCGGTGAACTGATTGAAGACGCGGTACTCGCCCCTGCCAGCCGGATGTTCGAGGGCGAGTCGCACGCAGGCCACCGTGTCGCGGATATCGAGGAAGCCGCGGGTTTGCCCACCCTTGCCGTAGACCGTCAGCGGGAGCCCCAGCGCCGCCTGGATGCAGAAACGGTTGAGGACCGTCCCCCAGATCGCGTCGTAGTCGAAGCGGGTGGCGAGCCCGGGATGCATCGCCACCTCTTCGGTGTGGTTCCCGTACACCACGCCCTGGTGCAGGTCGGTGGCGCGCAGCCCCCAGATCCTGCAGGCGAACTGGATGTTGTGGCTGTCGTGCAGCTTCGAGAGGTGATAGAAGCTGCCGGGTTGCATCGGGAATGGCAGGCGGTCCTCCCGACCATTGTGGGTGATCGTGATGAAGCCCTCCTCGATGTCGATGTTGGGCGTGCCGTACTCGCCCATGGTGCCGAGCTTGATGAGGTGAGCCCTGGGCGCGTGATCGCGCAGCGCGAAGAGCAGGTTGAGCGTGCCGACCAGGTTGTTGACCTGTGTCAGGGCCGCATGCGGCAGGTCGATCATGGAGAACGGTGCGCTTCGTTGCTCCGCGAAATGCACCAGGGCATCAGGCCGGACGTCCCGCACCAACTCGGTGACGGCGCGAGCATCGCACAGGTCCATCTGCCGCCACGCGATGGTCCGGCCGGTCAGCCGCTTCCAGAGGGCGACGCGCTGCGGCATGCTCTTGATCGGGATCAGGCTCTGGGTGCCGCATTCGCGATCCCAGCGCCGGCGGACAAGGCTGTCGATCCCGACGACATCGTGCCCGGCCCGCGAGAGGTGAAGCGCGGTCGCCCAGCCGAGGTAGCCGTCCACCCCCAGCACGACAACCGTCTTCTTAGCCAAGTTCAGGTTCTCTCCCAACCCGCGCGAACTCGTTCAGCCGCCGTTCAGAGGGGGATGCTAGCGCGCCCAGATGAGAGCGCCGTGAGAGGATTCCTAATGTCGCTCCATCAAGGCCAGGCCATCGCCGGTCGCGATGGTCCGGTAGCCCTGTGCCTCGAACGCCACGATCTGTTGCTGCAGGGCCGCGGCGTTGCCGCCCAGCGAGGCGTCGTCGAGCGCCAGGTACTCGGCGTCGTACGGGCCCTCGAACTCGAGGTTGTAGATATATCGCCGCTGTGACAGGTGGGGAGTCAGATTGTTCTCGGCGCCCACGCTGGCGTCGGGGGGGATCCGGGCCAGGTTGCCCACGAACGCGGCATAACGGGGCTCCGCCTCGAACAGGCGCGGGTCGAAGTGGCGCGAGAAGGGCAGATCACCGAACCAGAACGCAAACGCGAGCGAACTGGTGAGAACAGCGGCGGCGGCGGGCCCTCGCCACGACGGCCGCAAACGGGCAAAGCCCAGGATCGAAGTCCCGACCACCAGCGGGATCAGGGGGGCCGAGTAGTGGCTGGTGAACGCGTACTGGGGGGCGTAGTTGGAAAGCAGCAGGATGGCCAATGTCGGCAGGACGAGGATGGCGGCAAAGCCCGAATTCGCCGTGAGCCCGAGCACCGGTCCGAAGATGCCCACCAGGAATTTCAGCTTCTGCGCCTGCAACAGGAGATGGGCAATGCGACCGGGATGGGCGAACGCGGTCGCGATAATCTGCTGCGGCGTGGTGCCGAGCTCGGCATAGCGGTAATTGAGCCGGCGGGCAAAGTACTCGTACGAGCCGCCGCCGAACGCCGGAATGATGACCCGAACGATCGCCAGGAAGGCCGCGAGGCTTGCGGCCACAACCCCCAGCCCGAGCTTCCAGTCGCGCTTTGCCAGGAGGATATACGCGCCGAACCCGATGCCAACGAGCGGCAGCTCCTCCTTGATCAGGAAGGTTGAGAGGAGGCTGAGGAGAAACCATGCTGGCCGGCCCTTCTCCAGGAAGTAGATCGCGAATCCTAGCGGCAGCACCGCCAGGGCGAGCTCATGGAAATCGAACAGGTTGATGAACGCGACCGGGAGAAAGAGGAAGTAGGCGAGGACCCAGACGAGCCGCTGAAGTCCCGGCTCGAGCTTCAACCGCGCCAGCAGGTAGAGCGGCCAGACCCCAAGCGCGAGGAACAGCGTCTGGATGACCAACAGCGTCTCCGGGCGGGGGATGAGTGCGTAGAACGGCACGAGCAGGAGATAGACAGGGGAAAAGTGATCGCCCAGGTAGGAATGCGGCTGCGCCTGGACCAGGCTCATCGTCGACTCGAAGAAACGGCCCCGGGTTGTATTCCAGAACACCTGGTCGAAAATGCCCAGGTCCGGTCCGAAGGAGTGGTAGGTCATATGGCGCAGCACCGACAGGACGCTATAGATGAGGAAGTAGGTCGAAGCCAGGCCTACCGCGACGAAGGCCTCGACGCGAATGACGCGGCGCTCGATGTCACCCATGGCGAGCGCGACATATAATGCGCCTAGCTCGGTGGTGATGAAGGGGTCTGGGGCAGGACTTTCCGTCCTGATAGCCGTGGTGCTGGCCGGATGCGGCGGCGATACCACGACCACCTACGTGCTGGAAAGCGGCTCGCCCACGGCAAGCGCCTCGACCAAAGCCGGCGCCTCGCCGTCGGCCAACGCCAGCGCCACCCCCACGAGTGCCGCGCTTCCTGCCACGGCCGCCACCGCGATCCCGGGCGACCGGAAGATCATCATCGACAGCCCGGATGCCAGCACCACGATCAGCTCGCCGGTCGAAGTCTCGGGCACCGCGAGCGTCGATAAAGGCACGGTCGTCGCCGTCGTGCTGGATGCCGCCGGAGCGGAATTGGGCCGCGCAACCACGACCGCATCCGCGATCAAGCCAGATTATGGACACTTCGACGTATCCGTGACCTTCACGGGCGGCGTCTCCGGACAGAAGGGCCAGATCAAGGTGTTCGGCGTCAGTCCGCGTGATGGCACGACCCCAACGTCGTACTACTTCATTCAGATCAGGTTCGCCTAGCGCGATCGCAGTCCAGCCGCGACCGGCGGCGCCGCCGATGCCCGAACAGCGGTCGTCTTTCGAAGCGAAAAGATCATTTCCGAACCGCCAACGTACTCGACGGCGTCGATCGTGAATCCGCGTGCCAGCAGGTAGGCGGACAGGTTGGACCGGCTGTAGTGGGTGATGTGCTCATCGGCGTAGCCGCCTGGGGCGAGCCGACCATACAGCGCCTCCAGCGCCCGCCAGCGCCAGCGGTCGTAGTCGGGTGTGCCGAGAACCAGGCGCCCGCCGGGCTCGAGCACCCGCTCCAATTCGCTGAACACCCGCTCGTCGGCCGGGACATGCTCGATCACCTCGGAACAGATCACGCAATCGAAGGCCCCATCCTTGAAGGGCAGCTCGAAGATCGAGCCGTGAACCAGCGGATTGTCATATCGCCTCGCGTAGCGAAGCTTGGCAAGGACGATGTCGAGACCCACCATGCGGGCCGAGCCGATGATGCGACTCGACCCGCAGCCGACGTCGAGCACGCGGCTGGCGCCGGCCACCATCGTGGCGATCACCCGGTAGCGCCGGCGCTGCCAGTAGCGCTGGAGGGGCACGATGCTCTCGTAGGCGCGGGCGTCGTAGTCGGCCGAGGCAATCGAGTTCCGCAGCTTCCACATGGCGGCGAAGGTCTTGAGGTGGGACAGGGCGAAGCGCGCCAGCCAGGCACGGCTGGTTCCCAGGGACCGATAGTGCAGCGGCACCTCCCGGATCGCGTAGCCGGCGGCAAGCATGCGGATCAGGATCTCTTGCAGGATGTCGAAGCCTGCGGCCTGAAGCGGGATGGACTCCAACGCCGCCCGCCGGTAGAGCCGGTAACCACTGGACAGGTCCGAGTAGGGGAGGGAGAGCCCACGGCGCAGGACCACGCTCAGTGTGCGGCTGAGCGCTCGCCGGGTACGGGGCATTTCGGCCGATCCACCCTCCACGTAGCGGGACGCGATGACGGCGTCGACTCCAGCGCGCGCCGTCCAGATCGCGCGGAGAAAGCTCGGGTCGTGGGAGCCGTCGGCATCGAGCGTCAGGACATACTCGCCGAGGGCCTGATCGAACCCGGTCCTCAGGGCGGCGCCATAGCCCGGCCCCGAGGGCTGCAGGAGCTCGTAGCTGACCTCGAGCGAGCGCAGCTCGCGTTGCAGGACGGGGAGGAGCTCACCCAGCGGGCCCGCCTGGTTGAGGGCCGGGATGACCACGGTCAGGTCGAGTCGCTCCCTCGCCGGCTCGCGGGGGAGGGTCGGGGTGGGGGCCACGAAGGACGGTATGCCGTCCAGAATCGGGTACACCGTGGCACAGCCTTCGCAGGTGAGACTCGCGTCGCCATCCTGCCGGAGATCGCTGCGGCAGCCCGGGCAAGCCAGCCCGGGGACGGCGTGCATGGCGTCATGCTACCCGCAGGCGGGGGAGGGAGATCCTCGTTGCATTTGCTGATGGCCGGCCCGCCGCCTTCGATCTCGATCGTGATCCCCACGCTCAACGCGGGACGGGCATTCGGGACGGTGCTGCACCGGATCATGGGCCAGGGATGCACGCCGCTCGAGATCCTCTGCGCCGACTCGGGCTCGACCGATGGCACCCGGCACATCGTGAGCCAATTTGCCCTCGCCCGTTTCGTCGAGATCGCCGAGCCGCCTGGGCCGCGGAACTGGAACCGCGCGCTGGAGGAGGCTCGGGGCGACATCGTGGTTTTTCTCTCCCGCGATGTCCTTCCGGGAAACGGCGACTGGCTGAGCCACCTCACCGCGCCCTTCGATGACGTGTCGGTCGCCGGTGTCTACGGCCGCCCGGAAGTGGTGTTGGGCGGCGATCCGCTGCTCGGCTTCAGGCTGGCTCAGCGTTATTGCCGCGAGTCGCACCGGCGGCGGATCCGGGTGGGCGACGCCATCAGCTACAAGTCGCTGCCATTTTTCATCGAGAACGCCGCCGTCCGCCGCTCGGTCTGGCGCGGGATCCATTTCAACGAACACCTGCCGGTTGGTGCCGATCGGGTCTGGGCGCGGCAGGTGGTGCTGGCCAGCTACACGATCGCCTACGCGCCGGATGCCATGGTCACGACCGACAGTTCCGCCAGCCTCAAGGCGGCTTTCCGGCTGGCGCTGCTGACTGGCTACACCGACCAGCATTACGGGGACGAGGGCGGCACGCTCTGGCCGGATTCGCGGCACTTCGTGAAGCGCGCCGCCTGGTACCTGTTGAAGGGCCTGGCCTGGGGCCGGCTGCCGTACCTGGCCATGGAGGACGTCGTGCAGCGATACGGCTACAGGCTTGGCCGGCGCCTCGACCGGATGAGCCCACAGCTTCGCGGGCGCTTTGCCCCGGAGACCGCCGCCGACCTGCGGCATCCGGACCTCGACGACCTGGCCGCCTAGGGGGAGGGAGAAATTGGCTTAGGGCCCCCACCCTGCCCTCCCCCAGAGGGGGAGGAAGAAATTGGCTTAGGGCCCCCACCCTGCCCTCCCCCAAGGGGGAGGGAGAAATTGGCTTAGGGCTCCCACCTCGCCCTCTCCTCCAGAGGGGGAGGGAGAAATTGGCTCAGGATTTTCGCAAGGTATAATCGGCGGCAATTCCTCCCATGCGCGCCAACGCGTCCGCGGGGTCCAAACGGCCCGTTTCGTCGGAGCCGCGCGTAACAGTAGTTGTCCTGGCCGCCGGCAAGGGCGTTCGCATGAACTCACGGATTCCCAAGGTCCTTCACCCGGTGGCCGGCCGGCCGATGCTTCTCTGGTCGATGGCGGCGGCCCGCGCGCTCGATCCGGCGCGCACCCTGGTGGTGACAAACCCCACGCAGGATGGCGTCCAGGCCGTGCTCAACGGCGAGGGCCAAACTGTCTCCCAGGCCAACCCGCTTGGTACCGGCCACGCGCTGGCGCAAATCACGGCCGCCCACCGGACACCGGGTCCGGTCGTCGTACTCTATGCGGACGCGCCGCTGCTGCGCGGCGAGACCCTGAGCGCGCTGCTCGCGGAACACCAAAAATCCCGTGCCGCCGTCACAATCCTGACCGCCGACCTGGAAAATCCCCGCGGCTATGGCCGCATCGTCCGCGCGCGCAACGGCGCCGTGCGGGATATCGTCGAAGAAAAAGACGCGACGGCGGACCAGAAAGACATTCGCGAAGTCAATTCCGGTGTCTACGTCTTCAGCGGCCGCGAGCTCTGGCCGGCGTTGCATCAGCTTGAAAATAAGAACCGTGCCGGGGAGTATTACCTGACCGACGTCGTGCGCCTGATCAAAGGCAAGGTGCACACGCTGCCCGTCGAGGACCGCAACGAGATCCTCGGCATCAACGATCGCCGTCAACTGGCCGAGGCCGAACGCGTGATGCGGCAGCGAATCCTCGACGGATTGATGACCGGCGGCGTCACCATCACCGACCCGGCGACCACGTTTATCGACGCCGACGTGCACATCGGCCGCGACACCGTGGTCCTGCCGTTCAGTGTGATCTCCGGCGAATCGACCATCGGCGAGGACTGCATTATCGGGCCGTTCGCGCAGATCCGCGACTCGATCATCGGCGACGCGTGCCGGATCGAACGGGCGCATGTCGATCAATCGACGCTGGCGCAAAACGTCCAGGTTGGGCCGTTCAGCCGGCTGCGCCCCGGCAGCGTGCTGGATGACGGCGTCCGGGTCGGCACCCACGCCGAGATCAAGAACTCGCACATCGGCGCGGGGGCGGCGATCGCGCACTTCAGTGCGGTGCTCGACACCGATGTCGGCGCCAACGCCAACATCGGCGCCGGAACCGTCACGGCGAATTTTGACGGCGTCGACAAGCATCGGACGGAGATCGGCGACCGGGCACAGGTCGGGAGCGATACGATTCTGGTAGCGCCGGTCAGGGTTGGCGATGACGCGTACACGGCGGCGGGGTCGGTGATCACAGCGGACGTGCCGGCGGGGAGCCTGGCGATCGAACGCTCAGAGCAGAAGATCGTTGCGGGCTGGACAGAACGGCGCCGGGGACGCCGAAAAGGGGAGGACTCGAGATAGCGCAGCCCAGGGTCGGCGAGCGAGTCGATATGCGGCCGCAGGCACCCGAGGGTGCGCCCAAGCAGCCGGGCGCGCTCAAGCTTCTCTCTGGCGACGCCAACCCGGAGCTTGCCCGCAAGATCGCCGACGCGCTGCACGAGCCCCTCGACGAGATGCGGATCACGCGCTTCGCCGACGGCGAGATCGACGTCAAGATCGCGCACAGCGTGCGCGGCGCCGATGTCTTTCTCATCCAGCCGACCTCCGAGCCGGTCTCGGAAAATTACATGCAGCTGTTCATCATCCTTGATGCCCTTCGGCGCGCCTCGGCCGGGCGGATCACGGCCGTCATCCCCTACTACGGATACGCCCGCAAGGAAAAAAAGACGCAGGCCCGCGACCCCATCAGTGCCAAACTGATGGCCGACATCATCACCCTGGCCGGGGCGAACCGCGTCATCGCGCTGGACCTCCACGCCGACGCCATCCAGGGTTTCTTTGACATCCCGGTCGATCACCTGACGGCCGAAAAACTCCTGGTCGAATACATCCGTAAGCTGCATTTACCCAACGCCGTGATCGTCTCGCCCGACGTGGGCGGCGCCAAGCGTGTCGGCGACGTCGCGCGGCTGCTCGATCTACCGATCGCCTTCGTCTACAAGCGCCGCCCCAAGGACGACGTCGTCAGCGAGCAGCGCGTGGTCGGTGACGTCGACGGCATGGACGCGGTGGTCGTCGATGACCTGATCTCGACCGGTGGCACGCTGGTCGGCGTTTCGAACGCGCTGCGCGCCGAGGGCGCGACCAGCGTCCGGGTGCTCGCCACCCACGGCGTGCTGGCGGGGGATGCCGTCGAGAAGCTGGTCAACTCGCCGATCGAGGAGATCGTGATCACGGACTCGATTCCGCTACCACCGGCGAAGCAGCATCCCAAGATAAAGATCCTATCGATCGCGCCATTGCTCGCTGAGGCGATCCTGCGGGTGCACGAGGATCGTTCCGTCAGCGAGCTCTTCAAGTAGCCGGTACATCCCGTGGACGCAACAACCCTCGCTGAGCTCGTCGTCATCGTGATTTCGCTCGTCCTGGCGGCGCTGGCTGCCTCGGCCGAGACCTCGCTGACGTCGATCTCGCGCGTGCGACTACGCCAGCTCGTCGAGCAGAACGTCCCACAGGCGATCGTGATCGAGCGCCTGCATCGAGATCCGAATGCCTACCTGTCGACGATCCTGATCGTGAACACCGTGGCGATCATCGTCGCCTCGTCGACGGCGACGCTGCTCGCCTTGCATCTCTACCAGGCGCGGGTGGCCGAGTGGGCGGTCAGCCTGGTGCTGTCGCTGATCGTGCTCGTCGCCTGCGAGATCACGCCCAA
>WNGC01002596.1_pt1 | contig 11005 bp, 9 predicted proteins | sample 5400051 | NCBI WGS metagenome assembly WNGC01 (sample SAMN13153368, study PRJNA577476) | soil metagenome | isolation source: 20 cm soil or saprolite under grassland replicate 2 | place: USA:California | collected 2016-06-15 | reverse complement strand
CAGTGAAGAGTTTTCGACCGGCTCGAGTTTGATGCCGCAGAAAAAGAATCCAGACATGGCCGAGCTGACGCGCGGGAAAGCGGGGCGGCTCTACGGAAATCTGATCTCGATCTTGACGGTGTTGAAGGGACTGCCTTCGTCCTACAATCGTGATCTCCAGGAAGACAAGGAGGCGCTTTTTGATTCGGTCGATACCATCTCCGCGGCGCTCGAACTATTCCCGGCAATGTTGCCCGAATTGAAAATTAACCGCGAGCGAATGGAAGCAGCCGCAAATGACCCGAATCTTCTCGCGACCGATCTTGCCGAATATCTGGTTAAGAAAGGAATGCCTTTTCGCGAAGCGCACGAAATCGTCGGCACGCTCGTGGCCACTGCAGTCGCTCAGGGAACAAAGCTTAACGCGATCGCGCTGGCGGATCTAAAAAAGCTCTCGCCCCAGTTCGATGTCGATGTCGTGGGTGTTTTCGATGTCCGCCGTTCGCTCGTTGCGCGTCGCGCCATTGGCGCGCCTTCGCCGGAGAATGTCAAAGCGCAGATCAAGGCCTGGCGCGAGCGCATTGGTAGGGGCGAGTGACTCAATCGGTCCGAGCCGGACCGGCGTTTGCGGGCGGTTCAGGTGAACCGCCCCTACCTAAACATTCGCTTTTCGACGTCGCGTTCATAATCTTCTCACGTGAAACGGAGCAAACTGGTACGGGATAACGATGGTTGGCAGACAATTTCAAGCGAGCACCATTTCACAAATTCGCATCTCGATGTCGTCACCGAGCAGGTGCGAACGCCTTCGAGCTCACAAGCGCGGACTTGGACGACCATCCGACGCAAGGCAGCCGTGGTGATCGCGCCCATGACGAGCGACGGAAAATTTCTGCTCATTAAGGAAGAGAGGATTCCGATTCGGGCAGCGATTTGGTCAATGCCCGCTGGCCAGATCGACGACGAGGTCGAGCCTAATGAGAAAGAAATCGAAGCTGTTGCTTTGCGCGAATTACACGAAGAAACAGGTCATGACCTGGCGCCCGGCGGCGAACTGGTTCCGCTCGGTTATTTTTTCACTTCGGCTGGTCTGACCGACGAGCATTGCTATTTTTTCCTGGCCCGGCCGGTTCAACCCGCCGATGTGCACAGCCGGGAGGAAGGTGAGGCGATTCTCGAATGTCGAGCGGTTACCACTACTGAATTAGGCCGGATGATCGCGCAGAATGAGATTCGGGATTCCAACACGCTTGGAATTTGCGCGCGTCTCGCCGCAGGCGCTTTCATTTCGTTAGGGCCGAGCTGATCGAGACATGGCTTTACGCGACATCTTCAAGTTTCGCGAAGTGCCTGAAAGCGAAACGTCCAAACCATTCCTCGAGCATCTGGAAGACCTGCGCTGGACGGTCGTGAAAATGGCGATCACTCTCGTCCTGGCGATGATCGTTTGTTTCGCCTTTCGTTCGATCCTCGTGCGAGTGATGCAAGCGCCGCTCCACAATATCGACCCACAGGTGGGCGCGCTCAAGGCGTTAGGCATTACCGATTCGTTCGTGATTTCGTTTCATCTCGCGTTTTACGCCGGCATCGTCGTTTCATTTCCGTTACTGCTTTATTTCCTTGCGGAATTTGTTCTTCCCGCACTGACCGCAGTCGAGAAACGTTTTTTGCTTCCCGCCATCGTCGGTAGCTTTGGACTCTTTCTACTCGGAGTGGTCGTTTGCTATTTTTGGTTGCTTCCGAAAACGATCCTTTTCTTCTTCCGCGACACCCAATCGCTCGGATGGGCACCAACCTGGACCGTCCAGCAATATTATTCATTCGTAACGAAATTCGTGCTCGGTTTCGGAATGGCTTTTGAATTGCCGGTTGTCGTCCTCGCTTTGGTTTACTTCGGTCTTGTCACTTACAAATTCATGGCCCGGACGCGGCCTTACGCGGTGGTGCTCATTTTTATCCTCGCGGCTATTATTGCGCCGACGCCGGATCTCTTGACCCTCATCGCGATGGGGTTGCCGATGTCTTTACTTTATGAAAGCTGCATCTGGGTCGCCTGGTTGATGGAGCGTCGAAAATCGCGTTCGAGTCTTATCTGATCGCGTGGAAATCTCTTTCTATTACACCGTTTTCGCTGTGGTCGCGTTCGTTCTCGGCGCGGCCATCGGCTCGTTTCTCAACGTCGGCATTTATCGGTTGCCGCGCGATATCTCGATCAAAGAACCGCGCCGCTCGTTTTGCCCGGTCTGCAAAACCCAAATTCCGTGGCACCAAAATATTCCGCTGGTGAGCTGGCTGTTTTTGCGCGGCCGTTGCGCCAAGTGCGGGGCCAGGATTGCCTTTCGCTATTTCGGCGTCGAATTGCTCACCGCGCTTTTATTTCTCGCCGTTTGGGAAATTTTCCCGTGGAAGATCGCCGTCGCCTATTGGGTTTTCGTTTCGATCCTGCTCATCGCCACCTTCGTCGATCTCGAACATTTTATTATTCCCGATCAAATCACGATCGGCGGAACAATCGCGGGAATTGCTGCGAGCTTTATCGTTCCCGAGTTGATGAGTACGGATTCGCGTCTGGCCGCGCTGGTGCGCGCTGCTCTCGCGGCCGCGCTCGGCTACGTGATTTTGTGGATCGTGCTGGAGGGCGGAAAGATCGCTTTCGGCAGAAAACGGGTAAAGCTGGATGGACCAACTCCGTTTAGCTGGACGCGCCATGGCGACGACGCCGAGTTCGTCGTCGGGGAAGAACGCAGCCTGTGGAGCGATTACTTTGCGCGCGAAAAAGACCGTCTCTTACTCCACTGCGACGAAGCGAAGATCGACAATCGCGTTTTTGGAAATGGGGTCCTGGAGTTCCACTACAACCGCGTCCGTGTCGGCGCTGATGAATTCGTGCTCGATGCGGTCGATCGGGTTTCCGGTATTGCGCACGAGCTGGAAATCCCGCGCGAAGCAATGGGGCGCGGCGATTTAAAATTTCTGGCAGCGATCGGCGCCTTTCTCGGATGGCGCGGTGTTTTGTTCAGCATTTTCGCCGGTTCGGTCGCCGGCTCAATCGTTGGCCTGGCCACGTTGCTCATCGGAAAACGCGTTTGGTCGGCGAAATTGCCGTTCGGTCCGTACCTCGCCTTCGGCGCGCTCACCTGGATGTTCTTTGGCGAAAAGTTCGTGCAGTGGTATTTGCAACTGGTGAACCCGAGCTAAAGTCGGGCGCGAGCGGTCTTTAGGACAACGGGGTAAAGGCGAACCACTGTGGCCAGTAGCAGCTGACCACTTCTTCCAACACTCGCGCCCAATTCTGCATCGCATCGGCGATGACTACGTCCCGCGATGCCGCGTTGCGGAAAGGAAGAATTGGTTCGCGCGCAATGATCTTGTATTTGCGATAGCCGGTCCGGACGATGAAGAGCGGATAGATTGGTGTCTCGGAAGCGAGCGAAAGAACAAAGGGCCCGTTCGGCAAAAGAATCTCACGATTAAAAAATCTCACCGGCGCACAAGCGACTTCGCCAACCACACGGTCGCCCTGAATCGAAATGATCTCTCCACTGCGCAGAGCGTTTAGCAAATCGAATGCAAGCGAAGTTCCATCGCTGCTGTAGCCGACTTTGACCGCGCCGGCGCTCGATTGTTGCAAGGCAAGATCGACGTGTTGGGCGGCGAGCGCGTCCGGCTCCGGCGCGCGGACCATCTGGATTTGGCGATGGAATTTTTCAGCGAACAGCGCCGCGCCCAAATCGTAGTTGCCCATGTGCGCGGTCAGAACAACTCCACCTCTCGCGACGGCGAGCTGATCTAAAAATCTCCCGCCCTCGAGCTCGTAATTAAATCGCGTCTTCGACATTCGATAGGTCGCCGCATCGGTCAGCGACCAAGCGAAATTTGTGAACACCCGAAGGACGCGCAGATAATTCATCACGCGCCACGAGGCAGGACGAATCAGGCTTAAATTTCGCAGAAGGGATTTGCGGGCCGGAGCCGCGACGAAGAAAAACAGGAAAGCCGCAATCCAAATTAATGGCCGATGCAAAATCGCCGGAAGATTGCGCACACCCCAATCGACGAAGCGCCGCCAAAAAATTCCGTGCACAGCAAAGCCGTGCCACCAATGGCGCTCCGCGCCGGTCACGCTTCCAGCGGTGTGCCCGCTTCGCTTCGTTTGGCCGGCGTGGCTGCCGGCGAGGCGAATATCAGCCGCAGATTCGTTAGTTCGGCTTTCCACCAACGCAATAATCCTTTGCGCAGCAATTTCGTCACGCGAAAATCCGGGACGAAGCCATCGTATAGTTCCCGCCAACCGGCATTATGCCTTGCGAAGTGGCCCGTGGCCAGTCGGCGTTTGGCTAGCGCGACTAGGCGGCGATTGTAAAATTTCATCGCGCTCGCCGCGATCCGCCCACGCCGGCCGCGAAATGGCAGCGCGAGAAAGGCTTCCTCAGGGTTTCGGTACGCCGGAATTACCAGTCCGAAATAATACGACGCCACATCGAGCAGGAAACCGGCCGACATCAGCTCGGCGTCGCCCATGTAATAATATTTATCTTTGTAAAGGGCCTCGAACCACGATCGATACATCATCGGATATTGCTCGTTGTAGTGCGTGACGGTTGCCGTCACATCTTCGCCAGCAAGATTTCGTCCGACGAAATCGGCCACGTAGTTGCTGGTGTAGGAACAAAAGTCGAGGCCCGGGCTGTAAAGCGGATCGATAAATCCCGCCGCGTCGCCGACGCAGGCCCAGCCGTCATCGCCAACTTTTTCGGTGTAATACGGCAGCGCCGAAAACGCGTGCACGTCGCCTTCGATCGCGTGGGCGTCGCGAAAAATTTCACGTCCGACCGGATTCGCCAGAATGTGCGCGTGCAATCGTTCGGCGATATTCGCGCCCTCGGGCAATTGGAAGATTCGGCTATCGTAAACAATTCCGGCGCTCACATCGCCGCCGCGGAGTGGAATGATCCAGCACCACCAACCGTGTCCCATCAAATGGTTCGTCGCCCATGAACGCGCGGTCCGGCAGGCGTCCATGTAATCACGAAATTTTTCCCGCCAGTCATAACTATCCCAATCTTTCACACCAGTGAACCGCGCCCAGACCGCATTGATCGGATGCTCGTTGTTCGGCCGATAGTGACCGAGCTTGCGCGCGAGCAACGTCGCGCGGCCGCTCGCGTCGATCAGCCAGCGCGCGCAGATTGTGTGTTGCGACCCATCTGTTCCGTAGGACACATGAGACCTATATGGCCCATCAAGCTCGATCCTGGTGACTTTCGCCGGGCGCAATAATTCGCAGCCGGTGTCCACCGCGCATTGCAGCAAATGTGAATCGAGTTTTGCGCGATCGACTTGAAATGTTTGCACACGCGCCGAGTAGCGCGGTCCGATCTCAACGCAGTCGTCGAAGCGTTGCTCCATCGAATTGCAAAACCACATTCGCAGTCCCTGCTTGGCGAGCTGCTCGTGGCCGAGATAATTCGCCAGGCCAAGAATCCGCGTCATGTAGCAACTGCTCACTTCCGTGGTCGATTCGCCGACTTTGCGATCGAACGCGGCATTCTTCTCGATAATGAGCACGCGCGCGGCCGGATGTTTGCGCTTGATCATGAGCGCCGTGGCCGCACCGGAGAAAGCGCCACCGATGATCACGACATCGTAATCGAACTCCATCGCTGAGAGAGAGGATGGACTTTGGCCGCGCCAAACGCAATTGTGTTCCCTTAATGACCTTCAAGAACGGGCGTTTGATTTTCCCGAATGGCGTTCGCGACGGATTGGAGCTGGTTGCTGAAAACGGGATGATCACGGCGATTCACGCACACGCTGCGGCGACGGGCGAAACGATTGTCGATCTCGAAGGCAATTATCTCGCGCCCGGCTTCATCGATCTTCATGTCCACGGCGCGATGGGTCGCGACACAATGCAAGCGTCGACCAAAGCTTTTCGCACGATCTGCGATTATCACGCGAGCGGCGGGACGACGTCGCTGCTGTTAACGACTGCGACCGCGCCCATCAAAAGCATTGTCAAAGTAGTTAACGGGGTCCGCGATGCTAAGTCGTCGATAAAACAAATCGCCGGCGTGCATGTTGAAGGTCCATTCATTTCGAAAACGAAGCCGGGTGCGCAACGCGCGAGCTTAATGGGAAAACCGACTCGAAGAATGTACAAACCTTTGCTCAATCACAACGACACGATCAAAAGAATGACGCTCGCTCCGGAATTGCCCGGCGCACTCGCCCTGATCGATGAATTGCGTGAACGCAACATCTCTGCCAGCGGCGGTCACAGCGACGCATGGGAAGACCACGCGCGCACCGCGTTTGAGCATGGAATGCGGAGCGTCACACACACCTTCAATTGCATGTCGAGCGCGCGTCGCCGCGGGATCGATCGCGTTGCCGGTTTGCTCGAGTTCGCGATGAGCGAACCAGGGATCATTTGCGAACTCATCGCCGACGGTCATCACGTTTCGCCGACGCTGATGAAAATGTTGTATCGTGCCAAAAATTTCACTGGCATTTGCCTCGTCACTGATGCCACCGCCGGCGCCGGTTTAAAGGACGGCTCGAAATTTTCGCTCTATGGGAACAAGTGCATTGTCGAGAAAGGCGTCTGTCTGCTCGCGGATCGTTCCGCGCTCGCCGGTAGCGCGTCGCGCATGATCGATCTCGTTCGCACGATGGTTACGAAAGTCGGCGTACCGTTGCACGAAGCTGTTGCCATGGCGACCGATACGCCTGCATTCGTGATCGGTCTGACTGGCAAAGGCCAATTTAAAATCGGCGGCGTCGCCGACCTAGTCGTCATTTCGCCGGAGCTCGAAGTCCTCCGAACATTCGTTGCCGGCGAAGAAGTTTTTCGGCGTTAGAGCGACAACAAAAATGCGGCGATGTCGAGAGACGCGCGCGGGCGGCTCAGTTTGCCGATGTTCGCCGACCATTGGTGCCACTGCTTCGCGTCGCTTGCGAAAGCGCGCCGAATTTGTGCGACGACTTCATCGTTCGAAAGCGCGGTCGCGCCGGAGTTTGTTTCAACGATGAGTCGCGCGTTACCTTCTTCCTGCCCGGAAACGACGTGATTGATGATCATCGGGCATCCAGCAGCGATAGTTTCCTGGACCGTCGCGCCACCGGCTTTACCAATGAGCAAATGATTTCCGCAAAGCAGACGCGGCATCTCATCGGTCCAACCGAAAATATCGATTTCGCGGTTGCCCGCCGCTTTCTCGATCGCCCGGTGAAGTTTCTCGTCGCGACCCACGGTGACAGTTAGCTGAATATCGAGCTCGACAAGTTTCCGCACGAGCTGCGGCGCGCGGCGCGTGCCGGCGTTAATGACATAGAGAACGCGCGGAACGACTGCTGCCGGCGATGGTCGATCTTTGGTGAAATCAGCAAACCGTGGGCTGACTGGAAAACCGAACACTTTAATTTTTTCCAGCGGCACTCCGCCATTGTGAACGACGGCCGCGCTTTTTTCGTTGGCGACGAAAAAGTAATCGGCCGGTGAGCGATACCAAATCGCGTTGACCGTAATCGAGTCGGTAACGACGGCGATGTTTTTGCAACGGCGTCCGCTTCCCAAGATCTGATCCAACAAATAAGGATACGGTGGAAATGTGGAGACGACGACGTCCGGTTGAAAACGATCGAGCAAGCGGCCAAGATTTTTCTTGAGGCCGTGAAATCGTTGGAATCGTTGGTCGAAATCCTTTTTCCGATCGAGCCAGTTGTAAACGTAGCCCCATGATTTCGGCCAGCGGTTTATCAGCGCCAGATACGTGCGGCGGACAAGTTCATTGAATGCGCCAAACGTTTCCGGGAACAAATCGCGCAATTCGACTTCAACTTTTGGCGCAACCCGGGCCAGGCCGGCGCGAATTCCTCTTGCCGCGCTGTTGTGCCCTTCACCGAAACCGGCGGTGAGGATCAAAATTCTTTTCACGATGCGATGTCGATCTTTCCGTCGGCAATGCGACGCAAGTTTAATGGATATTTCCGGTCGGCAAAGTAAACTCTGAAAAGTGTGAAATTATTGCGCGTGATCTGGAAAGTGTTTCGACGGTTGGTGTGGGAAACCGCGACCGATAACACCACCGGTCTGGCCGCGCAGATGGCTTACACGCTTTTAGTTGCGCTGGCGCCGATGCTCCTCTTTCTCTGGCATCTGATCGGGCTGTTCGGAACCGATCCGGCAAAGTTGCACGGAATTTTCAATGTTTTGAAAAGTTTTATGCCGCCGGACCCGAAGGTCCAGGACATCCTCGATGCCGCTGCCGCAAACGTGGTCGTCACCGGCTCGAGCGGACTACTGGCAAACGCCGGCATCCTGCTTGGGATTTATTGCGGCACGGTCTTCATTGCGACGATCTCGAAGGCACTAAGCCATACCTACGGAGTCGCTGAGCCACGCAATTGGTGGTCGAAGTACATCGTCTCGTTTTTGCTTCTGTTTTGGTTCGGCATCATAATTCTGGTTTGTTTTAACGCCATGGTCTTCGGCGAAACGCTGGCTGGAATTGCCGAAGTCAATTTTCAACTGAGAGTGCCACTGCAGCAATGGGTGGCTGCGCTGAATCTTCCGCTCACGGCCATCGCTCTCGTGATCCTAGCCCTTTGGCTGTATCTTCTTACGCCTGAGAATTATTTGACCTTTCGTCAGGCATTGCCTGGCGCGATTTTTTTCTCGGTAGGCTGGATCACGGTAACGAAACTTTTTCAGCTCTACGTTGCTCGCTACAGCCGTTACGACGCAACGTATCTCGCGCTGGCGTCGATCGTCATTTTGCTGACCTGGATGTATCTCACTTGTTTGTTCCTGCTGCTCGGCGGCAAACTGAACGCGATTCTTCGCCGCGAACGAGAAAAGCGTGGCAAATCCGAAGCGCGGGAATCAGCGATGCAGCCGGCGTAATTGGCGACGTTTTGATTTCGTTGCCGGTTGATCGTGCGTGACACTCTGTTACGCTGCGCAGCAGTGTTACGTTTCCGCGTTTGTAGTTTTCTCGCGCTTAGTGCGGTCATTGGCGGCTTTGTCCTTCAGGCGCAACAAACCGACCAGGAGAAACCGACTCGAATTCTGAAGGCTCGCGCCGTGAATTCACCATCGCTGGAGGAATCGCCGAGCCCGACACCGAAGCCAAAAACTTCGCCGCACAAGAGAAAGAAAGCGTCTTCGCCGTCGCCTTCGCCGAAACCAAAGGCGAAAGCACGGAAAACGCCGGCGGAAGAACCCGAAGCTTCGCCGACTCCGAGCGAAACGCCGGAGGCCACGCCAAAGCCGAAAGCGAAGAGGTCTCCAGCGAAAGAAGCGTCGTTAAAAGGAAAGAAAAAAAAGAAAACCGGCGCCGAAAAATCGCCGTCGCCGCACAAAAAGGCTTCGCCAAAACCCAGCGAAACTCCGGCGGCGCAAGCGAGCGCGACACCGCCGCACGCAATGGCGGTTCCAGGTCCCAGCGCGCCTCCATCTCCTCTGCCGAGAGCGAAATCTGCGCTGGCTGCGCCGGTTGAAGAGCCGGAACAATTAACGATCGAGAAATATGGTTACGAGAAACCGCGCGGTTTTTGGGCGCGATTATTCGGTGGCGGCGGCCGGAGTAGCAGCAGCGGCGCCGGTTATCGTTATCTGACGGCTTCAGTTCGCATTCAAATCGATCGCGCGCCAGTCGCGCGGAGTCGCTGGCAATATATTGTTGTGCATAACAGCGGAACGCGTCAGGGGAACGCGGCCGCATTCGATTACTACCACCGGCGCATTCGCCGAATGCAAAATGGGCTCGCTTATCATTTCGTCATCGGGAATGGGACTTCCACCGGCAATGGGCAAATTGAAGTGGGCGACCGGTGGCGGCGGCAAATCAACGGCGGCCATGTTCACAGCGATTACTTGAACAACATCGCGCTCGGGATTTGTCTGGTCGGCGATTTCAATCGCGATCAACCGACGCGCGCGCAACTCGATTGCTGCGAAGAATTAATCCGTTATCTCCGGCAACGCTGCGGGAAAGTGGGCGATCATTATCCGATTGTGAAGCCGCATCGCGAAATGAATCCGCCGCGCTGGGCAACCGATTGCCCGGGGGACGCTTTCCCCTATTCATGGTTCCACCGGTTCCAGGAATAATTTAATTGCGCGTCGCCACGATGACGTGGCTCTCTTTGTAATTCCAGCGGTAGCCGAAGTTGAATTCAATCGGTGGCGGACCGCTCTGCTCGAAAATCTCCTTCAGTTTCGGCTGATAGTGTTGTTTGAAAATTTCGATCGGGCCGATGTAGGTGCCGAATACGCGAATGTTCCATTTGTCACGATTGAAATCGGCAAGCGGAATGCCAGCATCGTCCTGCACGATCGTAGCGCTGTGGTCGATGATGAAATTACGGATGCGACTGAAACCTTGTTCAAACATCAAGTAGGACGATGATTTTAGAAAACTGGAGCCGACTCCGAAGTGGTCGCAAAATTTTAAGAAACCGCTGGAGGCGAGGCCGCCGTCGGAAATGTCGGTCGTGAAATAGTAAAGGGTCTGTTGCTGACCCGAATGGTTGTCGATGTAATTGATTCTCACTCCGGTCGCGCCGCCGCCGCCTCGGCTTTGTTGGAATTGTCCACCGGAGCTCAACGAGCCGAAGCTGACGTCGGTGATCGATTTGTCCGCGCGCGCGAGAAAAACGTAAAGGATCGGCAAGGTGCCTTTTAGTTCCTGCGAATCAAGACTTACCTTCATGTCTTTCGTGATGAAAAAGCTGAAGCGAAGCGAGGAATACATCTCTTGCTCGAGGTTGTGGAGCGCGCTCCCAAGATTGCCGATTTGCAGTGGAGCGGGGGGCGGGCCCATCGATTCCTTTCCGCAGAGAATGTAAACGGACGCATTTGGAAAGAATTGATCGACGTAGAGAAAATCGGGACCGCTGAACATGTAGAACACGACCGGAACCTGATTTCGCGCTTCCGGAAAATATTGCGCTTCCCAGGCGTGCAGCTTTGCCAACTGCCGGGTGTTTAGTTTAGCGAAAGCCTGTTCGAAATTAGCGG
>WNGC01017212.1_pt1 | contig 11011 bp, 9 predicted proteins | sample 5400051 | NCBI WGS metagenome assembly WNGC01 (sample SAMN13153368, study PRJNA577476) | soil metagenome | isolation source: 20 cm soil or saprolite under grassland replicate 2 | place: USA:California | collected 2016-06-15 | reverse complement strand
GTGGACGCGTTCGCAGCTCAACTTTTAATCGCGACCCTGACGGCCGCGAAGTGGCAGACGTTTCGCTGCGCGTGCCGATGAAAAATTACCCAGCACTCATACAATCGCTCAACTCGCTGGGCAAAGTTGAAAACGTGAGTGTGCAACGCCAGAACCGCACGGATGCCCAGATTGATGAAGCCAACGCGCCAGCTGACGTCTCGATCCAGGTTTACAGCCAGGGCAACATCATTTCGTACAAGACTGGTTTGTTCCCCACCCTGCGACGCACGCTGACGCAAAGCGCCGGGGCCATCATGTGGAGTTTGCGGATGATCGGCGTGGCGATCGCGTTTCTTGCTCCCTGGGTCATCGCGATCATCGTGATCGTCTGGATCGCGAAGCGCGTGATACGGGCGCGACGATAGGTGAAACGCGTTGTCCTCAACGTGTTGACAATGGAGACGGCCCGCCCTCGGGCCGTTGGTCGGCGGCGCGAGGGCGCGCCGGCTCCAGCATCGTCTTCGCCGATCCACCCGCGCGTACAGTCGAGCGCAATGATTCTTGCCCACGCGGCCAACGAGTCATAACGTATAGTCGTCCAACGAAGAGACTCTCGAATGAAATCTCAAGGCGGAATCAGCTATGACAATGCCGCGGTCGCGGCTTGTCCCAAACATTTGCTCCAATTCGCAGTCGATCAGCGTTACGACGATTACACGCCCGTGGATCACGCGGTCTGGCGGTTCATCATGCGCCAGAACATTTTTTTCCTGCGCGAGTACGCGCACAAAGTTTATTTCCAGGGTTTACTTAACACTGGCATCTCGTTCGACCGAATCCCGCGTATCCAGGAGATGAACGATATTCTTTCAAAAATTGAGTGGGGCGCAGTGGCCGTGGACGGGTTCATTCCACCGGCGGCGTTCATGGAATTTCAGGCTTACAAAGTGCTGGTGATCGCGTGCGACATGCGCCAGATCCATCATATCGAATACACGCCCGCGCCCGACATTGTTCATGAAGCCGCGGGTCATGCCCCGATTATCGTCGATCGCGAATACTCGAAATATTTACAGCGTTTTGGTGAAGTAGGCGCAAAAGCGATGTCGTCGAAAAAAGATTTTGAGCTGTATCAAGCGATCCGCCACTTGTCGATTTTGAAGGAGCGCCCAAATGCTGACTCGAAAGAAGTGGAGGAAGCAACCAAGCTTGTGGAACACCGGCAAAAAACCCTGGGCGAACCCTCGGAGATGGCACTCCTCTCGCGCTTGCATTGGTGGACAGTCGAATACGGATTGATTGGGACTCTGGAGGTTCCAAAGATTTACGGCGCGGGTTTGCTTTCATCGATTGGCGAATCGGTTTCATGTCTCGAGCCGGAGGTGAAGAAGATTTCCTATTCCATCGACGCGATGAATACGGCGTTCGACATCACAACTCGCCAGCCACAGCTTTTCGTCTGCCGCGATTTCGAGCACTTAAAGGACGTACTCGAAGAATTTGCTAGCAAGATGGCCTACCAGGTTGGTGGACTCGAAGGAATCAACAAGGCAATCGAATGCCAGAACGCCGCCACCTGTGAGTATTCGTCCGGCTTGCAAGTCAGCGGCGTTTTCACCGAAGTCATCACCGACGAAAACAATTCGCCGATTTACCTGCGCACATCGGGCAAGACGGCACTGGCGTTTCGCGACAAGGAACTCGAAAGCCACGGCATCGATTATCACAAGGAAGGTTTCGGTTCGCCCATTGGGAAATGGAAGCAAACGTCAGCATCCCCCGAGTTGCTCACGAACGATCAGTTGCACGCGCTCGGAATCGTCGAGGGCAGGAAGGCGAAAATTGAATTTGTCAGCGGAGTCGTAATTGCAGGGAGAGTGGAAAATACCTTGCAACGCGACGGCAAATTGTTGCTGATCACATTCTCGAATTGCAGCGCGAAATACTGCGATCGCGTTTTGTTCGATCCCACCTGGGGCATGTACGACATGGCCGTTGGCGAGCGGATCAGTTCTGTGTTTAACGGAGCCGCAGACAAGGACGCCTACAATCAAGTGGCGCTCATTCCGAAGGAGCGGACAATCAAAGTCCCATCCGACGCAAAACGACGTCGGCTGGAAAACCTCTATGCGCAGGTGCGAAAAATTCGCGAGAGCAAGGCTGGCTACGAACGGCTTGGGGAAATTTGGGAAACACAACAGGCCGAGCATCCTGAAGACTGGCTGTTATCGATGGAAATTTTCGAGATTCTCGACACGACGGATCAACAGCGCGAACTGAAAACCAGGATCGAAAAGTTTCTGAACGAGAGGAAAGCGAAGACGAAAGATCTCACGACTCTTATCAGTTGGGGATTCCGTCTGGTCGAATATCACAAGAAACCGGAATACCAAGCAACGTTACATGCGTCGCCGAAGTGACTCTGTCTGAGTCGAGGAACCCCGCGATGAAACAGCTAAGGTATGCCTCGGGATTCTTCGACTCCGCTTCGCTTCATTCAGAATGACGATCGAGTGGATCCACCTTCGGTTTGACGATCGCACTCGATCCATAGGCCCCCGATAGCTGCCCATCTCGCGCAAAGTCGCGCATCATGATGAAATAGCCCGGTGCGTATCGGGTCGAGACTCGCTCGCCATCAGAAGCAATTTCGTACTCAGTCATTCCGTGCTCGGCCCGCGGGAATAGCGCAAGAGTAATTGGTTTTCCTTCGGCGATCAGTGTCTTGAGACGGCGACTTGTTTCTGCGCTCGGCGCTTCGAGGTCGTCCTCTCCGAGAACCCACAACTGCAACGCTTCGACAGCGCGAAGGGTAGGCATGGGGTCATAGCGAAATGGCGTGCCGGGGAGAAAATCCTTAAACTTCTCGCGCGCTTCGGCCGCCGTGTACGGCAAAATGAAATGCGTATAGTTGCCATGCACATCTTTGTACCAAGGCTCATTGCGATACTTGGCTCTCACAGCCTCGAATCGCTCGAAACCTTTGGTGAAACCGCTTTCGAATACGGCTTCGGCGGCGGATGCCACCTCCAGCGCTTTTGAAATCTCCTCCTGGCTATGGCCTTTGAGCCGCATCTCAAGCGCAACCTCCTGTTGGTCTTCGTCAATGACGGAGACTGCCAACCCAAAGCTGACAATAACGAAATCTACGGGAGCGCGGGTTGCGGCAAGTGGCGCGACCCATCCGCCCTGGCTACCGCCTTGATATCCGATCCTGGCGCAGCGCCTGCCCGCGATTCGCTTCGCTTCTCGCATGGCAGCGATGGCGTCATCCGCAAGCGTCTCGAAATCTTGCGTATATGTGCCCTCCGAGCCGCCGGTTCCGCGTTTGTCATAGACGAAAGCGCCAATATCCTCGGCCGGTAACAGTCGTTGGAGCGCGTATGAATCGCGTGCAGAGTCTCCTTCTGCTCCGTGAACGAGAATGACGATCGGAACCGGATCATTACCCTTCGGCAGCACCAATCTCCCTGCGAGCTTAACTCCGCCACGGCCCTCGAATCCCGTGTCGGTCACATCAAACGTAATGCGGCGAGCCTTCTTGCCGTCGAATTCGATCTCACCCGTCGCACAACGAGTGAAAGACACGTTGTGTCCATCGGGACGGTCTGTCCATCCTAGCGTGCTTGTCCACGAGCCCTCCTGCTTCTCGTGCAAAACCCCGGTTGTGCCATCGAATTTGCGCCAGCGAAACGTGTCGCCTTCAGATCGCGCGATATCGACAATCTCTCCGTCTGCAAAGCGATATGTGCCGATCTGGCAATCATCGGGCCTGGCGCTTTTCGATTCATCGGCAATAGCGGCACCGATACAAGCCGCTGACAAAATGAAGACGATCAATCCGAACGACGATAAATGAATTCTAAAACGGTGCATCTCTCGTTGAGATTCAATTCGTCACTAATTTGGATTCAAAATTATCACTCACGCGATCAGTCATCATCGTGCTCAGCTGAAACTGAGATTTGATTGAGAGATCTCTCGGCTTCGCTCGAGATGACAATTCAGAAAGAGGTTTCGATCCGCTGTCGATCCTTCAGCACTTCCTCGGTGATGTAATTGGCGTCGATGTTGATACAGATCGCGCCAACAATTCCAAATTCCTTTCGTTTGATGGGGATCGTCGTGCATTTGAATTTTCGCGCGCCGATATTCAGCTCGTAGTTCAGTTTGTCTTCGTTTTGCAGCTGGCGCTTTTTCAGGTCGATCAGCAAGTTGGTCGTACCATCGCGCAGGTGGCGGCCGGTCACGTTGTTTTCGAGCGTAATCAGCGAGTGCGCTGGATCAGCCAGATTGTGTAGCAAAATCTCGACGCCAGTATTTGGAAATGATTTCCCGATGAGACGCACCAGCCGCACGTAGTTCTCGAGATACTCATTAGTGTCGTCCGCGATTTTCTTACCGTTGTACTTCTCAAAGAGTTGGGCGTAAACTTTCTGTTCCGCGGGTTCGAGCTGCGCGCGCACATTACTTTGCTCGCCGATAAAAATGAGCTGCCGGGCCGCCGTGTGATCCTCATTCTTGAGAAAATAATGCATCCCTAGCCGGAAATCTTTCAGGCTGAATTCCCCGAAATTTTCGCGCGTGACCGTGAACGGATAGAAATCATACTCCTCGAGATTTCTCCCAAATTTGCGGCGACGCTCCTTATATTTTCCCCAAAGAAAGCCTGTTACCAGAAAGAGCAGTGAGACAATGATCGAAGCGACGATGTTAATACTGAGCTCGCCTTGCAGAGCCTTAATCATAGGAAAAGGTTCATTATTGAGAGACGCAGAATATATGACATTCAGCGAGTGAAAGCGATGCGAAGACGCATCGCACTCCAAAAGCACTTCGTGCAAAATCGATGACAGACGCTGCTCTGTTTCATCCGGCAGCTGCCGGACTTTGGGAGTGCGCACGCGTCCTCGCGTGGCTTTTGACATTGTCACCTGTCAGGCAAATCGTACCAGGCGGCACAATTCGCACGGCGCGATCAAATATTTCCAGTCAAACTGGACAGAGTGATGTTTTCAAGCGCAACGTCTGCCGATCGCGAGAGCGCATAGGCGACTGCGCTGGCAACATCTTCCGGCGAGATCATTTTGCCGCGCGGCCAATCGCCTTCAATCTCGTTCCAAATGTTGGTGTCAGTTGCCGCTGGATAAACGTTAATCACACGAATTTTGCGGTCGCGTAATTCTTCGCGCACACATTGTGAGAATCCTTCAAGCGCAAACTTGCTCATGCAATACGCACTCCAGTTGGCGAAGCCGCTCCTGGCGGCGATAGAAAGAATGTTTACAACGCTTGAGCCCGGCGGCATTCGCGAAGCGAAATGCTGTGTCAATATAAACGGCGCGGTGATATTTACGCCGACGGTTTGCTCCCATTCGATTGTCGTAATTTCTGTGAATGGCTTCACAACCGCGACCCCGGCATTGTTCACCAGCAAATCGATTGGTGTCTTGCCTGCTTCAGAAATGAGCTCGGAAATGCCTGACCGCTTCGCTAAGTCATGAACCAGGAGAATCACTTTCGCGCAACGTGGCTCGACGGCCTTGCGCGTTTGCGCGAGGGCAACGGTATCGCGCCCGTGCAAGAGCAGCACTGCATCGTCTGCAGCCAGCTGCTCAGCGATGGCGCGGCCAATTCCGCGGCTCGCGCCGGTAATGAGATAACGCTTCATTTGCTCGCAGAAACGTCGAACGTCCAACGCTTAACGTCCAACGCCTAATCTAGAAATGGTAGGGCGCGACCACAGCTCGCTCGCCGTGGCGAGGGCGCCGTAACGACTGCAAATGGATCGGTCTCCACAAAACAGCCGGATCCCCACCAATGCGTTACGTCCGGCGCAACGTAAACCGGTTGTTCGCCGTCTCCCACAGGCGCAATCGAACAAGCTGTTGGTTCAAACGATTATCGATCTTTTGCCAAAGTGTGCGCACAATGTTTTCTCCGGTTGAAGCGGCGTTTCGAAAATCTTCCGTTTCCAGGTCCAGATGACGATCCTGCCACGGCTTCAGTGATTCATGGATCGCGTTGTTCAACGCAATAAAATCGTAAAGTGTTCCACTGCGCGAATGGTATTCGCCTCCGATCGTTGTCTCAGTCAGGTACCGATGACCGTGACCAGTCGGATTGTTGCACTTGCCATAGAGCCCGACGTTCTCGGCAGCGGAAAGCTTCCCCGTGTGCAATCGATGCGCTGCGTGGAACGGCATCTGCATTCCGAGAAAAATTGTATTGCCGTTCCATGCTTCCGCGAAGAAATCGGTCCGCTCGTGCAAACGAATGCAATGTGCCGGCATCATTGAATTCACTCGTTCATAGATGTATTCGGCCAGACTTTCAGTGGTTATGGGACGTTCTTTTAGTCCGACCACTTCTTCGTTGAGATAACGATGATCGACTTCAGCGCGCAACGCGCGGACGCAAGTATCGATTTCGTCGTAGCGGACCAAAGGCTGTTTGCTATCCGGTTGTTCCGCACGAAACGTGAGGCGGCAGCGATAGTTGTGCCCGTGCGGTGCAGTCGCCGGCCCAAATAGCTGCATATTTTCCTGCGGGCTAAGCAGAGGCGACATCGTTTTGCGCGCCGCCGAAAATTCGAACCAGTAATTCGCTTCACAAGCGCCGGTGAAATAGTAAGTGGCACTCCGCTCGGGTGACTCGGTCAAGTGACAAGCGCATAGTTTCGCTTGGACATCAGAAAACAACGGGGCCACGTCGCAATAAAGCTGCCGGGCAATGTTCTCTGCAGTTGGCGGAACATCGCGAAAAGCAGAATTATCCTCGTTAAGGAACTTGTGATCAAAACGTTCGCGCACGATTTTACCCGCCCGCTCCTTAATTTCGCTGATGTTGATCAGCATTCCCGTTGCTGGATCGACCGGGCCGGTAAAAACGAAATACGCGATGTAATTACGGCCGCTGCCATACCGCGCATTTGTTTCCGGGCCGAACGAGGCCAGGTTTTCAGCATCGCTAAAGTGCGTAAGCTTTAATCGCCGCGAGGCTGAGAACTCCAGGCGTTTGCTGACGGTGAGGAGCATAATGTTAAACAATCGCGCGCGCCATCCGGCCTTTGACAAGAATTAGTCAACCATTCTTTTGACTTACTCCGTATTCCCATGATCTTTCACTAATGAAACATATAGGCTGGCGGGAGCGGTTGTTCAAAAGTACGCGAGGGAAAATCATGGATCTTTTGCGGACACGAGATAGGACGGTAAACGAACTCGCGGCAGAGTTGCGCCTCACCGACAACGCCGTGCGAGCACACCTTGCAAGCTTGGAGCGCGACAGGCTTGTAGTCCATTCAGGCATGAAGCCCGGCTTTCGAAAACCCCACACCACATATGCTCTCGGCCCGGAAGCCGAACAATTGTTTCCGAAGGCATACGGGCGACTGGTTTCGCTTCTCATGTCAATATTCTCACGGCAGATCAAACCCAGAAATTTGCGCGCCGGAATGCGCGCCGCGGGCCAAACCGTGGCCAACGAACATCTGCCCGAGTTGCGCGGCAAAACGAGACAGCAAAGAATTGATGCTGCACTCGGCATTCTCAGAGAGCTGGGCGGCGCGGCTAGTTTTAAGGAAGAAGATGGAAAGCACTTCATTTACGGCAACGGCTGTCCAATCGCTGCCGCAACAGCAAATCATCCCGAAGCATGTCTCCTGGCGGAATCGTTACTTACCGAGGTAATTGGCTCGCCCGTGAAAGAACGTTGCATTCGCGGACCAGCGCCTTCCTGCCGGTTTGAAGTGAAATAAACCGGCTTCGCACTTCGTTCATTGCCTGGCAGCAAGACATCCAGTAATTGCCGCAGTTTCGTATTCAGATTAATGATTTGCTTGGATAAATTGTTATGAACACAACCAATGATCAATCGCATGCCGCCGCCAGCACGGGTTCGCCGGCGTATCAGGCATATTGGATCCTTCACGTCGGATTCACAGTTGCCCCCATCCTCGCCGGGTTGGACAAGTTCTTCCACCTCTTGGTCAACTGGGACCAGTACCTGCCTGGAGTAGTAGCAAGCGCTTCACCCATACAGCCGCACACGCTGATGCTTGTTGTCGGCGTCATCGAGATTGTAGCTGGAATTGGAGTCTGGCTTAAACCGCGAATCTTCGCTTACGTTGTCGCAGCCTGGTTGGTGGTAATCATAATCAACCTGTTGTTGATCCCCGGATATTTCGATATTGCGCTGCGTGATTTTGGGCTGTTGCTCGCCGCTCTCGCGCTGGCTCGGTTGAGCCAGCAGTACTCTCGCGCGTAAACAGTGGCAGGGACCAACATTGTAGGAGGTCTCTGCGAGGGGGCATCTGAAATAGTGGTGTCTGACACAGACGCCCAACAATTAATCTTTCACCAGCGAGAGGAATTCGCAGCGCGTTCGCGCGTGATTGGAAGTTAGGCATCTTGCCTGACTTGACTCAGCAGGCTGCGAGCCTGCCGAGCATGTACCGGAGTGGTAAGCTGCCTGTCGGCCCACGGTCGCCGCGGCGATGCAGGCTATCCTCCTAGTCCTTCAGCAGCGAGAGAAATTCAGAACGGGTCCGCGCGTCTTCCTTAAAAACACCGAGCAAGCACGATGTTTTCATGATTGAGTTTTGCTTTTCGACGCCCCGCATCATCATGCAAAGGTGTTTCGCTTCTACGACCACTGCTACACCAGACGGTTCCAGACAAGTCATCAACGATTCGGCAATCCGCGTAGTGAGATTCTCCTGGATTTGCAGGCGCCGCGCAAAAACATCCACAATGCGCGCTACCTTCGAAAGCCCAATCACTTTTCCATTCGGAATGTAGGCGACGTGCGCCCGACCAATAAAGGGCAGCAGGTGATGCTCACAGAGGGAATAAAGCTCAATGTCCTTAACCAGAATGATCTCACTCGCATCCGACTCGAAAACAGCGTCGTTAATGATTTCGTCGAGGTCCTGACGATAACCCTGTGTGAGAAATTCCAGAGCGCGCGCTGCGCGATCTGGAGTGCGCCGCAGACCTTCGCGATCCAGGTCCTCGCCAATGCATTCTAGCAACTCGCGATACGCATCTGCGAGTCGGGCAAGCTGTTTCTCGGGAAGGCGATTCCTTTCACGCGTGAATCGTTCTTCGAGATCAAGATCGGAATTGCGGCGTTGAATCATGGCTTGTGTTGGAAGCAGCTTAGCATCAAGGAGCGGCGCCCTCTAGTCCGCCGCATCGTCCTGCCTGTGGGGCAACCGGGCGTCTCGCCTGGTTGAGAGTTTCTTCTCGGCAGGCAAGATGCCTGCCCGCCCCACAGCCAAGATGGCTGTGCTGGATATTTCGGATCGTCAAGCGCCAGCGAGTCCTCTGTAAGCTCGAGTGTGTGTTGAGTATCGAACATCACCGCGAGCTCTTCGGTGCGTGTCGCGCTCTTGCTCGCCATGATCGTGCCCGGGTGTGGGCCGTGCGGAATCCCGCGCGGATGCAGCGTAATTGAACCGCTCTCAATCCCGCGACGCGAACCGAAATTCCCGCGAACATAAAAGAGAACTTCGTCAGCTTCGACGTTGTCGTGCACCCATGGGATTTTCACGGCCTCAGGATGCGTATCGAGCATTCTCGGAGCAAACGTGCACACCACATAACCGCGAATCTGAAACGTCTGATGGATGGGCGGTGGTTGATGAAGAGTACCTGTGATCGGCTCAAAATCCTGCGCGTTAAACGTAAACGGATAGAGATAGCCATCCCACCCAACCGCATCGAAGGGATGATGAGCCAGCGTCACGCGCGTGAGCCGCGCTCCGTCTTTTACCAGAACATCGACGTCTTCCTCTTTGTCGATGGTAATTATCTCCCGAGGAGCATGAAGGTCGCGCTCCGAATAGGGCGCGCCCATTTTTATTTGGCCCTCATGATTTAAGTAGCGTTGCGGAATCCGAACGGGGCCGACTGATTCGAGAATGAGATAATCTTCCTCTTCAATCTTGTCGGGCACGAGCCGATATGTGATGCCACGGGGAATGACAATGTAATCTTCAGCGCGATAAGGCAGCTTGCCGAAAACAGATTCCATCACGCCACTGCCGTGAAAAACGAAAATAATCTCATCCGCGCCGCCGTTTTTATAATATTCAAATTTATCGTACGCCTTTGCCGGTCTTGCCCGATAGGCAATCACGTCCTGGTTAAACAACATCGGGACACGCCCGGTGTAGACGTCGCCGCGTCGCGGAATATTGGCTGTCTTTAAGTGATGATGCCGCAACGGACTGTCAGTCACTTTCTTCGGTTCCCAATTCTTGATCAACTCGACGTTGCGCACACGGGTGGGCGGCCGCAGGTGATACATGATCGAGTACGCCTCATCGAAACCTTGTGTGGTAAACACGTGCTCGTACGCGATGCCTTCGTTTTTGTAAGTCGGCCCCTGCCCATTCCGATGAAACCAGATGTGATGCTTCCTCGGGATTTCTCCCAGTCTTTGGTAATACGGCATTCTCGAATCCTCCTCTTATTCGCTAGGATAAACGATCAACTCCTCACCGTCCCCCTCTCCTCTTTCAAAGAGGAGAGGCGACCAGCTTCTTCCTCGGCAATGTCATGAACGCACACTCCGCGTTCCGCCTCTCCCTTCTGAAGGGAGAAAATTAAGGTGAGGGATCGCCTGTTCCGAGCTTCCATCTCTATAAATTGCCTCGTGCTGCCTGTTCGCGCTCGATCGCTTCGAAGAGCGCTTTGAAATTGCCTTTGCCGAAACTCTTCGCGCCTTTGCGCTGGATGATCTCGAAAAAGAGCGTCGGCCGGTCCTCGACCGGCTTCGTGAAGATCTGCAGCAGATAACCTTCGTCGTCCCGATCGACCAGAATGCCGAGCTGTTTCAGTGCGTTCAGTTCTTCGTCAATATGGCCTACGCGATCGAGCAACGTGTCGTAGTACGTCGACGGAACTCTCAGGAACTCAAGCCCGCGCTGTTGTAGGTCAGTCACAGTTTCGATAATGTTGTTCGTAGCCATCGCGATGTGCTGCACACCTTCGCCATCGTAAAAATCGAGGTATTCCTCCAC
>WNGC01008383.1_pt1 | contig 11012 bp, 10 predicted proteins | sample 5400051 | NCBI WGS metagenome assembly WNGC01 (sample SAMN13153368, study PRJNA577476) | soil metagenome | isolation source: 20 cm soil or saprolite under grassland replicate 2 | place: USA:California | collected 2016-06-15 | reverse complement strand
ACGCGCTCTCCGCCGACGTGTCGGCGCTGGCGGAGGAAAAGCCGGTGATCATCGACGAGTCGGACGATTCGCTCGAGGCGTTTCCCCGGGCGCGGCGCCTGGGTTATACGGGCGTCTCGTCCAAGACCTGCAAGGGCCTGTACAAGTCGCTGCTCAACGCTGCGCGCTGCCGGCTGTGGAACCGCGAAGAAGGCGCCGTGCGCTACTTCATGTCGGGCGAAGACCTGACGATCCAGGCAGGGCTTGCGTTGCAGCAGGACCTGGCGCTCGTGTCGCTCCTTGGCCTGACCCACGTCGAGCGTAACGGCCACCACTACGTCAATGGCATGGCGGCGCTGCCGTCAACAGAGCAGGCGGCGTTTCTCGAGGCGCACCCCGATCTGTACGAACGCAGTCACGGCGCCGTGAGATTGAAGATAAGAGATGGAGACCTTCAGATCGGGTCGCTCGGCGGCCCCGGCTTTGCCAGCGCGGCGATGCCGGATTGGGAGGCGATGAGGAGAATGCCGTGACGCAAAGAAGAATCGGCATCGTCATGCACGGCGTCACCGGGCGCATGGGGATGAACCAGCACCTCATCCGCTCGATCCTCGAGATCCGCAAGCAAGGAGGCGTGGCGCTGAAGGACGGCATGCGCCTCATGCCCGACCCGATCCTCGTCGGACGCAATGCCGGCAAGGTCCAGGAACTGGCGAAGAGGCATGGCGTCGAGCGCTGGACGACAGACCTGGATGAGGCATTGATGAACGAGAAAGATGAGATCTTCTTCGACGCAGCTTCGACCAAGCTGCGCCCCAAGCTCCTCAGGCGCGCTATCGCCGCGGGCAAGCATGTCTACTGCGAAAAACCGGTTTCCACCACGCTCGCCGAAGCCAAGGGCCTCTACGCCGCGGCGAAGAAGGCACGCGTCAAGCACGGCGTGGTGCAGGACAAGCTGTGGCTTCCGGGACTGCTCAAGCTGAAGCAGCTGCGCGAGCAGGGCTTCTTCGGCAGGCTGCTCTCGGTGCGCGGCGAGTTCGGCTACTGGGTGTTCGAAGGCGACCGCGAGCCCGCGCAGCGGCCGTCGTGGAACTATCGAAAGCGCGATGGCGGCGGCATCATCCTCGACATGCTGTGCCACTGGCGTTATGTGCTTGACAACCTCTTCGGCGAAGTGCAGGCAGTGAGTTGCCTGGGGGCGACGCACATTCCCTACCGATGGGACGAGAACGGCAGGAAGTACAAGGCGACCGCGGACGACGCGGCCTACGCCACGTTTCGGCTGGCGGGCGGGGTGATCGCGCATTTCAACTCCTCCTGGGCGGTGCGCGTGCGGCGCGACGACCTGCTCACGCTGCAGGTCGACGGCACGCACGGCAGCGCGGTGGCGGGACTGCGGCGCTGCCTCATCCAGCCGCGCGAGCACACGCCCAAGCCCGTGTGGAACCCCGACATCGCGCAGCCGATCGATTTCTTCCAGGGCTGGCAGGAAGTGCCCGACGCCGGCTACGACAACGCCTTCAAGCTGCAGTGGGAGCTGTTTCTCAAGCACGTCGCCGGCGAAGGCGGCTTCCGCTGGAACCTGCTCGAAGGCGCACGGGGCGTGCAGCTCGCCGAGCTGGGGCTGCAAAGCTGGCGGCGCAAGAAGTGGCTCGACGTGCCGTGGCTGAAACCATGAAACGCGACACGATTCTCACCATCAAGCTTCCCGCCGAGGCAGGCACGCTCGAAGACTATGCCGTCAGGGAGCCCAAATCTTTTCGCAGGCCGTCGAAACCATTTACCCGGCGCGCGCTCGCGGCAGCGCACGTTGTCGCCGATCCTCTTTCGTCCAAGGCGCCATGGCTCGAGCCGGCGGTCGACTGGGACGCAACGATCGTGTACCGCAAGCACCTGTGGTCCTGGGGGCTGGGGATTGCCGAAGCGATGGACACGGCGCAGCGCGGCATGGGGCTCGACTGGCCGACTTCCCTCGAATTGATCCGCAGAACGCTCGATGCCGCGAAGGACGTGCCGGGTGCGTTCGTCGCTTCAGGGGCCGGAACAGATCATTTAAAGGACAAAGCTTCTGTTTCCGATGTGATTTGCGCCTACGAGGCGCAGTGCAGCGCCATCGAGAAGCTCGGTGGCCGCATCATTGTCATGGCGAGCCGCGCGCTGGCGGCCTGCGCGAAATCGCCCGAGGACTACGCTCGCGTGTACGACCGCATCCTGTCGCAGGTGAAGGAGCCGGTGATCATTCACTGGCTCGGCGAAATGTTCGATCCGGCGCTGGAGGGATATTGGGGCAGGAAGGATCACGCTGCCGCCATGGACATCTGCCTGGATGTTTTGAAGAAAAATAGAGCGAAGGTCGATGGAATCAAGATTTCCCTGCTCGACAGGGACAAGGAGATCGCCATGCGCCGCAAGCTGCCCAAGGGCGTGCGCATGTACACCGGCGACGACTTCAACTTCGCCGAGCTCATCGAAGGCGATGCCGAGGGGTATTCGGATGCGCTCCTCGGCATCTTCGATTCGATCGCGCCGGCGGCCTCGCATGCTCTCTCCGCGCTTGCGAGCGGCGACAAGGCGGCGTACCACGAAACGCTTGCGCCCACCGTGGCGCTTTCGCGCCACATCTTTCGAGCGCCGACGCGCTTCTACAAGACCGGCGTCGTCTTCGTGGCCTGGCTCAACGGCCACCAGGGCCACTTCGTGATGGTCGGCGGCCAGCAGTCGGCGCGCCACCTGCTGCATTTCTGCGAACTGTTCAGGCTTGCCGACGCCGCGGGGCTGCTGTCCGATCCGCCGCTCGCCTGCTCGCGCATGAAGCAGCTGCTCGCGTTACACGGATGCAACTGACCGGGCTCAGCGATGGGTTCGGCATCGAGGCGAGAGGGATCGACCTCTCTCGGCCGTACCTGTTTGAAGAAGTCGAAAGCGCCTTCTTCAAAGGGCAGGTGCTGGTGATTCGCTCGCAGAATCTGACGCCGCGCCGGTTTCTCGATTTCGCCCGGCGCCTGGGGCCGCCCGAGCCGCACGTCATCGACCAGTTCCACCATCCCGAGCACGCCGACATCCTCATCCTGTCGAACGTGAAGAGGAACGGCGAGCCGATCGGCCTCGCCGACGCCGGAACATACTTTCATACTGACTACTCGTATCTCGAGGTGCCGGCTCGCGCGACGCTGCTCTATTCGATCGAGGTGCCGAAGAAGGGTGGCGACACGCTGTTCGCGAACCAATACGCGGCGTACGACGACCTTCCGGGGACGATGAAACGCAGACTGGAAGGCCTCGTTGCGCTGCATCACTACGGCAACCGGGATGATCTCGATCAGAGCTCGCGTACCGTCGCCTCGGTGCTCTCCGAGGAGCAGGAAAAGAAGGTGACCTGGGTCAGGCACCCCGTTGTGCGCCGCCATCCGGTGACCGGGCGCAAGGCGCTCTACGCCGTGTCGGGCAGCTCCTTCGGCATCGAAGGCATGCCGCAGGACGAAGCCATCGACCTGCTCGATGAGCTCAAGGACCATGCGACGCAGGACAAGTATCAGTACCGCCTGCGCTACGGGGTCGGCGATGTGGTGATCTGGGACAATGCGTCGCTCCTGCATTCGGCAACGCTCACCGACCCGGACGATCCGCGTACACTGTGGCGTATCACTGTCAAGGAGGGGGGTGAACCATGACGCGGTTTTTTGCGGGAGTCGTTTCACTTCTGATTGCTTTTCCTGCCGCAGCCCAGGGCATCACGCTGCACGGCGCCTCGCAATTCAGCGACGACCATGCCTTCACCAAGGCCATGGTGAGATTCGAAGAGCTGGTGAAGAAGTACTACGGCAAGCCGATCAGCTTCGTGCTGCACAAGAACAGCGAGCTCGGCCTGGAGAAGGACTATTTCGCCTACATGAACCAGGGCAAGGCGGTGGATTACGGCATCGTCTCACCCGCGCACATGTCGACATTCTCGCGCGCGGCGCCGTTCATCGACGCTCCGTTCATCTTCCGCGACCTGAATCACTGGAACAAGGTGCTCGACGCCGATCTGCTCAAGCCGATCGCCGACGAAATCGCGCAGAAGGCCGACGTGATGCTGATCGGCTACGCCGGCGGCGGCACGCGCAATATCTTCGCCAACAAGCCGGTGCGCAACATGGCGGAGATGAAGAACCTGAAAGTCCGAGTGCAGGGCGCGCCCATCTGGAGCCGCACCTTCACCGCGGCCGGGATGTCGCCGACCGTCATCGCGTACAACGAGATCTACAACGCGATCCAGAACGGCGTGATCCAGGCCGGCGAGAACGAGGCTGCGGGCGTCGAGCAGATGAAGTTCTACGAGGTCGGTCCGAACCTGGCGATGACGCAGCACGCGATCACCATCCGGCCGCTGTGCTTCGCGGGCAAGACCTTCAGGGGCCTGGACAGGGATCTGCAGGCTGCGGTGCTGCGTGCGGGCATGGAGGCGGGCGCCTACGGCAGGCAGGTCGAGTCGAGCGAGGATGAGCAGAAGCTTGAAGCGCTGGAAAAGTCCGGCAAGCTCAAGCGCATCGCGTTCACTGACCGGGCGCAAATGAAGAAGGCCGTGGACCCGGTGATCGAGGCCTACGCCAAGGAGATCGGCGCGGACCAGATCCTCGCCAAGATCAACGCGATCAAGTGAAGCGCTTGATCGAGCTGTACCATCGGCTGCTGACGTGGCTGATGGTGGGGACGGTCGCGGTCCTGATCGTCCCCGTCACGCTGCAGATCATCTCGCGCTACACGGCGCTCATTCCCTCGTGGATCTGGACCGAGGAGCTCTCGCGCTTTCTCTTCATCTGGATGGTGATGCTCGGCGCGATGATCGGCATCCGCGAGCACAGCCACTTCGAGGTCGACGTCTGGCCCGACCTGCCGCCGAAGCCCACTGCGCTGCTGCGCATCATCTCGCATCTGTGCGTGCTGGGTTTCGCGCTGGTGTTCGTGTGGTGGGGCATTGAGTTCGTGCGCTTTGGCTGGGGCCAGCTCTCGGAGCTCGCCGAGCTGCCGATGCCGTGGATCTTCGTGGCGTGGCCGCTCGCCGGGTGCACGTGGATCCTGTTCCTCGGCGAGTCGTTCATCGACAACTTCCGCGTTTTGCGCTCATGAGCTCGGTCGCCCTTACGCCGGGAGTGGCCGCTCTCGTGCTGTTCTGCGTGTTCTTTGCGCTGCTGGTGGTGCGCGTGCCGGTTGCCTTCGCGCTCGGGCTGGCGTGCCTTCCCGTGGTGATCACGGAGCCGCGCCTGTCGCCGATGATGCTCTTCAACGAGACCTTCAAGGCGTACAACTCGTTCATCCTGCTCGCGGTGCCTTTTTTCCTGCTCACCGCCAACCTGATGAACGTAGGCGGCATCACCGAGCGGCTGGTGCGCCTGTCGCGCACCATGGTGGGCAACTTCCCTGGCGCGCTGGCGCAGATCAACGTCCTGCTGTCGGTGTTCTTTGCCGGCATCTCGGGCTCGTCGACTGCCGACGCCGCGAGCCAGAGCAAGATCTTCATCGAGGCGCAGGTCAAGGAAGGCTACGGCCTGTCGTTTTCCATCGCCATCACCGCGGTATCCGCAGTGCTGGCGGTAATCATCCCGCCTTCCATCCTGATGATCGTCTGGGGTGGGGTGATCTCTACCTCCATCGGCGCGATGTATCTGGCCGGCATCCTTCCTGGCCTGCTGATCGCCGCCGCGCAGATGGCGACGGTGCACGTCTACGCCAAGATCTACGACTACCCGGTCTATCCGCGCGCCACGCTCAAGGAGTTCTTTACGTCGGCGTGGCAGTCGCTGCCGGCGTTGTTCACCCCCTTCATCATCGTCGGCGGCATCCTGCTGGGCTGGTTTACGGCCACGGAGTCGGCGGCGGTCGCCGTGATCTACGCAGCAATGCTTTCCATCTTCATCTACCGCGAAATGGACGTGAAGCAGCTCTATCACGCGTTCGCGGAGACGGGACGGCTCGCCTCCGTGGCGCTGTTTTGCGTCGGCACCGCTGCTCGCCAACGTGACGACTTGGGGAATGGGCATCACCGGAGTGGGCTTTTTCATCGCGTTCGTCTTTCTCGTGGTGGGCTGCTTCCTCGACGCGATCCCGGCGATCATCATCGTCGGCACCATCCTGCAGCCGCTGGCCGAATCGGTGCACATGCATCCGATCCATTTCGCCATCATCGGCATCGTGTCGCTCGCCTTCGGTCTGGTCACGCCTCCCTACGGCCTGTGCCTGATGATCTCCTGCGCGGTTGCCAAGGTCCCTCTTAAGTTCGCGCTCAAGGACACGACGATCATGCTGGTGCCGATGCTGGTGATGCTTGCCGCCATCATCATCTGGCCCGAGATTCCGTTGATTCTGCCAAAGCTAATTGCCCCCGAACTTCTCAGGTAAGGAGCCGTTATGAAAATCAAAGCAGGCCTGAGCGCAATTGCGCTGGCGTTGTTCGCGACTTGCGCCTGGTGCGAGCCGGCGCTGAAGTCACCGGTCGTGGTCAACGTCACCGACGTCGGCGGCGCGCTCGCGCTGCTGCAGGACGCCATCGAGGCGTATAAGACCAAGTATCCGAAAGTGGTGTCGCGCTTCACCTTCACCAAGGCGCCGGCGCCTGAGCTGCCCGGCAAGCTCAAGGCGATGCAGGCCGCCAACCGCACCGACATCGACCTGGTGCTCGGCGGCCTGGACATCCTGTCCGCGGGCATCGAGCAGGGACTGTGGACAACGATCCTTCCGCAGCACGCCGCCAAGTTTCCCAACGTCCTGGAGAACTACCTGCCCCCCGCGCGCAAGATGCAGGAGCTCGCCAAGAGCCAGGCGCTCGCGGTGGTCTTCATGCCGGCCGGCCCGCTCGTGGAATACAACCCCGACAAGGTGAAAACCCCGCCGACCACCCCGCAGCAGCTGCTCGCCTGGTGCAGGGCCAATCCGAACAAATTCATTTACGCCCGGCCAGCCAATTCCGGGCCAGGCCGCACCTTTCTCATGGGGCTGCCCTATCTCCTCGGAGACAAGGACCCGAAAGACCCGTTGAAGGGCTGGGACAAGACCTGGGCCTACCTGAAGGAGCTCAACCGCTGCATCGAGTACTACCCGACCGGGACCGGCATCACGATGAAGGAGTTCGGCGAAGGCTCGCGCGACATGACCGTCACCGTCACCGGCTGGGACATCAATCCGCGCGCGCTCGGCATCGTGCCGAAGAACTACAGGGTCGCCGCATTCGACAACATGACCTGGGTGAACGACACGCAGTACCTGATGGTGCCGAAGGGCCTGTCGCAGGAAAAGCTCGCCGTGGTTCTCGACCTCATGGCGTTCCTGCTCAAGCCTGAGCAGCAGGCGCTCACCTACGACAAGGGTTACTTCTATCCCGGGCCGGCGGTGAAGGACGTGTCGCTGTCCATGGCGCCGAAAGAGAGCCAGGACGTGATCAAGGAATACGGCCGGCCCGAGTACGAGCAATGGCTCGCCAAGTTTGCGCACGCGCAGCCGCTCGACGCCAAGGCGCTGGTCGATGCCTTCCGCCGGTGGGACCAGGAGATCGGCGCACAGAAAACAAAATGAGCTTCAACGAGCTCCAGCTGAAGGGGGTCTCACGGCATTTCGCGAACCCCGCCGGAACTCGGGTCCTGGCGCTGAGCGAGCTCACCGTCACCGTGCCCAGGGGCGAGTTCGTCGCGCTGCTCGGTCCTTCGGGCTGCGGCAAGACCACTGCGCTGAATTGCATTGCCGGACTGCTGCCGCTCTCGAGCGGCAGCATCTGGCTGGATGAGCTGCGCATCGATGTCCTGCCCTCGGAGAAGCGCGGTTTCGGCATGGTATTCCAGAACTACGCGCTGTTTCCGCACATGACGGTGCGGCGCAACGTCGGTTTCGGACTGCGCATGCGCGGCATCGCCACGGCCCAAGCGGAGCGGCGGGTGACGCGGGCACTGGAACTGGTTCAGCTCACTGGCCACGAGGACAAGCTCCCCGGACAGCTATCGGGCGGACAGCAGCAACGCGTTGCGCTCGCGCGCGCGATCGTCATCGAACCGCCTCTGGTGCTGATGGACGAGCCGCTTTCCAACCTCGACGCCAAGCTGCGGCTGGAGATGCGCGCCGAGATCCGCCGCATCCATCGCGAGCTAGGACGCGCCACGATCTACGTCACCCACGACCAGGACGAAGCGCTTTCGCTTGCCGACCGGATCATCGTCATGAAGGACGGCGTGGTGCAGCAGATCGCAGCGCCGCAGGAGATCTATGCGCAGCCCGCGAACCTCCACGTCGCGCGCTTCATGGGTTACCGCAATGTGCTCGAGCTCGAGGTGAGGCAAGTCAATGGCAACGCGGTCGTGCTCGGCGGAAACGGGCTGCGTCTCGAGGGCGTGGCAAAGCAGCCGCTCGAGCGCCGTGCCATGGCGGCCATCCGTCCGGAGGACATCGCGCTCGACGCCGCAGGCAGTCTTGCTGGCCGCATCGAGGCAGTCGAATATTGCGGCCGCGATTCGCTGGTCGATGTACGCACCGCTTCAGGAGTGCTGCTGCACGCACGCATGTCGGCGTCTGCGGCACTGGGCGAGTCCGTACGGATCAGCGTACCGCCCGAGCGCGTGCTCGTGTACCCCGCCGAAGCGGCGTAATGGGCACGTTCATCCTCATCGTGCCGGCAGTGATATTCATGCTGCTTTTTTTCATCTATCCGTTCCTCTACGGGCTGGTCTTATCCTTCCAGCCGGCGCAGGGCGATTGGCTTGCGAATTACGCCAAGTTCTTCGCCGACAGCCACCTGTGGCGCACGCTCAACACCACCTTCAATCTCGCGCTTCCGGTGACGATCATCAACGTGGCGCTGGCGCTGCCGATTGCCTTCCGCATGCGCCACAAGTCGCGCCACCAGAGATCGGTCACGACGATCCTGGTGGTTCCGATCACGCTCGGCACCGTGCTGATTGCCGAGGGCATGCTCGCTTACCTCGGCCCCAAAGGCTGGCTGTCGCAGGCGCTGCAGTTCGTGCACCTCTACGACGGGCCAATCCGCCTGACGCATAACTATTGGGGCGTGCTGCTGTCACTGGTCATCTCGGGATTCCCGTTTGCATTTCTGCTGATCCTGTCCTACATCACCGGCATCGACCCGGTGCTCGAGCGCGCGGCCGCCACGCTCGGCGCGAGCCCCTGGAACCGCTTCCGGCACATCTACCTGCCGCTGCTCGCGCCGGGCCTAGCGATCACGTTCTGCCTTGCTTTTGTGCAGGCATTCTCGGTGTTCCCGTCGGCCGTGCTGGTCGGCGCTCCGGCGGGATCGACCCGCGTCATCTCGCTTGCCGCCTACGAAGCGGCGTTCGAGCAATACGACTATCCGATGGCTTCGGCCGTGGCCATGATCATGGGGTTCGCGCAGCTTGCGGTGGTGGTGGCGGTGTTGGCCCTGCGCCGAGGTTTCTATCGCGGCCCGGTGGCCGGGGGCAAGGGATGAAGTGGCTGGAGCGCGCCTGGAGCGGCCTGCTTCTGGGAACGATGACGCTTTTCGTGGTCAACATCGGCTTGATGGTGGCGGCAGTGGCGACGAATTCCTTTGCGCGCCGCTGGCTCGGCACCTGGCTGCCCGAGGGCTACACGACAAGCTGGTACCAGGCCGCATGGAAGGAGTTTCAGCTCGGCTCGGTGCTGTGGGTCACGCTAGAGGTCGTGGGGGCCGTGGTATTGCTGTCGATCCTGATCGGCGTGCCTGCCGCCTACGTTCTCGCGCGCCGGGACTTTGCGGCGAAGAAGCCGGTGGTGCTGCTGTTTCTTTTGCCGCTCATCATCCCGCCGATTACCTACGGCATTCCGCTCGCGACGGTGATGTACCAGGCGCACCTCGCCGGCACGCTGGGCGGCGTGATCCTCGCCAACCTGATCCCTGCGCTTCCGTTCGTCATCCTGGTGATGACGCCCTTCATCGAGCAGATCGACAGCAACTTCGAGTCGGCGGCGCGGGTTTTTGGCGCGGGCACCGGGCGCATGTTCATCTACGTGCTTGGGCCGCTGCTTGCGCCGGGCATCCTGGCCGCAGGCCTTCTCGTGCTTGTGCGTACCATCGCGATGTTCGAGCTCACTTTCCTGACATGCGGCGCCGATTCGCAGACGCTCGTCGTCGCGCTTTACTATGCGGTGTTCGCGGCCGGAGTTCGAGCGCCGCAGTCGGTGGACGCCATGGCGATCGTCTACATGGCCGTGACACTGGTCTGGCTGCTGATCGCGCTGCGCTTTGTGAACCCGACGCAACTGGTGAGTCGGGTCAAGGAACACCCGCGTCCCGCATGAAGGGCATGCTCTCCCTCAATACGGCCACCACGAAGAAGCAGTGGACGCTCGCTCAGGCGATCGATGGCTGTGCCCGGCATGGCATCCGCGGCATCTCGCCCTGGCGAGATCAGGTCGCGCAAATGGGCTTGAACGAAGCTGTGAAATCCATCAACTCGCATGGCCTGACCGTGACCGGCCTGTGCCGCGGCGGTTTCTTCACCGCGAAGGACTGGAAGGCCGACAACCGGCGCGCGATCGATGAAGCTCACGCGTTGAACGCGCAGTGTCTGGTGCTGGTCGTCGGTGGCCTTGCCGAGGGATCGAAGGATTTGATTTCATCCCGCGAGAGGAGGGTAAGAGAAGGCATTGCCACCATCCTCCCGGAGGCAAGAAAGGCCGGCGTGCCGCTAGCGATCGAGCCGTTGCATCCCATGCAGGCCGCCGAGCGCGCATGCATCAATACGCTCGAGCAGGCGCTGGACGTCTGCGACGAAATGGGCGATGGGATCGGCGTCGCGGTCGACGTCTACCACGTCTGGTGGGATCCGAAGCTGGAGCGGCAGATCAAGCGAGCTGGCAAGCGCATCCTCGCCTACCATATCTGCGACTGGCTGGTGCCGACGCGCGACCTGCTGAGCGACCGCGGCATGATGGGCGACGGCGTGATCGACCTGCCGCGCATCCGCTCGTGGGTCGAGGGTGCGGGCTACTCCGGCTTCCACGAGGTCGAGATCTTCTCCGAGCTCAACTGGTGGCAGCGCGACCCCGACGAGGTG